>WLWD01005223.1_pt1 | contig 31169 bp, 26 predicted proteins | sample 6712731 | NCBI WGS metagenome assembly WLWD01 (sample SAMN12718690, study PRJNA576275) | sponge metagenome | isolation source: marine sponge | host: Mycale hentscheli | place: New Zealand: South Island, Marlborough, Capsize Point | collected 2014-11-01
ATTATAAATGTATACAATAAAATACCACTGTGTGCATGTAAATAGATCTGGCTACTTTTTAAGTGTAGGTTTGTTACATTATCACGAAGAGCTATAAAAACAACAATAATAGCTATTAGTAAACAATCAAATGCCATAACATTAATTTATTCTCGAATTCAACTTTATTCATCAAAAACTTGCCTTTGTAGCCACACCAGTTGACTCCTGAACTATTTAATGGAAATTTCAGACCATTTGGGTGTGGCTTACAACTGGAATGGGAATGACTGATGTTGGCATTTAGGCCTTCAAAAATTTGAAATAACATACTGCGTCGGAAGCCTGAAAGAAAAGGATGAAACAATATCTTCTAATGGAACTTGAATTCCAGTATCAAATATTGGACTCAGTTTGCTAATGCCAATTAATTGTTTTCTTATTTAACATTTTACTGTCAATTTGCCAAAATACAAATAAAGTGTAAAATACTCTTTTATTGAAATAGATTTAAATCATTATAGCTAGTGTTACTGGCACGAATAATTTATAATGGTGCCATTTTAAGGTATTTTTTGAATTATTTTTAAGTTAATGAATACAAGATCTGTATACAATAACTGTGAGAGGTCTCTATAAAATAACTTCAAATAAATATCTACTTAATAATGCTTAATAATGCATTATATAGCTCTGTGAAGAATAGCATGATAATTGGCTTCTAACTCACTGTCTTTAATAAGCAACCTCACACACAATGGAGGGACACCAGACCATCTTCCCTGCATGGTGCACTCTCTTTGTGCTTCATTCGTAAGGTAGTATTTTCTTCTACACTTGTATCTGGCAACATCTCCAGGCTTATATCCACTAACTCTGACAAAGCCATGGTCAGGATTGGGAAGCTCTAAGCACTCATTGGAATTAGCTCCTGAAATAAAACAATATGACATTTAGCGTAACATTCAGCACTACAGTTTTGATAAATCTATTCTAGAACTGAACTTTTCCTTATTGTTTCCTACATGAAAGCTAATCTTGAAGAATTCAAGTTACTTTCCCTATACTATGATAGTTCATCATTATTACCACAGTAAATTACTGACAAATGTTTTATCACTATTACCACAGAAAATTACTGACAAAATGTGTATTATCTGCACAACTGACAAAAGCTAATCTACCACTAATGCACGATGGAGCTGAGTCAGACCACTGTCCAAGCTGTCCGTCATCCTGACCGTTATTGACTTCCATGCATCTAATTACAAATTTTCCCACCAATTTAAAACCTCTGTGGCATGTATGAATTGCTTGTGTGCCAAATGCAATGTTGTTCTGGTAATACGTAGGAATGAAACTCACTCTGCCTTTTCGTATATGCATTGAATATTTTGAACATTTGTCTTTTGGATAATGCAGAGCTTCTGGGAAAAATTTAATAGCACAACAAAATCAATTATGATTATTGTTTTACCTCTTTAATTCTAAGTGACAGTCCAAATTTAAAATACAGTAGAATTATTGAACAGAATTGAAGAAAAAGAGGGGAGTGGGAAAATGGTGATAGGGTACTGAGAAATGGCAATGGACTATTAGTAGGTATTACTTACAAATTATAAGTGATAATAAAAAACAAAAATATCTCAATGAACAAGATAAATGAGAGAATTTTATGGCCACATTAATAGAGAGGAGCAAGTTGCCTCTTAACAAATTGCTTGTAAAAGTAGCTATACTAATTGAAGTTTTTAATATTTATCTTAACAATGGCACCAATAATAGTAAAGGTTTTAGTAAGGAGTGTGCCTTTCTCTTTAATTCGATAAGTCACATTAATTTCAGAAAGTGGGAAATATTTTCTTCAATTAGTGATTCCAAAAAAATTAGCTACTTTACTGTGCGAACAACATGAAATTTATTTTTTTGTATTTTGGTCAATAGTTCTGAACTATCAAACAGAAGCTTAGAGGCCTTATAATAAGATAGTAAGATTAAAGTGCATAGCATGAGTGCTTAGCCAAAAAAATTATTCTAGAAATTGATACCTTTAAAGACTCCAATTTAGGGGTTATGTAACCAATATACTTGCTAGTCGATAGGTCAATAGATGTCAATATTCTCAATTCCACAAAATTCTTCCACCCCTTGACTTGGTATAAATTTTATTTAGAAATTTATAACACTGCATTTACAGCTAATGATTCTAGCCAGGTTAAATATCCCAATAGATAAGCTCAATAATAATAAACTATAATAATACTGTAACCTAGATTGATCCATTAGCCCTTCTTTTCTAAAGTAATGGCTACAGGCCTGAATTATGACATTTTCCCCCCACTGTGAAGTTGCACCTATTATACCTTGAACACACTGAGGTACTTCTCCAGACCACTTCCCACCATATTGCATTTTCTTGTCAGGTACGGTGCAAAACCTTAATAAATTTCCTTGTAATTTGTATCCTTTATTGCACATATGAATAGCAATGCTTCCTTCAACGATGATATTGTCTTGCTTGTTGACGATGACTAACACTCCGAATTCTAAATAAAGACCATTTCGAGGGCATCTTTCAAAAGCTGAACACAATGAGTAGTCTGACCAAACACAATGTAAAGGAAAGATAAAGCATTAAAATCATTTCATATCATAATTATATTTACCTGGAACACATTTTGGATTATTCCCAGACCATTGTTTCGATATGCAGTTTCCAACAAACCCTATCCTGCATTTTCTGAAGACATTTCCTACCAGTGTATAACCAGAATTGCATATATGTATGGCCTTAAGCTTTATGTTGGTTTCATAGGCATTGGGCTTTCTGAATAAAATACGGCCATTTTCAAGATGAAACTCACTAGTTGGACAAATGTCTGCATTGTGAGTTACACATAGTATACTTTGATAAAGCAATGTTTCTGGGCTGACCACAATTGATTATCTTACCATTCGATTTTCTAACACATATAGGAGCTTGTCCAGACCAGTAATATTTGCTATGTACATACATCAACTTTATTTTATAACAAGTGGAAGAGTAATTTTATTGCATAATATTCAAGTCCTACATAATAATCGAACTTTAAAAATAATGAGATTTATGATTTCCAACTAGTTGTCATATTATTAGCAAGCTCATTAAGACTCAGCAGAGAAAATGCTGCTATGAGTACTTGAACTGTGAAATTTCTTTCCGACAACTATAGCTAATAATGGGAGTTGTTCTCATAATTTATCATTTTTAGTACGAAAGAACCCTTTTAGTAGCTGGACTATTTATTAAAAGTATTAATGATGAAACAGTGTCTATAAACTATCCAGAATTAGGTGGAAACACTTGTGCTATTGCTAAATATTTTTTAGACAGTTCGACTTTATTTATATACCTTTCACATTGTGTGATGGATATATTACAATAGGATTTAATACATGCGTGAAATCTATCACCAGTGATTTGAAATCCAGGATTACAAGCATAAATGGCCTTTGATTGTGACTTGACATCTATACTATCAGTAAAGACTTTTCCATTCTTTAAGTGCAACTTGGGGCATAAGAGATCTAAAAGAAAACAGCAATTTTACATTGCTCTAACAGTTACTAGTCACTGTTAGAACCAGGTAATATTCATGAACGCTGAGTGTTCATTATTTTATATACTTACCTTGTGAATAGGCTGAAAATATCCCCACTACTGTAGCTGTAACTATAACAAGCACGTTGCTCATTAATTTATCCATAGTGAACCAATGACGTAAGCACGCTAATGACGAGTTCAAGTAGTTTAATTTCCATTATTTTTTTAACTAGTGATATGCTTCAGCAGAAATTTTTATTGTTACATAATTTCTAATCAATAAGCTAAAGAGGGATTACCTCACTCTTTACGGTTTTAACTCCACTGTTTATAGCAGCGCGGAAGTTCTTGGGGAGGGTTTTTTTCTTCTACTACTAGAAAAGGGCGGTTCCCAGTGAAGTTGGCGGAGTGAGCTATAAGAGGCTAGGATAAATAGGTGTTGTATAGAGCGAAGTCATTAGTGAGTCAACTGGTAGAACGACGGCCAACCAGCGCTCAAAGAGTGAGGCAGGACATATAAAATACACAATATATTTGGCTTGTCTAAAACTGTTTTTATCAACAATTTTATAAATAATTTTAGGCATTTTTAACATGACCTTAGCTAGCACTTCTCGGTTTTATTGCATAAATCAATCATAAAATATACAAATAATATGAAATGATAATATTTGGCAGTAGCTAGTAGGTAATCAAATCAAAACATTTGTGAACAGAAGTGTGATCACTATGAATGCCATTAAAGTCTTGAAGTGTACTGTTGTTGGCTGAGCATAGTCTGCAAGAAAAATAACATATTAAATATAAATTTATCAATTCTACCAGTAAGTTTAAATAAAACTTAACCTGATGTGACTTCTTGCCAAGTCCTCCCAAGTCAAAACGGTCAGGGTCAAGTTTTATTCAACATTGTATTGACTGTCAGAACTTAAAGAAAAGCTGCTACTATTATAGCTAACTGTTTCAGCTGAGAATGACTGAATCATTGAAAAAATAATGATTACTGTCTAGATAATAGTGATAAAGTTCATGTTAGTTTATCTCAAAACTTCCCTTTTGTAGCCATTGGACTAATAACCACATAATAATATGATGACATTTGTTGGATGTATTTCAGTTATACCCATTCAAAATCTCTCCCTATTAAGCTAACAAGGAATATTATAATTGATTGAATCCAATTAAGCTACCTGGAAGACAGTTAGGAGCTACTCCACTCCATGTTTTGTTTTCCTGGCATTTTCTGACTGTACTCCCCACATGCTTGAATCCCTTGTTACAGCTGTAATAAGCAACACTGTCAGCTCCTTTTCCACTAACTCTCAGTACAGAATTAGGTATTTCTTTTGGCCTAGAACACACAGTATACTTTAAGAAACCTCCCTCATTGAAATTTTCATCAAAATTTTTTCTGACTGTAGGATTGTAGTATGATTTTGGTGTATCAATATCGAAACTGTTGTCTTTAGGAGGCAGTTTATCTTTGTAATTATTCACAGACTCCTTATTGTTTTTTAAATTATCTCCGCTGTCTACATTATTTCCTTTCTTTTCAAAATTATCATTTTCACCTCTGGTTTCCTTTTCCTTGTCATCTATTTCACTATTATAATCATCATAAGTGTGGTAATAACCATTTACTGAATTATACGTATAATCACTATTGTAGGTATCTTTATTGAACACTTCAGCTGCTCCAGAGTCATGGTTGGTGGTCATGGAATCTATATAGTACAAAGATTGAAACTCTATTCAATGTAGGAGCATAGCTATGCTTATGCAGACAAAAAACAACAAAACAGTAACACACTCTTGTTTATGCACTCTCTCTCAGAGAGAGAGAGAGGGGGTGGGGGGGGAGAGGTATACTTTCTTACTTACATATCAAACAAATAAAAATAAAGAACAAACATGCTTTTAAGTGTATACAATTCTCTGAACAATGTTGTGAGTAGCTTTTGTTGTAAATGTGCTGCTTACACTACCTGCAATTGTGTTGCTGCATGATTTAATTCACATTATCTAATAGATTTACCTTTCTTAACACTAAGAACACACTCAGGCTTAGTTCCAGACCACTCCCCCCTTTGTGATGAATTATCATTACACATTATGCATGTCCTAGTAAATTTTCCAGTAAGGTCACAAATATATATTACTTTATAGCCAAGTTCCACTTCTTGAAGTTCAGAAATAATTATTCCATTCTTAAAACACAGCTTGGATATCAAGACTTTTTCAGAAGCTGCATGTTTAAAGAACGGGTATTCAATTGTGGCAAGGATACAGCTAATTTTAGCCACTCTAAAGTCAATAGCTAATAAGAATTGCTTCCTGTAACTAGCTACTCAGTAGCTAGCTAACTTGGTAGGTTTTAAGAAAATTCATTTGTGATCTACCTATTACAAAATTATTACAAAGTAGCTAGTAGCTATCGTTATCTTGTTTTCCTATAGCTAACAGTAATTGAAATAACTAAAATTAAGAATAATTACAAATAAATGGCTAGCTACTATAGAATGGTTAAAACTTACAGTCAATAATGTTTCCTAAGAAAAACAAAGCAATTACTACAGCTTGCACGTTAGGCATACTTCAACGCTAATCTGCTTGGTGAAATTAGCATAAAAAGTTCGAAATTAGACTAAAAAGTTCGAAATTGAACTAGAAAATTTAGACTATCAGTTTAGGACTTTTGAATTAGTTACAATCTTCTAAGTGTACTAATAATATTCTCACTCTTACTCTCCCAGTATAGGAAATCAGTTTAAACTAGCTACTTGTTGGCCATATTTTGGCACCCAAATAATCCTGCACTTAGATACCCCATAATAGCTACACGTATTATACAATACTTTTCCCACTTATGTCACAAATATTTTAGTTCTACCGACTTTGTGCCTAACAAAAGTGGTAGAAAATTGCTGAATCATTGGGAAAGCCAGTGCACGCGCATAAACATCTTTATGGGCAAGTTGCGTTCGTTAGCGGTATTTGTATACCGTCTAGCCTTAGTTACGCTGTAAACAACGTCTATCATCCGCTCGTTAAAATGGACCGGGTAGAAACTCCAGTTATACTTCTTTCTGCGGTCATTGTCGTCATTAACGTAGCCACACTATTTCAAATCAATATCGAAGAACTTACAACTGGTGGATTTTCTATCAAGCCCACCGATTTAAGATCACACACTGAGTGTGGAAAATTACGTTCTAAGATGCAGTGCACCACGTCTTATGGACAAAATTATATAAACTCTCTGAGTGACTGTGGATCCTATGGGTCAGCTCACATACACTATACAGAAAAACAGTGCCGCAGGAATGAAAATGGAGATTATTGTGGAGTGGTGTTGACTTCAAGCAGCGTTTCACAAGTAATTATAAAAAACTGCACTGATCACAAGACGTGCACTACAGGGTGTGCTGAAGTATTAAGGGAAACATTGGACTTTGTAGGTTGTTGTTTTTCTGATAGCGCTTTCACCGGCTACTTTAATTCTTGTGGCATTCCAATACCGCCACCCTGCCCGCGGTCCTCCCTCGTGATACCTCCTACGACTCAGGATGCTTCGTGCTCAATGACTGAGCAATTTAACCGGAGAGAATATATAGCCGCTTGCGAAAGCATGCCTCCAGTTATTCAAGCTCTAAATAAAGAAGCTGAATGTCAATTTCTTGTGCAAGATCACAACCTATCTTGTAGTATTAGAAACAATGAGTATTGTATGATTCAACTGCAAGCCTTCAATAAAAAGAATATTTCTGCAATGATGAAAGCCATACACAGAGCTGCTACACACTGTACCTCAGAAAAGACTTGTTCACCACAGTGCAAAGGCTCTCTGTCTTACATAAAAGATGAGATTGGATGCTGTATAAATACATTTGATGCAGTAACATTGAACTTTCGGGCAAATTACACTACTTCAATTGTCAATGATGATCTTTGGATTAACTGTGGTATTAAAAGACCAAAGCCTTGCTACTCTAGTAGCAGTCTTAAGATGTACTCAAAATATTATGCAGCTATATTGAGTATTTTAATGACACCTTTCTATATAATTTTTCATTGACCATATTTTACTATTGCTACAATTAACCACTTGCAGTAGGCAAAGTTGGTTTTGCAATATTATACAGATATTTAGAATTATATTAAAGACATTTCTAATAAACTATCTAATTAAACCCCTTGCTCCCTTCTTCTCCATCTACAACCCTCAACATATTTTAATGTGCATGTAAGGGAAGTAAGAACAAACTGCAGAATAATGGATAGTATAATAGCTAAACCTACTCCAAGCATTTCCTGATACTATATTAATGAAGTTTTTTTTACTAGATAAGTGTCAAACATCTCAAAGAAATACACAATTGTAACCATAGGTATTGGAATGTGTTTAGGTATGGTGGGGGAGTAGGATATGTGGGGTTTAAAGATGTTCATTAGACATTATGCCCCAAAGTTATGGTAGCCTTAGCCACTGAGCCCACCCTCCACCCACTCCACTTTCTTAAACTACTGAGCTGCAGTTCTCTCTACTTTTTATTGACCCAGTAACAAGGACTCCACATAAGAACAAAAAAACAACATCAAACAGATTTTCCCAATTTACCGCAAATAAGATAAGAGATAATAGAGACTATAAAAATGACTAAAGATAAGTGACAAATTAACCAATAAAGTTGTCACAGTTTTTTTGGTCGCTCGAAAATTGTGTCGCGGTGACACAATTTCTTAGGATATTTAGTCGCTGAGGTAATCCCAGCGACCTAATTTCCTGGGAAATTTTGTCGCAGTTAGGAAATAGTGTCGCGGTTTTAGGGGGAAGGCCAGGTGAGCTTCTAAGACACCGAGTGTACCAATTTTATGGAGCAATGGAGTTTGTAGCTACATACAGGTCAGAATACTGCTGGAAAAATAGTGTCAGTTTTAGGGGGAAGGCTGGGGGACACTGAGTGTAGATTCTACCAGGAAAAAAATACTGCTGGAAATAGTGTCACAGTTTTAGGGAGACACCAATTTGTAGCTACCTGTTAGAATAATTATACTGATGGAAATGAAATGCTGGAAATATTATACATAATTATAGTTAAATCTAAATAACACTACAGTCTTTACACTTCCAAATATGCTTTTTTGTCTTTAATGGCAAGCCTTGGTGCTCTGACACAATCAGTGTGAAACCACTCATTATAAGATGAGCATTTGATCATTTTCCTGCCATCATCAGGAAGCCTGCATATACAGTAAACATCAATCTTTTGGATTCCATGAAGTGCCCTTGCTGCCGTGTACCTGCATTTACAAGGGAACGGGGATAGGGTCTGTGCCTCTAATGAATGGACAAGATGAGATCTCATCTCATTCTGATCATATTTAAGTTCAGCAGGATCTTCTTGATGGCACAAACTACAAGCAAATGCGAGGGCAAACAATTCACAATCACTGCCACCACACTGATACTGGACTTGCACATACTTGATTTGATAGAAGAGTTGCTGGTATGGAGAAGGTCAGCAACTAATTTGACAGTCGTAGGTTCATACTATCGTATACTCTTACTGTGGCAGGTTCACAGCCAATTGAGGAGAGAGTGATCCAGTGACTTTCCCCGAGATTTAAACACTGAATAAATTCCTTACTTGCATGTAAATCAAATGTTCTTGTAAGCTGTAAACTAGAGCACTGCAGTCCTGAAATGTGGGGGTACTTGTTCAGTAGTTGCTGGGCACAGTACATAATTTCGTCTGTCATAACCATCCATTTGGATCTTCAATAACGTTCTTGTCACTCGCATACAGAAGACTGCTCCCAATTTTAACCCATATGGTGACAAAGATGCCCCTTCATTGCTTGTCTCCATGGACAACGTCTTGTTGCACAACGTGTCACACACAAACAACTGTTTTTCATAGGGCTTTGATCTGGAGATGGTGAGGAAGGTGAATCCTGATGACTGGCTGAAGGGGGGATATCGTCACTGAAACAACTGTTTTTCATAGGGCTTTGATCTGGAGATGGTGAGAAAGATGAATCCTGATGACTGGCTGAAGGGGGGATATCGTCACTGAAACAACTGTTTTTCATAGGGCTTTGATCTGGAGATGGTGAGGAAGGTGAATCCTGATAACTGGCTGAAGGGAGGATATCGTCACTGATAGGTGGATCTATATAGGAGATTGTAAAAATGGTTGAGAAGATGGTACATCTGTGATCGATGGGAGAGGGCAGAATAGGAGAAGAGGGGACGGAAGAAGGTATATCTTGTTGATCGCATCCTGATGGTCAGATGAACGAGAGGGAAGTGATTCAGAGGAAGATTCATAATACAGCTTCAGACGAGAGATGTTATATAGACTCTTAAGAACTCGCTCTTTCTTAGTACCCTTGAAACGACATAATCTATAAGTATTTTTACCAGTGGCCTCATGAATATGATAAGGTCCCAACCATCGGTTCCAACTTTGATCTCTTCCTAGATAGCTTCTTGGAATTCCTTACTAGCACTGCTGCACCCACTGTATACATCTCCTTATCCTTACAATCTCTCTGGTTCTTTGTCAAGCCAACTTTGTTTGATGGTAGGGACACAATCCTGGCGTATTCTCTCTCCTCCATGACTGATGCTGGGGACACGTTTACTAAACTGCGCTTGCGCGACACTATTTCTTAACTGCGACAAAATTTCCCAGGAAATTAGGTCGCTGGGATTACGTCAGCGACAAAATATCCTAGGAAATTGTGTCGCCGCGACACAATTTTCGAGCGACCAAAAAAACTGTGACACCGGACGCATGCGCAAACACAATGATGCACCATTGATAAAAGACATCCGGACACACCTGGGGGCACAACTCGTACACCAAAACTCCTTACTAAACTAGCTAGCTATATGGAACCATAATTATCGGATGCAGGCCTACATACATTCGTACATCTAAAACTGACTATCTATCAGCTCAGTTTGTGTCGATATTCTTCTCTTTTGTGGAGATCCAGCCCCACAATTACTCTATGATCTCAATGATCTTATGCATGACTGGTTATCATGCACCCCGTAATCAGAATATACCTCTACTATAACCTTATTCACCAGGTCCTTGACATCAAAGTATGATGTTGTACTTCATCCTCAGCACGCTGGAGAAGCTTGACTCTGGAACAAGAGGAGATGTCAGTAAGTTAACAGCGAGTGAAGTCGCAATTGGCATATCTACACTGACTTCATGGGGACTCCAGCAGTCAGTGACCCAGCGAGTGAAGTCGCAATTGGCATATCTACACTGACTTCATGGGGACTCCAGCAGTCAGTGACCCAGCTGTATAGAAAGGTACTCTTCAGGGCATGTTGACAATTTTTGTTTACCTTTCTCGCCTGCTTCTATGTTTTTGACCCTTGCCTTCTCCTGCCTTCCTTCTACTCGTGATTATTAGAGGTGTATTATGGGTAAAGGTGAAGATTCTTTCCCATCTGAGTTCAGGTAATGAAGTATTCATGAATAGAAACACCCAGTGTTCAGATCTTTTATGGTAGAATGAAAACAGGGCAAGACAATTATTATAGTATTTACATATTACAAAAGGGCTTTTTAATACCTACTACATTCAAACTCCATGATTTAAAGTTGAATCGTTTTTTATTTTAATAATTTGCTACATTTTAAAGGTAAACATGTATGGAGTAGGATACACTACAGAAAATACAACACAGCATAGGCACTTTAAATGGAGTGACAACCTCCTTTTGGTTCTCTTCAGTCTTGTCATCCATTTTCTGTTTCTTTGTTTCTAGAGAAGATATATGCGGGTTAACAAATGTAAACAATCAAAAGACTAGCTGCAATGACTAACCTTGCTAACTCCGGTAGTTGGAGACACTCTACCACTGACTTCATCATCTCCATCACCAGATCTGTTCTTTGTGCAAAATTAACTGTGTTCAATAGTTTCTTGAGATTCTTCAACAATGTGCAGTTCATCACTGCTGGTGATAGTAACACTTGGACTGGACATGTGCTTATTTTGGTAAAAGTTATTTTCCTGATCGAAATAATGGTAGAATTGTAGCAAACTTCATTTTGTATTACTATGAGAATGCTCATGGTTAATTGTGCCATTTCCAATTGGAACACTGAAAGCCACATCTACTTCCAGGAAGCTATTACAGTGAATTCTCTCAACAACGGGCTCCCAAAGAACGGTCAGCCTCTCCACAGCGGTAGTTTTTAGTGGAACGAAACGTTTACAGTACAGTTCCAATAGTTTTATAGCCTCCGATGAACGGCCACCCCCGAATTCTTAACAACGGCCAGGGATAATTATCCTAGAGCGGTCAAAATAGTAAAATTATAGCTACATAATATATATAATAATTGTTCTTAATAGCTAGTTACGAATGTCCAGCAGCGATCAGTGGTTCAAGAGTATCTTTCAATCTTTGTATATACCGTGGCGGACCGTATAAATCATAGGACTTTAGCCAGCATGTTTAAGTGTGGAAGGACCCAGATAGCGCAGATTTTGAAGAATAAGATTCTGTGATGTCTCTTTACCAATCTAATCAATAAAAAAAATGTCTAGAGTTTCAGTGAGTTTCAGTGTTTAAAGATGTTAATGAAGCTTTATATAAATGGTATATGGCAGCTTGTTCTAAGAATATCTATCTTGCTGGACCTCAACTTATTGAGAAAGCGAAGCATATAGCCGATGTTCTTGGAAAACCAGAGTTTAAAGGCTCAAATGGATGGCTCACAAAGTGGAAGAACAGGTATAACATCAAGAAAGTCAGAATTTGTGGTGAGTCTGGAGATGTGCGTGGGGAAACTGTTCAATCATGGAAGGAGAGGTTACCTGAAATACTTCGTGGCTATAGTAAGGAGGATATCTGGAATATTGATGAGACAGGTGTATTTTGCCAGAAACTGGATTTGGGCAGAAAGGAAGGCATGCAGAGGTGGGAAGAAGAGTAAACAAAGGATAACAGTGGCATTTTTTGTTATAGCTAATGGAGAAAAAGAAAAGCTAGTTGTTATCTGGCACAGTGAAAATCCAAGATGTTTAAAACGATTTGACAAGACTGTCCTACCCCGTGGCTTATTATAGCCAAAAAAACTCTTGGATGACAGGTGAATTGATGGAGGCTATTCTTACAAAATTGAGCAGTCGCTTAGCCCATACTAATTGATGCATATTACTTTTAATGGATAACGCTGGTTGTCATCCTCCTCACCTAGAGACCATATTTAAGAGCATAACCATTTGTTTTTTGCCTGCAAACACTACTTCGAAGTTGCAACCATTAGATTTGGGTATCATAAAGAATTTCAAAGTTCACTATCGCACATTGCTATTGAAATATATAGTAGCCAGGATTGATGAGTACAATAGTGCACCAGAAGTGGCCAAATCTGTCAACATTTTGGTGGCCATCAGATGGGTAGCACAGGTATGGGAGAAAGTGAAAGCAAGCACTATACAAAAAGAGGTGATTCAACAAGTCATTTGCATTGAAATGGATGACAACTCATGGGATGAATCATTTATATACACCTCCAGGAACCTGCAAACAATTCACAACAAGATGACGAAGAAAATGATGAAGAAGATGATGAAGAAGGTGGTAAAGATTCCGATCAACCAGAACCAGCAATTAAAACATTCAAAGAAGCCATTGCTTCACTGGAAGAGGTGCAGCATTTTCTGGAAAGAAAAGGTCAATTGGCGGTGTCTTTTGAAGTTGGGTCAATATTTGACTCCGTAGCAGCTATGCAAAGTAAATCACTAACACAGAGATCATTATTTTGACTATTTTTCACCTCAATAGACCATTCATTGGTCTATTTCTATTATATTAAGGATTATCATTGTTGCTTGGCATAATACTCTAAGAACCCCCGAAGAGAGGCAACTCTCTCAACAAAGGTCATACGATCTGTCCCCAAGACCGGTTGTTGTTCGGAGGTTTTACTGTTATTTGATTATGATCATCTGCAGCATTTACACTGCTCATTTTTGAACTTGAACTCTCGTTCCCGAATTGTTTGGACGCGCGCGGAAAAATCTAATCTCCTACCGCGGAATAGTGCATTACCGTTTTATTTTTTTAACTCGATGCTGGCTGGGAAAACCCCATAGCAACCATATATCACTAAATAGACCAAGAGTTTGGGATTCCCCTCATTTTTTGATTGAGAAAATTGAATAATATTTAGGCCCTCTACCATTACTTTAAAAAAAAAAAAATTTTTTTCCCAAAAAATTCCACTTTTCCCATCAATAATAATAATAAAAAAATAGAAATAATATTGTTTGATGTACTTTATACCAATATTATATTAGTTCAACAATAAAATATGTTGTTTGTTGTGTGTGGTGCTGATTGTGATCATGTAGGAGACATCTATGAGTGTCCACAAGGAACATACGCCATTGGACGTCGAGCTCCACTACAAAACAATTTCATATACACAAAAACACCAACAACAAAGATATTTGTAATACAAATTATTCATGATCCTATATAATTGCAACTTTATGATGTATTGTATGCGGTTTCATACAGGATTTTTGTTTGGGAGGGAGGGGGGGTGGGGCTCCGAGTGTACTTCGCCAGGTCCAGCATCTTCTCCTTCGGTCAATGGAAGACTCTGCTCCTGTTGCCTTATCTGCGTCCTCTTCACAATCCCTCTTCACAATCGGGTCGGTGACTGCATACACATCTGGTCCTAGTAGTACATTCTGGTAAAAAAAATTAAATTTTTTTGAAAATTTGAAATTGTTCAACAAACCACAACCCACTTTCAAATCTCAAAACTCAATGAAATATATATATATTATAGCTAAACCGCTTTCTCCATCTCAATATAGCTATAAATAAGTCCTTTCCACAACAGAAGCTTGCTAGTTTTCAAGAGAAAGACAAGAGAAAGACAAGCTTACATCGATCATCTTCTTGACTTCCATTGTCAGTGTCAGAGTTGACGGGGTCTGGTCCCCAACCCTGATACAGGGCCTCCTATAGCCCTAGATGTCGTCTCCCTCTTCTCCGCTTGATCCTGAGTCGCTAGAGTCAGTATCAAGCAAGTATAAAACTTCCACAGCACTGTAACTGGTAGACGCCATCTTTCCAAATTGACTTCGAAAAAAAATTTTTTTTTGCATAGTTACCTGGATCACACGACACGCTCACTTTTTTCCTGTGATGTAATAAGCATTACCTAAGACTGTACGTAATGGGGAGGCCCCCAGTTGAACTGGCGATTTTATAAAAAAAAAGAAGACAGTAAGTCAAACCGCAAAGTCTTGGTCGGCAAAGAAGCGGTTGTTTCAATGTGTTATGGAAGGCTACTGGGCTCAAGCAATTTTTCGCTGCTTCTACAAAGCTCTGGAGATGACTGGATCCATAAATGAAGCTGCTGTGAAGAAGGTAACTTTTTTTAAAATTCGACGGAGAACCGATGTTTTTTTTTTTTGCCGAGGAAGAAATAAACGCAACTGCTGTGAGGTACTGTCGAAGCAGCCCTGGCTGAAAGCTATTTTAGATGCTTCTCCAACGCATTGGGCACCTGTGTATGCAATCTGAAGGTTCTAGCTATAAAGTAACTATTTTAAAAAATTCGGAGAAACCAACCGGTCTTCACCCGCTTTTAAGCGGGATTGGGAACGAAAGGGTTAAGGATTATCATTGTTGCTTGGCATAATACTCTAAGAACCCCCGAAGAGAGGCAACTCTCTCAACAAAGGTCATACGATCTGTCCCCAAGACCGGTTGTTGTTCGGAGGTTTTACTGTTATTTGATTATGATCATCTGCAGCATTTACACTGCTCATTTTTGAACTTGAAGTGGTAAAAAATCTTTAGACACATTCAAGCCCTGATGTTAGTGTGTCCATATGAGCAGCCATATTAAAAATGTTAGCTACATTGAATATTTTAATGACACCTTTCCACATAATTTTTCATTGGCCTTATTATATTATTTCTACAATTAGCTTACCACATGCAGTAGGCAAAGTTGTTTCTGAAATAGACCTTTAGAATAACATTTAAAAATTATATAGCTATGTATTGCATACAATAACCGAGAGTCCACCTTTATTTGACAATAACAAAATTTTCTCAAGAAATTATATTCCTATTGTATAACTATTAATAACCTTTTCATTCTGAATGAACTATGTAAGTTTATAAGTTTATAATTATTACATAGGGAACCACTAATAGTAACAAATAGTTGAGAGAACACTGCATCTCCCTCAAACCTCCTAGCCCACTTTCCTCCATCTACAACCTCAATTTTAATGTGCACAAGGAAGAGAGTTCAAACAGAACAACATACTCTCACACACATAGAGCAAAGAAGTTAAACGTAAGGTGTAAGCACTTCCTGATATTAAATAAAAGCAGTTGTTGTTTTTTTGTTGTTGTTTTTTTTTGTGTGTAGCTAGTTATAAGGTAGGTGTTCGATACCTCAAAGAAAAAATATATAGTGAAACCATGATACCAAAGATGTAAGAATGTATTTTAGTATGGGAGGGGATGGGGGTGGGTTAGGGCATGTGATGTGTGATATAAAAAATCACCTCTATTGTGCCCCAAAGTTAACCCCTCTGCTTTTCCTAGCAATCTGCTGTTCGCTGTATCTTTGAATGGCCCAGTGACAAGGATTGCCACACAAGAAAAAAAAAATTAAACATATTTTGTTAAATTGCAAATAAGATCAAGTTAAGAGATACAAGAGACTATAAAAAAAACAAAAAAACTAGAGATAAGTGACAATTAATCATTCAAGTTTTGCTTCACATGTGAGTAAAATTTATCCATTAAAGCAATAGATAGAATTTTCAATTTGTTAGGACACACATAAAATGCATAAGAACTGGACCAGAACTACAAAGATAACTGGTAATGAGTCGTAAATTATCCTCTATATATTTATTAATTAGGTCCCTCTATAAAAGTAATGATTGCTCCTAGTTATCTTCAGCTTAACTTCAAGGTTGATAAAAACAACAGTTTCGAAAAAAAAAAGCTTACTTAAACTTTAATCTACAAAATGAATAAAAGCATAATTAATGTTTCTTTTCGTCATTCTGCTGGGCCAATTTTCTTCACTTTGCTTAGCTCAAAAAACACTATATTATGTAAAATAATAAAGTTAACTTCGCACACTCAAAAGAGTGTCCTCCAGAAAGTGTCCTTTCTAAACATCGAGAAATACTTCAGGAAGACATTTCTAGTGCCTACATTGGAGGCGTGTCCCACGGACAGCCAGGCCTCAGGCAACACGCTTGGAGCTTCGTAGCTGTTATGACTGACGCAAGGGTCACTAATTCACGGCACACATGTCCCTGCACCCTGACCATATCAAGTCTACCCATTCTCACTACTTCTGTGAAACTGGAAGGCATACTTTTGATTACAGTCTTTGATGATGAGCCTCTTTGGGATGGTAAAGGGTGTCCCACACGTAGCTCCTTGCTGTGAATTCAATACCCTCCGCGTAGTTTTGCACCTCATTACCTCAACCAACCGTGGATGATTTAGAAGTCAAAATTCTGAATTTGGAAGGACTATATCAGGAAGACACCATTATAGAAACAATAGATTTTTATTATAGACTATTATTGAGCAATTATTTTACTTAGTTGACTTTTGAAACAATAGGAGAACGTTTCGGACTCGAAGTCCTTCATCAGCTCACAACTGATGAAGGACTTGGAGTCCGAAACGTTTTCCTACTATTGTTTCAAAAGTCAACTACGTTAAATAATTGTTCAATAATAGTATTCTATATCATATATATCAATATATTCTATATGTTAATTGTTAACCCTCATTTTGTTCACTTTTTTCATCACTTCTCTCTTGGTAGTAAATATACCCTATATAATTGAATGTTAGTGTTGTTCTGCTCAGTAAACAAAAAAAAACACCTTGTTTAGGGAGCATTGATCATTGTTTGGAAAGTAATAATATTATTAGTAATGTTACTGGCTAATCAATTATTTATCTTATTAGAAAATATTGAGAGATTTTAACAATGCTACAGGATTAATGCCTAAAATTATGACTTGAAGACTGATCTTTAGGACAATTGGTTTTTAATACCCAATAGCTACATCATTCAGACCACATCATGAGACCTAAATACATTATAGAAACAAGAAGAGAGTAATGAAGATAATGCATATTAATCTCCAAAGGACAAAATGTCAAAAAAACAGCAACAAAACATGTGGAGATAGCTAATTATAATTTCACATTTGTACAGAAATCTATCCCACCCTTTAGTTTCTCCTCCAAGATAAAATCCTAGATAAATCCCTGGTTACTATGGTCATTTAACTATTATACGTTACCAACATTTATAGTTGGAGATACTGGGAAAGTCTGTGATTGAACAGGATAAAATATAACAATTAAGATATTACTACAACAATCTTATAGCTCATGAGTAACAGTTAAGAGTTACTGTACTGCATCAAATAACTCGGTAAATACACCCCTTATATCGTACTAGTAATTCTAGAATTTTAATCAAGATTGCTTTCATCAGGTATTCGCTATCATTACAAAAAATGCTTTTCTATATAAATAAATTAATTTATATTCTTGTTCACCATTAATCTTGCTCACAGAGTAAATATTTAACTAAAATAAAACGCTATTGGGAACAGTAAATTGCTTACCTGTAAATGTACTGAAATAAAAATTTATTTGTTTCTAGCTATATAAGCAAGTATTTTGAGGCTACAGCATTTGAACATATTCGAACTAGATTTTCTAACTATGTGTTTTATTACTATTGCCTTTTTTTCAGCTATACTCCATTCTACTTATAGCCAGACTCTACCAGTAAAGATTACACCTATTCTGGGGAAGAATGGCTCTTGTAGCGGGCCTCCAGCCAATTTGTCGGCTAATTTAGCCTTAGAAACCGGCTGGGATCGGCTTAACCTCAAGTACGGCCCACCAGCTTGTCAGTGCGCAGAGGGAGCAAAGTGGAAGAGATTGGTTCACTTGGATATGGAGGATGGTACTAATCAATGTCCTACGGGTTGGGAATTAATTGTCAGGTCAGGTGTCAGAGGATGTGCGAGACCCAGAGCAAGGGGAGCCGGTTGTTTCTCAGCGATGTTTGATACGCAAGGATTTGTTTATAACCGCTTGTGCGGTCGAGTTTTCGGCTATCAACTTGGAACCCCTGACGCGTTTGGACCGAATATTAGGAACCTGAACGGTCAATATTTAGATGGACTGTCTCTGACTCATGGTCCGGACGGTAATAGAGAGCACATCTGGAGTTTCGCTGCAGCCCTTTATGAATATAATTCTCCACGCAGTATTTGCCCTTGTACCACTGATCAAAACTGGCCTTACACAGTTCCCGAATTCATTGGAAACAACTATTTTTGCGAGACCGGTGACCCTGACTATCCTTGGGTAACAGACCTTGTTTACCCAAACGACCTCTTGTGGGATGGCAAGCAGTGCGGACACACTAGTACCTGCTGTGAATTCAATAATCCTCCTTGGTTTTGCACTCCACTACCCAGACCTACGAATGATTCCTTGGAAATGCGTAATTGTGCAGATGAAGGACCAGCCAACGAAAACGTTATTGTCTCAAGAGTAGAAATTTATGGAGCATATTCAAATATTGAATATTGAAGAGAAACTGAAAATATTTTTGTACAATGTAGAGTATAATTCTAACTATTTAGATATTGTCCATATCATGTCCATAAATATTGTTGTTGCTAGCTAGCCACTGAACTTAAAAAGCCTTTGGCAGGTGAAATATTTGCAGTACATGTATTTCTTATCTTTTTTCCATGGAACATTATGTAGCCTGACTAGTTTAAATTACTCCTGCTTCTATCATCAGTTAAGGGTGGCCGCACATAGCAACGCGCACCGCCTGTAGATCCGGACATTAATTTATTCCCCGCCAATACCCCACCATTTGATAATACACGAGCAGGAACAATCGCGCAGTAGTAACAGAAGTATACTTTGCGAAGTTGTAGTGTTATAGTTTAGCTTCTTGTTGTCTCATATTTGTTTACAGCAACTCTCCATACGTCGTCTGAGCTCACGCGGCAAGGTGCACCAGGCTGTCTCTCCTCCAGAAGCCGTTCTCCGGACTCTGCGCACCTGAACTCAAGCGGATGGATCCACCAGGCTCGATTTCTGCGGAGCGAAGACTTCCCAAGCTGCGCAGATCTAATACCTTCACCTATGGCTATCTCCAATAAACTGCTCTCTCTTCTGACTCTCTTATTATTGTTGTATTGATGTTTGTTTACTCTTGAAATAGGCGGGCTCTTTTTAGAACCAATACAAACTACAGTGGAACCTTACTTAACGGCCACCTGTCATTGGCGGCCACACTGTCTTAAGCGGCCACTTGGATTGGTCCAGACCGCACGACTATTGCTTTTAGTACTATAGAAACCCCTGCAATACGGCCACCTCTCTACTCCGTATTACGGCCACTACTGTTAACACCGCTAGTACAGCGGGACCTGCTTACAACGGACAGTTAGCTCCACCCCCAACACACCCTTCGGTATTTCATATACATGCATTCATTCTATAACAATAACACAATGAAAACTACAACAATCCATCAGAACGCTGCTTGTCCACAATAATTTTTAGTCTTTCTATATACAAGGACGATCCAAAGAAGTGGTACTTGCATGGAATCTCCAACCCGTAGCCAGCTCCACGATTCACTCTGTTTCCTGTCACCTCAGCCATTCCCTTGTTTATAGGCCTCCTCAGAAACGCTGACATAATAGGAGCTAAGTTGAAGGGTACATGACCGACTATTCCACTAGCATTGATTATCGCTACAGCATTGATGTCCTCCTGGTTGGTTGGATCTCGCTCCAAACGTAGCACCTCCCCTACCCAGGGCTCCCATTGCGCTCTATAAGCATGATAGCCACGTATGAACGATTCAAAACTGAAGCTAACAACCTCTGTACTGGCTATGGGCTGGCTAGTCATCGCTCCGGTTGAGATAGCGGTGGGTGGAGCTTGACCACATTGTGAAGTCTCGACCCTTTACTCTCTGTGGGTTGCCTGTTGTGCTACTTCTGGAAGGAGCCATGTCTTCGACAAAGAAAGCGAGAAATGCTCTTAGCTTGAAGAAGAAATATGAATTGATTGAAATGAGGAAGAAGAACCCACACACTAGCAGGATTCTGGCTGATAAGTTCAATTGTGGAAAGACACAAGTTAACACTATTTTAGCCCATCAAGATAACATTAGAGAGCAATATGAATCCAATATTTCAAATGATAGTGTTGTGCTAGGCAAAAGATCCCGTACTTGTGAGTTTGGTGAAATCAATGAATTGCTTTACAAATGGTATTCTATTGCCACTGCCAGAAATATTTATCCTTCCGGTCCACAGTTGTGTGAGAAGGCAAGGTTAATTGCTGAGCAATTGTCTTTCCATAATTTTAAAGCTTCCAATGGGTGGCTAGACTGTTGGAAAAAGCGATATGATGTTCACAGGATGAAAGTTTGTGGTGAATCCGGTGATGTGTCTGGAGAAACTGTAGATTCTTGGAAGGAACGACTTCCCGAGTTAGTTCATGGGTATTCAGCTGAAAACATCTGGAATCTTGATGAAACAGGATACTTCTGGCGTGCTCTACCCGAGTATGGCTTTGGAAAGAATGGGTCTCAGTGTAAAGGAGGAAAAAAGGCAAAACAACGCTTTACTATTTGCTTTATAGCTAATGCAGCTGGTGGTAAAGAAGTTGCCTGTGTAATTTGGAAATAAAAAAAACCTAGGTGTTTTAAAGGAATTGATGTATCAAAGCTTCCAGTACAATATTTCAGTCAACCCAATGCATGGATGACCGGCGAAATATTAAACGAGTTGCTTTCGCAAGTTAATCGCCGTTTGTCATCTTCCTCTAGATATATTGTTCTTCTCATGGACAATGCTGGATGTCATCCTCACGAGCTGAAGGAAAAATACTCTAATATTAAGATCATTTTTCTCCCTCCAAACACTACATCGCATCTACAGCCACTAGATTTAGGTATTATACAAAATTTTAAAGTGTTTTATCGAAAGCTTTTTCTAAGATTTGTGCTTTCAAAGATTGACCAAACCACAGAAACAGCATCCCAACTAGTACAATCAGTCAATGTTCTTCAGGCCATTCGTTGGGTAGCTCAAGCCTGGGATTCAGTAAAGGAAGAAACTGTCATGAAATGCTTCCGGAAAGCAGGAGTTACTCGTACTGATTTCTCTGTTGTTGGCCGCCAGTTTGAAAATGAAGACCCGTTTGCTGATATGGAAGAACAAGAGGAATTGCAAGCTTTAGTTAATCAAATTTCTCAGACAGAAATGTGCTGTGGAATGGAGGAGTATATCAGTGGAGAAGGTGACATGTCCATTTGTATGGAACATGGTGATGACTGGGAGGACAGGTTTTATGCTGACCTTAATGCAAGTTCTGCTTCTCCTCCACAAGTAACTAATGAGGAAGAAGAAGAATTTGACTTGGAACCACCTCCACCTAAGATAACAAAATACGAGGATGCAATAGCTGCTCTAGAAGATGTTAGAGTGTTTATGGATAATAAAGGGCATCCTGAAGAAGCAACACGACTTACATTCACGGTAGATAAGCTGATACAGCTTCATACTGCTAGCTTTTGTCATGGTAGACAGAGCACTCTACAAGAGTTCTTTCAGCCTCGTGATATATGATTTTTATAACCAAACTTTACAGCAAACAGTAGTAACACCTAACCATTGTCATTATTTATTCGACACTATTATCACTTATTCGACATTATTATCATATTTATTCATTATTATTGAAAACCTTTGAAATAAGGCCACCTTTCTATAAAGGCCAAAATTTTATTCCCGACGTTGGCCATTATAGAGAGGTTCTACTGTAATTGAAAAAAAATTGCTCGCGTACTCGTAGTACGAGATATGGGGGTGGGGCTATTTCTTAAGAATTGCGAGTGGAATTAAAGTTCCAATTTTTGTATGAGTTTTTCTGGGAATCTAATCATGAGAACGAGAATTTTTTTTACACACGGATAGAACATAAAAAAATGAACTGCACCATAATTTAAAATTTTCACTATCTTATAAAACGAAATAAATGCGAATAAATCAATAAGTAATATAGAAAAGAGAAAAAACTCGTTATGGTGCAGTAGAGTAGCGGCATGACTAGCAGTGTGCCGAATTACGGAGCTCCAGCTTCACGCATTGGTCCAAAAAAGTCCTATAAAGTTTGAAGTCGGGACCACGATAAATCCTCCGCATGCACTTGTTCGGTGAGTAGTACCTTCGGCAGATACTTGTTCCTTGCACACAAACAGTTTAGACCTGCAAGCACACAGAAAGCAGTAACTGCCCTTAGCAACCATAAAATTAAAATTGCTGGGCGGTGTGCGGGGACCCTTAACCTGCTACACAGTTAATATTAAATATATAATGGCAGAGCACTAAAATGATATTATTCATTAGCTATGCTTGCTAACAAAAATCTTATATTATCAATATCTGTAATGGGAATGTCATATTGTAATGGTACAAGTGTCACTGTTGTGCAAACAAACTAATGAAGCTTAGCCATTCAAAATACACATAGTATTATTAAATCAAATTTAAGATTCATTTTGACTATACAGTATTATGAATTTACAGCCATGCCATGTATTTGCTGGTGTCACAAAATAGTATTTTATTGGTATAATCATTTACAACTGCTTAAGATTCATTTACAACCGCTTAAGATTAAACTGGCTTTTTATCAGATAGTCTCCATGCTTTATTCCACCACTCATTGCAATGTGCATTTTTGTGCTGGAAGAGCAAGTAACCTATAGATATTACGTTTATTACTACAGTACTTAATAGAACAACCTGAGTGTACTTTTATTCTTTTGACACATTTGTATTAGCTGGATGGGTTTAATGGTAACTTTTTGTCTAGGGAGAGAGGAGAGGGTGGAATGAGCATAGAGTTTTGGAACGAGGGGGGCAGGGTGCTGTTGTTGTTGTTTTCAAGGAGCTATTCTTGTTTAAAGAAAGATCCTCTATCACACACTTCAGCAGAGAGAATAGTGAGGGCAAGTAAGTAATATGAAGATGGTGTTCACACTGAACTAGAGCAGTTATAAGCAGCATAGATAATGTTGCTTTCAATGAAAATGTACACACAAGAAAGCAGTTCAGAAAGTGTCCTATAAAAATAGACGTTTCAGTGCAGGTGGGCTCCAAGGGCATGTGTTTTGTGGTTTGCTGGTGTCTATGCTAGAAATTACATTTTTAAGTCCCATTTCCTACAGAACTGACTGTGTGACCAAATGTAGCTCTACAGTTAAGGCAGACTTGTTTGGGGAAGGCTTCATACTGCATTTGGGTAGCACCATCAACATGTGTTCAGTTGCTGCTATGCTTAGCTACATGGTATGCATGATCTCTGTTTCTTTTTCTGTTGCTGATGTGAGAGAGTATCATGGAAGGAAACTTCAACATACTCTGGAGGCCATTGGGGAAGATAAAGGGAGTTATAATAGCCATGTCTTTACGCATCGGGGTAGCAACAGTAGTTGCACACATGGAGACCAAGTTAATTGAAACAATCCCAGCCCTTCAGCCACTCCATAACGTACTCAAGATTTAGATGCATCAATGTAAACAAACTGAAACAGGAAATGATACAAATACTGAAGTGCCTTGACCAGGGTTGAGTATGTGTGAGCAATCACTAATGACTAGGTTAATGTTAGGTTGAATAGACTTTTAAGCAAGAAGTTTTCACAATGATATTAAATAAATATCAGGATCCCTGTCCACTATGCTGATTTAGTTACTTTATAAATATTTAGAATTAACTACTTTGTTTTAAGATTTTATATATATCATAATAATTTAATCAAATTATAAATGGTGATGTGTAATAGATAAAAAATGTTTTGTCTATTCTCAAAATGATTGTTTTAATACAAAATCTATATCCAGATTACTAAGTGAATAAAAACAACAACAGAATACAATTTTACCCTACCATTTCATAGTTTGTCTCACAGAGGGCTACAACTAAATTCCAAATGGGCTTTCAAGACTGGTCAAATTGTGACTTACAAAATTTAAATACACTAGATGGGTTAATCATAATAATAAGGTATGAAACTAAATCTAAATTGATAAATATTTATTACTCCATTTTATTTATAGTTAATTTTGTATGCATATACATGTATCAGTATATTTTTCTCCCAGCCAATATAGTATAAAGGCCAATATAATACAATATGAAGCTACACAATGATTAAGATTAATTACTGGGAAAATAATAATTGTTTTATTGCCAGTATTCTGGTTCCACTAATAACTGGCTAGTTTCATCTTTTTGTGGAAAATATATATCCGTGTCAGCGCACAGTAACCTGTCCTTTAAAAGTAAACCATTGTGACAATGGGTGATACCTAAACTGTTGTTTGTTTCTCTTGGGTAATAGGAGTGAAGTATAGTCATAACTACACACCACCCTGCAGGAATTTTTTTTTTTTAATTATTAAGACTAATACCTGTCACTTATGATGAAAAACTTCAACCAAAAATATTCAGGACATTTATGATAGTCAGCAGCAACATAATGTATATTCAAAACTAACATTGTTGGTTGCAGCTGCTCTGTAGCAATGGTGATATAGATAAGTAATTTTACCCAGGTATTTTCTTAAATTCATTTTTAACTATTAATTAACTTTCAATTGTACCATCTCACAACATAAAGGCTTCTCCCCAAAATGTCTTGTTATAATTAACCTTCATTGTTACAATTAAACTTCATTATTACTACAACTAGTGATGTGCTTGAGCACAAAAGGCGAGGGAGCCTATACACAAACAAAACACTTCAATAGAATCTATCAGTCCATTTCTAAAAGTATAAGTATGTAGCTGTTGTGACCATTATATGCTTTAGCTAACAAATACGGAATTACTTTCTTACCTCAATTCCCAGAGTACTGATATTTTCTGTAGTCTCTGACTATCTGAATTAGTAGTAGCTTTTGACAAAAAAACATTTGTAGCTACTAAAAAAGCGAAGTTATTTTTAAAAATTACATCTGGTAAAGGGTTCAATACCATAGTAACCATTCGCCATAACATTTTACGACTCGAAAAAGCAAGAAGTTCTAAAGAATTACTGCACAGTGTTGAATCTGACCGTGAGTTTTTAAGACCTAAATGCATCTTGTGTCATTCAGAAACAACCTAATGCGAAGAGGTAAACAATTAATTTCCTTGAATGATACAGGATCGCTAAACCAAAAGATTCAGTTTAGTGGAGGTATGGGAAGGGGTAAGCCATGCAGCAAATACAAAAACGCGAGAGTCAAAGTACTAAATGACATACAACATCCATATAAATATATATACTAGTGGTGTGCTCGAGCACAAATGGCGAGCGAGCCTGACTAGGTTACATAAACTACAGTATTGTTACATAATATAGTTTAGCTTAGTTCATGCAAAAAAGTACATAGTAGTTGACCCTTAAAATTACTTAGATCCCGTTGCTATATTGTTACTAGGTGTACTAACTTAGTAAGTGTGCACTATTTTTTGCCTTTAGGTATATGAACTGTGCATACTAACCACCCTTGGGGTATTGCTATTTTTGAGTTTTAGTTTAATAGAATAGGGGATAAAGCAGGGAGCAGGTTATGTGAGGCCGGATATGCCAGGGTCTACTACTCTCTCATATCCACCTATATGGGACCAGCCCTATCATAAAACTCTCCTGCTGCCGCTCTCATACCTCTCATACCGTAGGAATTTACCATAGCTAGCTGCTTTACTGCTTACTGCAGAGCACCCCAGTAGAGTTAGATCTGGAGGTAACAGCTGGCAGCTACAATGCTAAAGTAAACTTGCTAAAGTAAACTTGAGGGTGTGCTTCAATTGAATTTTAATTGAATTTTAATTTTGGGCCGGAAACACGGAAGAATTCGCTTGACACCGAAAATGCTGATAAACAAAGTTGCTAGTGGTAACTGGGCCGGCCTGGGTAAACGGGATCTAAAATAGTTGCCAACTGTCCCAAAAGCTCCCTCCCAGGTATATCACTTACCTACTGTCCCTCAACGGATTGCACTCTTTCTATTGGTTGTCCCGGAAATAATAAAGTTTGTATCTGTTTACTATGCATAATCTGCCAAACTACTGAATGCTTCCAGTGTTCTAAAAATTTGGAGTGTTTATTTGATTCTAGAATGATTTTTCTTTCATGAATATTATATCGATTCAATCTGAAGAAAAGTGACGGTGCAGACTTCTGAGACCCTACCTATTATCGCCAGTTGCAGAAAATCACATTAAAAAATATATACTTTCAAACTATCATGTTATCATTGCTTCCTTGTAATTGTTGTGATTTTGGGTGTGGTCCAGGGTGTGGTTTAATGTCCTTGAATTATGATTAACAAAAGTTGGCAACTATGATTAAAAAAGTTGGCAAATATGATATTACCAATCAAATACAGAATTACTCTCTTACCTCAATTTCCTGAATAGGATAACTCCTGTGGTATCCAATTTAAGCCATTCTGACTGCCTCAATTACCAGTAACTGGTGAACAAGCTCGCAGCTCTAACAAAAAAACAACATAGCCAGAGTTATTTTTATAATTTTAGCTAACAATATGAAACTACGTACTTACCCCAGCTTCTCCCAAGTAATGGTGGCTTCCTTCGTTTTAATATTTAGCCACTCTGGCTACCAGTGATACTTGACAACTAACGAACGGCATTGAGCAGCCCCCCAAAAAGACGCAAGTTTTGAAATTACGTTTGGTAAAGGGTTTTCAAAGCCATAGTAACCGTTCGCAGTAACATTGTGGGACTTGAAAAACAATCGTTTCACAGGAATTATCTCACAATTTGGAGTCAAAGTTTCAAGTAGGACTTTCTTAATGCTGTAGTATCAGAAGAAACAAAGATCAAGCCTAAAAAGCTGTGTTTTTAGGAGAAAAAAGATCCCGCCCGCGTGTTTAAGAGGCATACGTACAATCCATACATATGTGACAGGCTCTGGGAAAACCAGGCATTTCAGGCAAACCAAAAAAATGAGTTTTTTATGTTAATAAAAAGCTACAATTTATCTCAACTTAGTGCTAAAATACTGGAGGGTAAAACCTTTCACTCGCACAGAAACTGGCACTTGGGCTGTATTCAGCAAAGCAATTGAACTAGAAATCGTGAAAACATAAATTGAATATCCACTTCCGGTATAATTAACGTTTCCATATACTTAACGGCGTACTCCGCATACGCAATTAAATTGTGCAGCCGCTTTTTAACGGCAACTAACGAAGTTTTGCGTAGAGTTCTTTTTAGCTTTCAGAGCGTCTTGGAACCTGTCTTGTCGGAATCCTTGGCTACTCTACTCGATGTAGTAGTAAACTTTCAGCCAGAGGTAAGCTGTAGATTGCATGCAATAGTCTCAAAGCTGTGCCGTTTTTTTTAGCTGCTTGTTTGAAACTCCACCCATTCCCCGTTTATTGTACCTCGAGAACGAGAGAGAATAAAAAGTAGCTTGTCTTTCCACAGCACGCTTGAGGTCTTTTAAGTTGTTTTGACATTTGAAATTCGGCATAGACTTAGAGTAAGGGTCACTAAGACTAATTCTGTAAAAAAAAAAAAATAGGTGAAAGAAAGAATTTTTCCAGATGACTTAGTTCTTGAGCCTATATCTCAATTTCAATTTTTGCCCGAAATTCCTGGTTTTCCCAGAGCCTGTCACATATTATATATAATAATATATATATATATATATATATATATATATACTAGTGGTGTGCTTGAGCACAAATGGCGAGCGAGCCTGATAGTTAGGAAACATAAAGCTAAGTATTGTTACTATGTTTTAGCTTAGTTCATGCAAACACCGGGAGTATGGTAGAGCCAACTGCGCTGGGGATAATTGGAACTACCTAAACTATCCGATTGAGGTGATAATGACGGGATCCCTGATCAACGATCAAGTGATGATATAATATTAGAGTTGTGAAAGATAGTTTTTTAGAATGAACGACAGTAAAACAACTAAAAGGTAACGATAACAACAACGGGTAACTACAATAACGCACACGCATGAACAAAATCGGAAGACTTGACATGCGCATAACTAAAACAATGTTCGATATGATAATGTTCGATATGAATAATGTTTGGAGAATGAACCAGTACTATTCCGTGTCCAGACCTGCTTGTGGGGCTGGATCAACTATAATAGCAGTTATGACCTTTTATTTCAGCAAACAAATACAAAATCACTCTGTTACCTGATTTGTTAACTTTTGTAGTATTAAACATCTGCCATTCTGATAATCTCAATTACCAGTCACTCTTGAACAAACTCTCAGCTACAATAAACAAAAAATCAGTGTTATCATTTGTAATTTAAGCCAACAAATATGGAATTACTACTTACCTCAATTTCCTGAGTATTGATAACTTCTGTATTATCAAATTGAAGATACTTTGACTATCTGAATTACCGTGAATTCTTGACAAGCTCTCAGCTACAAAAACAAAAGACAATCAATTTTAGCACACAAATACAAAATTACTTTCTTACCTCATTTTCTTGAGCAGTAGTAACTTTTGTAGTAGTAGCTTCCTTAGCATTAATACTACGGCATTCTGACTACCAATGGCTCTTGACAACCAACAATCTGCACTCCGCATCCCCCCCGAAAATGGCGAAGTTTTGAAATTAAGTCTGGAAAAGGGTTAAGCCTAAAAAGCCGAGTTTTTAGGAGAAAAAAAAGTTCCCCGCGCGCGTTTAATCCATACACACATATATAGGTGTGCTTGAGCACAAATGGCGAGCGAGCCTGATATTTAGTAAACGCTTGTTGATTCGACCGGTTACTATGACATTGAAGACCCTTTTCCAGACTTATTTTCAAAACTTCGCGGTTTTATGGGGGGATACGGAGTGCCGATAGTTGGTTGTCAAGAGCCATTGATAGTCAGAATGCCGTAGTATTGCTAAGGAAGCTACTACTTCTCGAGGGAAGCTGAAGTAAGTACGCAATTCCATATTTGTTAGCTAAATATGCAAAATTCAAATGTTTACCGCTTTGAATTGTTTTGCGGGTGCAGTTAAAACTCAAAAACTTATGGGAGCTCCATTTCTATTCGAGTTAGTGGTGGTGGTAAGTTAATATGATAAGCCCTACGCCACAGTATTTACTTGAAATTCATTGTCCACTAGACGAACCACGAAGGTAAGTCTTGCTAGGTATGTTCAGTTGTGTGAAAGTATTGTGTGCTATTAAGAATATCACAAAGAAAAATATAAATAAAACATGACTTGATTTTGTTGCTTCTTTTTCAATTCAAACAGTTGCTGGGAGCGGTTACTATGGCATTGAATCCCCTCTACCCCATTACGTAATTTAAAAACTCGACTTTATTTTAGTAGCTTGAGTGTTAGTTGTTAAAATCAATCATTTAACAGTAGTGTAGTTTAAGGCTCGCTCGCCATTTGTGCTCAAGCACACCACTAGTTTATAAATTTATTTTTTAATGAAATAAAATTGTTACAACCAAAACCTCACCAGATTTCTTAATAGAGTTGGTGTTCTTCAAAAAGTGAATGACAGAATGTCATATTATGCAATAAAGGTTTCATTAAGTCCTTGATATCATTCTTAATCATCACAAATTTTTGAAACATTATTTTGTAATAAATGATGTAAATCATTATACCTCAAAATTGAACAAATTAATTCATGACACTGAGTTAACACAAGTAAAGCCACTAGGGCCCTGGATTCTTTCACCTTGTCCAATCAGCTTTCCCATTAAAATTAATATTATACACTCATCTAGTCATATAAGTTTTTTTTAAGTTTTTGGAAACTAAGTGAAGGTAGCTAAGTAAAATAGTAGGGTAAGTGCGCACGCGTAGAGCGTTAACCTTGGGGTCAAAATACGTTGATGCTCAGCTGGTATGAGCTCTTCGAGTAACCGCCTCCACCCCCGGTGTTGTCGGTGCAACGGCTCGGCAAAGTGTCTACGCTGCTCGTGTGTCAGGAACAGCACTCCTTGCTCTCGGTGTTTGCCTGGGGACTTAGGTAACTGCAGGAATAACTGTGGTGGTACCACCACTCCTTCCTCCTCTGCCCCACCTACCTTGTACCCGCCCAAGGCCCCATCTGGCTCCACTCATAAGGTTCCCACTACAAGCTGTTTCCATGTTAGCTGTTTTGTTATCACTTTTAGTTTTATCTCATACTTGTGGTCACTTGACTCTTGTATTTAGTGGTCATTAGCTCTAGTGCTTGTGGTCTACTATTCTATATCAAAAATTGTCTAACCAATCCTGTATATCTAATTCTGTGTGTGTGTGGAGACAGTGTAACTTGTCAGTGGATTTACAACCTAAGAGTTATATATTCTAGCTTCTAATACATACACTCAGGACTGTCTCTAATTCAGGATTCGCATTGGATACTTCCAGTGTCAGAACCCGCATCAACAGTAGGATAATTTTGATTAATTCATACCCGA
>WLWD01003935.1_pt1 | contig 31164 bp, 15 predicted proteins | sample 6712731 | NCBI WGS metagenome assembly WLWD01 (sample SAMN12718690, study PRJNA576275) | sponge metagenome | isolation source: marine sponge | host: Mycale hentscheli | place: New Zealand: South Island, Marlborough, Capsize Point | collected 2014-11-01
GATTTAGTTTAATAGAATAGGCTGGATAAAGCAGGGAGCAGGTTATGTGAGGCCGGATATGGGAGGGTCTACTACTCTCTCATATCCACCTATATGGGACCAGCCCTATCTATATAACTCTCCTGCGGCTCTGGTACCACAGGAATTTACCATAGCTAGCTGCTTTACTGCTTACTGCAGAGCAGCCCAGGTAGAGTTAGATCTGGAGATAACAGCTGGCAGCTACAATTCTAAAGTAAACTTGCTAAAGTAAACTTTCTGGCACGCTTCAATTGAATTTTAATTGAATTTTAATACGGAAGAATTCGCTTGACACCGAAAATGCTGATAAACAAAGTTGCTAGTGGAAACTGGGCAGGCCTCTGGGTAAACGGGATCTAAAATAGTTAGAGCATGCGCTTAGGTACTGGTGGATTTAGTGCACATTAGGGGTGGATAATGAAAAATCGGGTATATGTTATATATATATATGTATGTATGTATGGATGGTACGTATGCTCTTTAAACGCGAGTCGGGGGGGGGGGGGGGGGGGGTGGGGGGGGGGGGGGGGGGGGGGGGGGGGCGGGTTGTTTTGTCTTCTTTGTTTTTTTTTTTTTTTCTTGTTTTTCTTTTTGTTTTTTTTTTTGTTGTTTTTTCGGTGGTCTTTTTTTGTTTGTTTTGTGTTGTTGTTTGTGGGTGGGGGGGGGTGCCCTTTTTTTTTTCGTCCCTCACCCCCCCGGCTCTTGTGCTCCTGCTTCGTGCCCCACTTCCCCACTTCCCTTCCCCTTCAATTGAAGCGAGAGCCAGTTTACTTTACAAGTTTTTACTTTAGCATTGTAGCTGCCAGCTGTTATCTCCAGATCTAACTCTACCTGGGCTGCTCTGCAGTAAGCAGTAAAGCAGCTAGCTATGGTAAATTCCTGTGGTATGAGAGCCGCATGAGAGTTATATGATAGGGCTGGTCCTGTATAGGTGGATATGAGAGAGTAGTAGACCCTCCCATATCCAGCCTCACATAACCTGCTCCCTGCTTTATCCAGCCTATTCTATTAAACTAAAACTCAAAAATAGCAATACCCCAAGGGTTGTTAGTATGCACAGTTCATATACACTTCTGGAGTTGGTAATGATTTTTATATTCCAGTACCAGAAACGTTTGTAACTGCTCATTTTGGTCAAGAGGCAAAACAAGTTACATCTGGTTATTAAGTGGTAGTCAAGGCTAAAGATGCGTATTATAAGTTTGTTTATGGAAAGAAAGCAACTGACTTTTTGCTTTCAACTCTGACATACAATCCTATTCAATTAGATTATTCGTGTATCCCGATTGGACTAGGCTCTTATGGAGGAACACACAATGTATTTTTTAAATTCAAACCTCTAAAGAAGCCACTTCTACCACATGAAGCACATATCGTCATTCGTACTTTAGTGAGTGATGTACGCGAGGCAATTTCAGAATTGCATGGAAAGGGATTCGCTCACTGCGATATACGGCTAGAGAACATATGTTTCAATGACCTTGGCCATGCAGTTTTAATTGATTTGGACAGATGTTGTGAAGTAGATTGGAAACCTATACGGCATGGAAATTCCACGATGTATGAGATGCCACAACCTACAATTTGGACTGCAGGAAAATTGGATTGGAAGCAACTATCCATTATGGTACAGTATATAATGAAACCAAGCCGAGATTACCACACAATTGAAGTGTCAGCAAAGGATCATCCCTTTCTCTATACCATGTTTATTAAAGGTAAGACAATACACATGCCTCATGTAGGTTGTGTTTGTTTAGCATAAGCCACCAATTACTCATAAAAACATGTTATTTTTTTGCTAAATTTCCTTTTTTCCACGAAATTGCTACACCAAAATAAGGTTATGTAATTGCTCTTTTTCTGCCCTACCTAAACTTATCAAGGGGGAGTGAATTACCTCCAGTGTGACCACAAAAACAAAATCATTTTATGAACAGCTACATTAACATGACATTGATTCCGTTGTAGCTAATGTTTGTTCTGTCTTAATTTTATGTGTCTATGTGTCATTATATTATACAGGAGAATTCTGTGAACATCTTTACGAGGAGTGGAGTCAGACCTTGACTAGTTAATTTAATTGTTTGTACATTGTTGGCATCGATTGCGTACTTTTATTTTATTCGTTTTTTGTGTTCCCTCTCCCTTTTTCTTCTTTTCGGGTTTTTTACATTTTTTCCCTATCCCAATAAAAAAAATCAAGTCTTCTTCCTTCCAGTTTTTTGTTTGTTTGTTTTTTCATTACATTGAATTACATTAGAATTTTAATTGAACATCATGGAGATGGGGTTTCATTGTGGGTGATAATACTATTAGTAAATAGTGTTGGGTGTGGGGCCTCACCTACATAATAGACAACTACAGTAAAGCTTAACTTAACGGGTTTAGTAACTTCCACTAAATAGGTGGAACTCTAATAATTTTCAGAAATAATTCAACTTTATAGTTTTGCAAAGTTGGACAACTGCATTTGATAAAGTTGAACATTGTTACAGACTTTAAAAGCTCCACCCACTTTGTGGATGAAGAGTGGCTTTTTGAATTTGGCTTCATACTAGGGTCTCGTTATGTACTGGTTATATTCTCTGTTTAATGCATAATCACTAATAATGCTTGTATCAGATGGGATACAACACGTACCACAAGGTGGTCCTAGGGGGCTAGAGCTAGGGCTAGGGCTAAAGACTTACATGTGTACTGTTTGTACAATTTCAAGTTTTTTCTATTGTTACTTGTAGTTAATATCATACACAAGTGTTGCAAGCTAGTTCTCGTGTACCACTGTAGTTACATTCGGCATTATCTTCTAACTCACAGTTTGTACCGCATGTAGTACTTTGTGTACCACCTATGTAAAATAGTGTGTTGAATGCATAATCACTTATAATGCTTGTATCAGATGGGATACATCATGTACCACAAGGTAGAGCTAGAGCTAGGGCTAAAGACTTACATGTGTACTGTTTGTACAATTTCAAGTTTTATTTATTGTTATTTGTAGTCAATATCATACACAAGTGTTCCAAGCCAGTTCTCGTGTACCACTGTAGGTACATTCGGCATTATCTTCTAACTCACAGTTTGTACCGCATGTAGTACTTTGTGTACCACCTATGTAAAATAGTGTGTTGAATGCATAATCACTTATAATGCTTGTATCAGATGGAATACATCATGTACCACAAGGTAGAGCTAGAGCTAGGGCTAAAGACTTACATGTGTACTGTTTGTACAATTTCAAGTTTTATTTATTGTTATTTGTAGTCAATATCATACACAAGTGTTCCAAGCCAGTTCTCGTGTACCACTGTAGGTACATTCGGCATTATCTTCTAACTCATAGTTTGTACCACATGTGGTACTTGGTGTACCACCTTTGTAAAATAGTGTGTTTAATGCATAATCACTAATAATGCTTGTATAAAAATGTATCGCTACTGTTACATAAAGTATAATCGGTTATAAAAATGTACCACTATAATTACATAGAGTAGAGCTGGTTATATAAATAAACGACTACGGTTACGTAAAGTGAGCTTGTTATAAAAATGTACCACTACTATTACATAGTTTGGAGCTGGTTATAAAAATGTACCACTACTGTTTCATATAATACAGCTGGTTATAAAAATGTACCACTACTGGTACATAGAGTATGAATAGTTACTGTTGCATAAAGTAGAGCTAGTTATAAAAGTGTACCACTACTGTTACATAGAGTAGAGCTAATTATAGAGATGTACCACTATTGTTACATAAAGTAGAGCTAATTATAGGAATGTACCACTACTGTTACATAGAGTAGAGCTGGTTATAGGAATGTACCATTAAGTAGAGCTAGTTGAGCCAGACCTCACTTGAACAGCGTTTTTGCCAAAACATCTTTGAATTGATTGTGGATTAATGGGAAGACATAAAAAAGAATTACTGAGCAATGGTACCAAATTCTTTTGATTTCGCCAAGCTTGAACGATGGAGTCTTCAACCTCATCATGTTTTAACGCTATCCTGGTGAACACAAATTGAATGTCTTCATCAACAAATGTACCAGTAACTTCTTCAGCATATCCTTCATTAACGGGCATGAAAAAACCCTTGACTTTATCGATAAACATTCCACGTCTTCTTAAATATAGAAGTTGACTCATTAATCCGATCGATTCAACCTCTATGAGTACAACTGGAGTCCCTTGTGCCGCCCGAATTATAATATCCACTTTTTGAACACCTCGTGATACTAGTTCGTTATTTGACATATCACCAAGACCTTGGTCATAATCAATCGAAACATTAGAGTCTCGAAAAGCATGATTGCCAGATAGAAAACCCTTGAATTCAGTATGCTTATTTCTTACAGAGGAATAAGAATGTGCTGCTCTTGAAGAGAAGTCGTCAATTCTGTATCTGCGGTACCTTCCAGGTCCAAAATAAGGCACTGTAGGGATAGTTACAATTCCTGGAAGCAGCAGATACGATGATTTGATGCTCACTGTTGCATTAGGAAGTTGCCGGACACTTGCTAAAGTTTCCCTCTCGAAAACACGCCCTTCCCTACCTACAATCTCCTTCAAACTGGCCATAATATGTGTAGCACTAAGCAAGTTGGGTGTTGGCTAACACTCAAATTGACGCACACTACACAACCAAAAAATAAATCCCGTTACACGGATAATGTAGACGGCAACGATACAGTATCCGAGGTACATTTCTATAATCAGCTGTACTCTATATAACAGTGGTACATTTGTATAACTAGCTCTACTTAATGGTACATTCCTATAACCAGCTCTACTCTATGTAACAGTAGTGGTACATTCCTATAATTAGCTCTACTTTATGTAACAATAGTGGTACATCTCTATAATTAGCTCTACTCTATGTAACAGTAGTGGTACACTTTTATAACTAGCTCTACTTTATGCAACAGTAACTATTCATACTCTATGTACCAGTAGTGGTACATTTTTATAACCAGCTGTATTATATGAAACAGTAGTGGTACATTTTTATTACCAGCTCCAAACTATGTAATAGTAGTGGTACATTTCTATAACAAGCTCACTTTACGTAACCGTAGTCGTTTATTTATATAACCAGCTCTACTCTATGTAATTATAGTGGTACATTTTTATAACCGATTATACTTTATGTAACAGTAGCGATACATTTTTATAATCAGCTGTACTCCATGTAACAGTAGCGGTACATTTGTACAACTAGCTCTACTTAATAATACATCCCTATAACCAGCTCTACTCTATGTAACAGTAGTGGTACATCCTTATAACAAGCTAGTCGTTCATTTTTATAACCAGCTCTACTCTATGTAACTGCAGTGGTACATTTTTATAACCAATTTTACTCTATGTAACAGTAGTGGTACATTTTTATAACCAGCTCTACTTTATGTAACAGTAGTAGTACATTCCTATAACCAGCTCTATTCTATATAACCGTAGCGGTACATTTCTATAATCAGCTGTACTCTATATAACAGTGGTACATTTGTATAACTAGCTCTACTTAATGGTACATTCCTATAACCAGCTCTACTCTATGTAACAGTAGTGGTACATTCCTATAATTAGCTCTACTTTATGTAACAATAGTGGTACATCTCTATAATTAGCTCTACTCTATGTAACAGTAGTGGTACACTTTTATAACTAGCTCTACTTTATGCAACAGTAACTATTCGTACTCTATGTACCAGAGTGGTACATTTTTATAACCAGTTGTATTATATGAAACAGTAGTGGTACATTTTTATTTACTATATGTAACAATAATGGTACATCTTTATAACTATCTGTACTTTAAGTACCAGTATTGGTACATTTCTATAACCAGCTCTACTCTATGTAACAGTAATGGTACATCTTTATAACCTCCTCTACTCTATGTAACAGTAGTGGTACATCTCTATAAATAGCTTTACTTTGTGTAACAGTAGTCATTCATTTTTATAAGCTCTACTCTAAGTAACTGTAGTGGTACATTTTATAACCGGTTTTACTCTATGTAACAGTAGTGGTACATTTCTAACCAGCTCTACTTTATGTAACAATAGTGGTACATTCTTATAACTAGCTCTACTATATGTAACAATAATGGTATATTCTTATAACTAACTAGCTGTACTTTAAGTACCAGTTTTAGTACATTTCTATAACCAACTTTACTCTATGTAACAATAATGGTACATTTCTATAATTTCTTCTACTCTGTGTAACAGTAGTGGTACATTTCTATAATTAGCTCTATTTTGTGTAACAGTAGTCATTTGTTTTTATAACTAGCTCTACTCTATGTAATTGTAGTGGTACATTTTTAAAACCGGTTATACTCTATGTAACAGTAGTGGTACATTTTTATAACCAGCTCTATTTTATGTAACAGTAGTAGTACATTCCTATAACCATCTCTACTCTATGTAACAATAGCGGTACATTTCTATAATCAGCTTTACTTTATGAAACAGTAGTGGTACATTTGTATAACTAGCTCTACTTAGTGGTACATCTCTATAACCAGCTCTACTCTACGTAACAGTAGTGGTACATTTCTATAATTAGCTATATTTCATGTAACAATAGTGGTACATCTCTATAACCAGCTTTACTTTATGTAACAGTATTGGTACATTCCTATAACAAGCTCTACTTTATGTTACAGTAGTCGTTCATTTTTATAACCAGCTCTATTCTATGTAACTGTAGTGGTACATTTTATAACCGGTTTTACTCTATGTAACAGTAGTGGTACATTTCTATAACCAGCTCTACTTTATGTAACAGTAGTGGTACATTCCTATAACAAGCTCTACTTTATGTTACAGTAGTCGTTCATTTTTATAACCAGCTCTATTCTATGTAACTGTAGTGGTACATTTTATAACCGGTTTTACTCTATGTAACAGTAGTGGTACATTTCTATAACCAGCTCTACTTTATGTAACAGTAGTGGTACATTCCTATAACAAGCTCTACTTTATGTTACAGTAGTCGTTCATTTTTATAACCAGCTCTATTCTATGTAACTGTAGTGGTACATTTTATAACCGGTTTTACTCTATGTAACAGTAGTGGTACATTTCTATAACCAGCTCTACTTTATGTAACAGTAGGAGTACATTCCTATAACCAGCTCTACTCTATTTAACAATAGTTGGTACATCTTTATAACTAGCTGTACTTTAAGTACCAGTATTGGTACATTCCTATAACCAGCTCTATCTTATGTAACAGTAAAGGTACATCTCTATAACAAGCTCTACTTTATGTAACAGTAGTCGTTCATTTTTATAATTAGCTCTACTCTATGTAATTGTAGTGGTACATTTTTATAACCGATTATACTTTATGTAACAGTAGCGATACATTTCTATAATTAGCTGTTATCTATGTAACAGTAGCGGTACATTTGTAAAACTAGCTCTACTTAATGGTACATCCCTATAACCAGCTCTACTCTATGTAACAGTAGTGGTACATCCTTATAACACGCTAGTCGTTCATTTTTATAACCAGCTCTACTCTATGTAACTGTAGTAGTACATTTTTATAACCAATTTTACTCTATGTAACAGTAGCGGTACATTTCTATAATCAGCTGTACTCTATATAACAGTGGTACATTTGTATAACTAGCTCTACTTAATGGTACATTTCTATAACAAGCTCTACTTAATGGTAACAGTAGCTCTTCTTTATGTAACAGTAGTGGTACATTTTTATAACTAGCTCTACTTTATGCAACAGTAACTATTCGTACTCTATGTACCAGTAGTGGTACATTTTTATAACCAGCTGTATTATATGAAACAGTAGTGGTACATTTCTAAAACAAGCTCACTTTACATAACAGTAGTCGTTCATTTTTATAACGAGCTCTACTCTATGTAACTGCAATGGTACATTTATATAACCGGTTTTACTCTATGTATCAGTAGAGTTACATTTCTATAACCAGCTTTACTTTATGTAAAAGTAGTGGTACATCCCTATAATCTCCTCTACTCTATGTAACAGTAGTGGTACATCCTTATAACTAGCTGTACTTTAAGTAACTGTAGGAGTAGTGGGACATACTTATAACTAGCTGTACTTTAAGTAACAGTATTGGTACATTCTTATAATCAGCTCAAGACTATGTACCAGTAATTGTACACTCTTATAACAAGCTCTACTTTATGTAACAGTAGTTGTTCATTTTTATAACCAGCTTTACTCTTTGTAACTGTAGTGGTACATTTTTATAACCGGTTTAAACTCTATGTAACAGTAGTGGTACATTTCTATAACCAGCTCTACTTTATGTACCAGTAGTGGTACATCCCTATAATCAGCTGTACTTTATGTATCAGTAGTGATACATATGTATAACTAGCTCTACTTAATGGTACATCCCTATAACCAGTTCTACTCTATGTAACAGTAGTGGTACACTCCTATAATTGCTCTACTTTATGTAACAATAGTGGTACATTTCTATAACCAGCTCTCTCTATGTAGCAGTAGTGGTACATTTGTATACCAAGTGTAACAGTAGTTGTACATTCCTATAACAAGCTCTACTCTATGTAACAGTAATGGTACATTTCTATAATTAGCTCTACTCTATGTAACAGTAGTCATTCATCCCTATAGTTAGCTCTACTTTATGTAACAGTAGTAATACAGCTTTATAACCAGCTGTAATTTATGTAACTGTAGTGGTACATTCCTATTACTAGCTCTACTCTATGTATCAGGTGGTACATACCTATAACCAGCTCTACTCTATGTAACAGTAGTGGTACATATTTATAACTAGCTCTACTTTATGTAACAGTAATATAACTATTTGTACTCTATGTACCAGTAGTGGTACATCTTTATAACTCGCTGTATTATATGAAACAGTAGTGGTACATTTTTATAACCAGCTCAAAACTATGTAACAGTAGTGGTACATTTTTATAACCAGCTCAAAACTATGTAACTGTAGTGGTACATTTTTATAACCAGCTCAAGACTATGTAACAGTAGTGGTACATTTTTATAACAAGCTCTACTTTACGTAATAGTAGTCGTTCATTTGTATAATTAGCTCTACTTTATGTAACAGTAGTGGTACATTTATATAACAAGCTCTACTTTGGTACATCTTTATAAGCAGCTCTACTCTATGTAACAGCAGTGGTACATCTCTATAACTAGCTTTACTTAACTAGCAATACTCTATGTAACTGTAGTGGACCAATACATTAAAAAAATTAAATTACGCTCTCTGTAAGACTTTTACAGAGTTGATCATCTATTTGTCACTGAAACTCATTCACAAGAATCAATACCTTTCATAAAACCAATCCACACTTGATGTTTGCTCATTTCATAGACATTTGCAATCAGAAAGAAAAAAGTGCTCAAGTAAAAAAAAAAAAAGAGGAGAAAAAAAAAAAAAAAAAAAGAAAGAGGAAAGAGTGACTTTTTATTGGAGGTGGGAAAAAAGCAACTAAAAACCCGAAGGAAGACAAAGGAAAAAAAAAGACATGATCAATACATAACATAACACGCTAATGTCCATTGATGATGATGATGATGAATTAAGATAGTATGATGACTCAAGACTGTCTGCAAAAAAATACCAGTCCAAGGCTGCTGTTGATGATGATTGATTAAGACTGTCTGCTAATAACAAGGGAGCAGGAAACTTTAACCGAATATTTTTTTCTTGCTCAGGACAGTCACCACTCTTAAATACCACAGGAGATGAAAAATTCCAAATCCAGTTCATTATATTTAATGAAAATTTGAATATCTTGACATTACAGAAAGCAAAAATTCATTATTAGTTTTATTCAAACACAACAAGTTGTAACAAGGGGGAAAACGCCCAACTATACGTTTCATATCTCGTCCTAACGTAAGAAAAATATTTGTTTTCTTCTTTGTGAATGCAGTAGTCTGAGGGACTACTCCATATAGTGTTAAGCCAGAGCCATAAAGTATCATGAAATGATTATTATATTCAAATTGTAGGAAGTTGGTAAAGGTGATCCCTTGGCCATGGATAAGTGAATCTCTTATTAGAACAAATGAATATTTAAAGTTTCTAGGTAATACAATTCTAGCCAAGGTTAATTGAGTATAAGTTCGATTATTATAATAATTAAAGCAAAAAAAAATAATAGTTCCATCACGCTTGAATATAAGGCCAGGGCTACAAGGGCTTGTAATAAACCTTTGCTGAGTAACCTTCAATGAATCATTCCTTTCAACAATTTCCAGTAATCCAATGCTACCACCGAGTGCAATGTAAAGTAGGGCATGTGAGTTATTAACATAATCAATTACCATATTAGATCCTTTTTCTTGCGAAAGCTTCCTGTGGGTTAGAACATAAAGGCTGACTTTTTCTGTACCATTGTGTACAAAAAAAACTACTCCTTCAGAGCTTTCTTGGGCAGATAACATAATTTCCACACATACATTATGGCCCACACATACATTAAACTGCTAGCATTATAGCAAAAAGCTATCTTACCTGAAACTATGTCACACACTTCTAAGCTATGCAAGTATCAAAAGATAGGAAAGTATGAAAATGCATAAATTATATTGACACTTCAAATGTGACTTACAGGTCCTCTATTAACCTATTACAACTATATAGTAGCCACCTTTCCAGAATGATAAAAAAAAAAAACAACAACAAAAAAACAAGAACAACCCAGGATAGACTACACCAACTGACATGCCTACATGTTGATCTAATATGTCAGGAAATGCTTACTTCCTGTCTAGTGTGATTATTGTTGTTATAAAAGGAGTGCATCCAATAACTCCAGATAATTCAATTCTCCTTGAAGCACTTTCAAATGGCTGATAAGGTGAGCTGCAGCAAAGAAGTAGGCTACAAGATTCGCTATGACAGCAAGTGTAGCGATAAAAATCCTCCTAAAGATCTAGTAATACCATCAGGACCGAATGGGATGAATGCTCTGGATATTATGAAGTATGCAGTGGACCATGAAGGATCAGATTATCAGTTCTCAGCTACATACTTTCAAAGTCTGGGATTCTTCACAGACAAACTCAATGGAACTGAAAGTTGTGATCCCTGCTACTGGTTTGTGTACATAGTCCACTGCGATGGAACAGAAGAAAAATCAAAAGTTGGAGTATCAAGCCTTCAAATTAAAGTCTCACAGAGTCTGATAATGAAATATGAAAAGTAGACCTTTGTTTTAGAAACATTATTTTGGAGAATAATTGTATGAGTGCCATAGCTAAGTAGCAAACAGATATACCCTTCTGTCAAACAATTCATCATCTTCAACAAACTTTGTCAGTTTATCATTCATGTCCACTGTAGTAATAACACTTCTTGGCTTCCTGCATACCAAATCTTTCCAACACATTACTGTATAAGCCGACTGACCAATCCACACATTACTAGACAACTTGTCTTGGATCACTTTCATTCTTAACGAAAACCTCCACAATGAACTTCCTGCACAAGTCCAGCTTAACTGTCAAATTGTAAAAAATTCAGTTGTTTCGAATAACATGGTCAAGTTCCAACATCTTGAAGACTATTTTGAGCCATAGATGTCGCACTTCAGCCCTACTTACCATAAATAGCGCTTGTTGCCCTCAGCCACAGATTCACCTGACTGTCACATACCATACTATACATTTCACTTTCAGGTGAGAAAAGCAGCGGTTAGTGATTCTCTAATTGATGCCGATTCAAACAGTTGTCTGACCGTCATCATCTACATTTGCTTCATATCCACTTACTACTAACTACTTTACAGCAGCTCATCTTAGGCAATTATGCCATCATTTACTGCATAAGTTACTGACCACTCATCACTTACATGTTATCGACAATCCTACTTCAGAATCTTCTCAGTTTTGGTTTTTTTTATAGCATGTCACAGGATGTCCAATTCATCACCAATGTATAGGGAAAATCAGGATAATTAAGAAGTCGAACAATGTTGGCCACTGAAAGTGTGTCACAGAGTCTCTTGATGTTTGTAAACAAAATGATGCAACTAAAAGGTATGAAGAAGTCTTCCAATGACAATGACTGACTTAACTATCTGAAGGTAGCAATGTAGAAATAGACATAGGAAAGATGGTGAGCTGTGTAAAACTGTAATAAAAGTCTTGAATATGAAGTTATACATGGCTATCCTTGATGCCATCTTCGTGTAAATGTGCAAAGTCAGCACAAGACTTCAAATCCAAAACTACTTTAGTATTTTGCAGGCAGTTACATTATTTGTCCCCAAATTAGCTAATGCTAAAAACTTAGAGCCTATGGCCGAGTTCTTTCAAGAATGGTGGAGTTTGTAGAGTCTCAGGATCCTTAGAGGTTCAATAATGAGAGCATTGAGTGTCGAGACAGAATTGTACAAACTATTGACAATCATACTTTTTAATATTTTTTGTTCCTGGCCTTCTTTGAATTCATAAAGGTCAGACTTACTGGGATACAGGATGTCTACTGTATCTGACTTGTGACTGCGGATGCAGTGTGACCCTTTTACATTTCACACAGAAACTGATTGATTTGCTCATTGATCCAGATAAGCTGCCTTCCTCACCTTCTTCATCCCCCCCCCCCCCCCCCCCCTCCCCCAACTCAACCTCCAATCCCCTACTCTAGATGATGCAATTTTCTTGGCTTGAAAACAAACAAACAAAACAAAACAAATGAACAAACAGCTATATATTTTTTGTGGTAAAATAACTAGATAAGATTAATTGAGTTTCAAAATTAATGAGGATACTTTGATATATTGTTAGTTTGAATATCAATATATCTATTTGTGAAAACATAAAGCATCTAGCTTTGGAGGCTTCAGGAGAAGATGGAATTTCATCCGTGTAACTATATCTTCCTCTCTGCCACTGTTTGTAATTATTGGCTTCTCTTAGATCCAACATTTCCGTCTGGTACATTGACCACAGTGAAATCTAATGCTTCCTCCTATACTCTTGTATTGATTCCATTAGTAAAACACCAAATTAGCAAACCCTAGCATTAATGCATTTGAAGGTGAACAATTTCCAAGTGCCTTTTTAGGGATTCATATACTGCTAAAATCTGCAAAAAAAAAAACACGAATATCTTCCAATGATTCAGTCATTCTCAGCTGAAATAATAATAATAATAACAATAATAATAATAATAACAATAATAATAATAATAATAATAATAATAATAGCAGTTTTCCTCTTTTTTAACGAGCCACTATATTATTAAACTTATCCTGGTGTTTCAACTCCTTGCTAAAGCCATCCTCCTCAGTGAATGAGGTCAAACTCTCCTTGGTGATTATATAAACAAAATGTAAAGCAGCACGATAGTTGGTGGGCACGCTTACTCTTTTATATATTCAAGCAATTTTTTTCGTTTAGATACTGCTGATTAAAGAGTTACTCAAGTACAAGAAAATATGATAAAGTTTACTTCATGGAGGAGGACTTTTATTAAGCGCATCGAATGCACTTATGCATGTTACAAGGAACCATAAATTAACACTTTCAACTACCAGGTCCTCCACTAATCAATTGCATACATTTACTCTGTGATTACTACTGGCATAGCTTATTGCTAGATAAAATTATGGGATAGCTATTGGTCTTCATTGCATGGTGGGTGAGTTTATTTAATATTAAGATGACCAAAGGTAAGCCTTCTAGCTATTTAGAATACTCCATTTCTTCATGCATTAATGATTACATTAGCAATGAGTGAGTGAATTCTGTTATCGCTAATAGCTATAACTATCACACAGCCCCCTCTTGTGAGTAACTGAATTGATTTGCTCATTGGTTCAGTTCATAGCTGTCTTCCCCACCACCTTTGTCCTCCCCCCTATCAACCTCCAATCCCCTAACTGCTGATATGCAAATGAACAAAAGCAAACAAACAAACAAACAAACAAACAACTGTATATTTAGTGGTAAAGTGGTAAAATAACTTGATTTTAATTGAGTAGTTACAAAATAAATGAGGATACTTAACTACATATTGTTAGTCGAGTGCTTCATTTGAGTGCCGATAAATCTCTTGTGAAAACATAAAACATCTAGCTTTAGAGGCTTCAGGAGTAGAGGGAAATTCATCCGTGTAACTATATCTTCTTCCTCTCTGTCAATGTATGTACAACTCCATGTGTCTCTGTGTGTCCCTGGTGATTTGTTATTTAATATTACTGTTGGCTTTTATAATCTACTCTTCTTAGACCTTATGAAAGCATCGAGCAGATGGAGATTTGTCTATGTAATCACATCTCTCTCTCTGCCACTGTTTGTAATTGTATGTTGAACTCCATGTGTCTCTCTGTGTGTCCCTGGTGATTGGTTATTTAATAATACTGTTGGCTTTTATAAGCTACCCTTCTTAGACTCAACACCAACATTTCTGTTATGTACATTGATCAAAGTAAAATTCTAGTGCTTCTTCCTCTATTATTTACTAACATAAAAATTGAGTTGTAGCTCTAACAGTAAAGCACCAATTAGCAAACTGGGCATTAGTTTGAAGGTGAATAATTTTCAAATAATGCCTTTTTAGAGATCTATACATACCCGTAGCCAGGGGGGGTTCGGGGGGTTCGGTCGAACCCCCCTTTTGAGTGACCGAAAGTAAATTATTTAGCCACACCTCACATTTAACTTATGGTATGTCGACTTCTGGTCGATCGTGTCTAAATCGCAATGGAATATTCTGCTATTTAGCTATATATACCCCCGATATACTTCATACTCTATATGTGGACGGCCTAGTCTGATTCCAAGCTCTCAAATAAACATTGAGCTCCTTGACTACAAAACATCGCTCTCGTTATGGCACTGATAAAGCAAGCTACGCTACAACTATTCTTTTTATGGTGTGCCATAATGTACTTTTTAGAGAACTTATAGTACGACAGGCCTATAAATGGTTCACTGTTTGTGTACAGCTCACGGTAGTGGTTAGAAGCCTGGTTACACGAGAACGATATAGCAATAGCAGTTTACCTCTTATTGCTGATAGTCAGCAGTGTTCAATGAATTTATTAATAGAACACATGGAACGTCAGACAAATTATTAGTTTTAGCATATTTTCCCCCTTGTTTTTTGCTTTTTAAAGAATAAACGAAGAAAACAAAAGTAGGTGTGGCTTCTTGCATTTCTATGAAATCCAAACCCCCCTGTACAAACTCCTGGCTACAGGCCTGCTATATGCTGCTACAAGCTACACAAAACTAATGCCTTCGAGCAATTCTTTTTTTTTGTTTACAGCTACAATATTATCCACTTCATTTCTCCCCCTTGAAATGTGAAATCACACACATACATTAAACTGCTAGCATTATAGCAAAAAGCTATCTTACCTAAAACAATGTCACACACTTCTAAGCTATGCAAGTATCAAAAGATAGGAAAGTATGAAAATGCATAAATTATATTGACACTTCAAATGTGACTTACAGGTCCTCTATTAACCTATTACAACTATATAGTAGCCACCTTTCCAGAATGATAATAAAAAAAAACAACAACAAAAAAAACAAGAACAACCCAGGATAGACTACACCAACTGACATGCCTACATGTTGATCTAATATGTCAGGAAATGCTTACTTCCTGTCTAGTGTGATTATTGTTGTTATAAAAGGAGTGCATCCAATAACTCCAGATAATTCAATTCTCCTTGAAGCACTTTCAAATGGCTGATAAGGTGAGCTGCAGAAAAGAAGTAGGCTACAAGATTCGCTATGACAGCAAGTGTAGCGATAAAAATCCTCCTAAAGATCTAGTAATACCATCAGGACCGAAGGGGATGAATGCTCTGGATATTATGAAGTATGCAGTGGACCATGAAGGATCAGATTATCAGTTCTCAGCTACATACTTTCAAAGTCTGGGATTCTTCATAGACAAACTCAATGGAACTGAAAGTTGTGATCCCTGCTACTGGTTTGTGTACATAGTCCACTGCGATGGAACAGAAGAAAAATCAAAAGTTGGAGTATCAAGCCTTCAAATTGAAGTCTCACAGAGTCTGATGATGAAATATGAAAAGTAGACCTTTGTTTTAGAAACATTATTTTGGAGAATAATTGTATGAGTGCCATAGCTAGCTAGCTAGTTATTTACGTAGATTTTGTATATTAGGTATACATATGTGTGTTAATAATAACTATAATGGAGTTTATGATGTTATTATTGAAGTCAGTTTACCTCCTACAGTAATGCTATGAAATGGAAGACTAGTTTCAAGCAGCTAGGATTCTCAAACTGCACAGTATTACTACATCTAGTTTGCAATACCTAATAATTTGATCCCTGTTGTTTTATATAGCACGAATTATTTGGATGGCTTAAATAATAGCCAAAGGTTACTAACTATGCCATACTCGTGCGTTCTACACGTTCTAGGAGGTAAAACTGTCTGTTCACTGACTTGTAGAAGAGTGAGTTGTACTTGGGCTGTCGGCAAAATTGGTAGATTGCACTTAAGCTTTCCGCGAGTAGCTATGCGATATTTAATGACTTTTTTCCCCCTCCTATTTTGAGAACGGAATTTCATACGCTTTGCTCGCATGCTAGAAGCTACTCGATTAAACACTGCGGGACACTTTTGTGGAGCAGCAGGGACAATTCCAGACATCTTTCTTATCTTGAGTGCATCACCCTGGCTGTCCTTTAGTTAATATTTCAGCCAACATTTGATTGGAAGACAGTAACTTCACCTCAATCATTCCCATGTCTCAATATGCTTGGTTTGTCCACAGAACTCAGCATTCTGTGCCACCAAAATAGCTGACTGATTGTCCTCTTAGACAACTGTCAACTTAGTCGGGTTAATACTCAATTTGGAGAGGAGTTGTTTCAACCGTAATTGCCTCCTGGGTGGCTGTGAATGGAGAAACATATTCAACTTCTGGCACAAAGAGAGCAACTGATGTCTTTTTTCCCCCCTTTGCTTCTCCATGAGATAGATGCACCATAGAGCATAAACTTGTAAGCTTGACACAGACTTTCTGTTGTCTAGGTCACTGGCCCAGTTGGAATCAGATCTCTAGTCAGAGGTCCAACAACACTGTTCGAGCAGTATCTAATGTACCCTTGAGGTACCACAGTATTTACGACACCAATCCCATGATGTTTATGGGATTAGTGGAGAATTGAGCAATGTTCTCAACTGTAAAAGCAATATATCAATACATGTCATTGTGCCTGTTGGCAAATACAGCAAACAGCAAACAGATATACCCTTCTGTCAAACAATTCATCATCTTCAACAAACTTTGTCAGTTTATCATTCATGTCCACTGTAGTAATAACACTTCTTGGCTTCCTGCATTCCATATCTTTCCAACACATTACTGTATAAGCCGACTGACCAATCCACACATTACTAGACAACTTGTCTTGGATCACTTTCATTCTTAACGAAAACCTCCACAATGAACTTCCTGCACAAGCCCAACTTAACTGCCAGATTGTAAAAAATTCAGTTGTTTCAGCAGCTCATCTTAGGTAATTGTGCCATCATTTACTGCATTAAGTTACTGATCACTCACCACTTACATGTTATCGACAATCCTACTTCAGAATCTTCTCAGTTTTGGTTTTTTTATAGCATGTCACAGGATGTCCAATTCATCACCAATGTATAGGGAAAATCAGGATAATTAAGAAGTCGAACAATGTTGGCCACTGAAAGTGTGTCACAGAGTCTCTTGATGTTTGTAAACAAAATGATGCAACTAAAAGGTATGAAGAAGTCTTCCAATGACAATGACTGACTTAACTATCTGAAGGTAGCAATGTAGAAATAGACATAGGAAAGATGGTGAGCTGTGTAAAACTGTAATAAAAGTCTTGAATATGAAGTTATACATGGCTATCCTTGATGCCATCTTCGTGTAAATATGCAAAGTCAGCACAAGACTTCAAATCCAAAACTACTTTAGTATTTTGCAGGCAGTTACATTATTTGTCCCCAAATTAGCTAATGCTAAAAACTTAGAGCCTATGGCCGAGTTCTTTCAAGAATGGTGGAGTTTGTAGAGTCTCAGGATCCTTAGAGGTTCAATAATGAGAGCATTGAGTGTCGAGACAGAATTGTACAAACTATTGACAATCATACTTTTTAATATTTTTTGTTCCTGGCCTTCTTTGAATTCATAAAGGTCAGACTTACTGGGATACAGGATGTCTACTGTATCTGACTTGTGACTGCGGATGCAGTGTGACCCTTTTACATTTCACACAGAAACTGATTGATTTGCTCATTGATCCAGATAAGCTGCCTTCCTCACCTTCTTCATCCCCCCCCCCCCCCACCCCCCTCCCCCAACTCCCCCAACTCAACCTCCAATCCCCTACTCCAGATACGATCTTCTTGGTTTAAAAACAAACAAACAAAACAAAACAAATGAACAAACAGCTATATCTTTTTTGTGGTAAAATAACTACATGAGATTAATTGAGTTTCAAAATTAATGAGGATACTTTGATATATTGTTAGGTGAGGGCTTTGTTTGAATATCAATATATCTATTTGTAAAAACATAAAACATCTAGCTTTGGAGGCTTCAGGAGAAGATGGAATTTCATCCGTGTAGCTATATCTTCCTCTCTGCCACTGTTTGTAATTATTGGCTTTTAAAAGCTTCTCTTAGATCTGCATTTCCAGCTGGTACATTGACCACAGTGAAATCTAATGCTTCCTCCTCCATTCTTGTATTGATTCCATTAGTAAAACACCAAATTAGCAAACCCTAGCATTAATGCATTTGAAGGTGAACAATTTCCAAGTATGCCTTTTTAGGGATTCATATGCTGCTAAAATCTGCAAAAAAAAAACACGAATATCTTCCAATGATTCAGTCATTCTCAGCTGAAAATAATAATAATAATAATAATAATAATAATAATAATAATAATAACAATAATAATAATAATAATAGCAGTTTTCCTCTTTTTTAAGAGCCACTATATTATTAAACTTATCCTGATGTTTCAACTCCTTGCTAAAGCCCTCCTCCTCAGTGAATGAGGTCAAACTCTCCTTGGTGATTACATAGACAAAATGTAAAGCAGCACGATAGTTGGTGGGCACGCTTACTCTTTTATATATTCAAGCAATTTTCATTTTGATACTGCTGATTAAAGAGTTACTCAAGCATACAAGAAATAAGATGAAGTTTACTTCATGGAGGAGGACTTTTATTAAGCATCGAAAGCACTCGTGCATGTTAAAGGAACACACAAGGAACCATAATTAACACTTTCAACTACCAGGTCCTCCACTAATCAATTGCATACAATTATTCTGTGATCACTACTGGCATATAGTTTATTGCTAGATAAAATTATGGGATAGCTATTGGTCTTCATTGCATGGTGGGTGAGTTTATTTAATATTAAGATGACCAAAGGTAAGCCTTCTAGCTATTTAGAATACTCCATTTCTTCATGCAGCATTAATGATTACATTAGCAATGAGTGAGTGAATTCTGTTATCGCTAATAGCTATAACTATCACACAGCCCTCTTGTGAGTAACTGAATTGATTTGCTCACTGGTTCAGTTCATAGCTGTCTTCCCCACCACCTTTGTCCTCCCCCCTCTCAACCTCCAATCCCCTAACTGCTGATATGCAAACAAACAAAAACAAACAAACAAACAAACAAACAACTGTATATTTAGTGGTAAAGTGGTAAAATAACTTGATTTTAATTGAGTAGTTACAAAATAAATGAGGATACTTAACTACATATTGTTAGTCGAGTGCTTCATTTGAGTGCCGATAAATCTCTTGTGAAAACATAAAACATCTAGCTTTAGAGGCTTCAGGAGTAGAGGGAAATTCATCCATGTAACTATATCTTCTTCCTCTCTGTCAATGTATGTACAACTCCATGTGTCTCTGTGTGTTCCTGGTGATTTGTTATTTAATAATACTGTTGGCTTTTATAATCTACTCTTCTTAGACCTTATGAAAGCATCGAGCAGATGGAGATTTGTCTATGTAATCACATCTTTCTCTCTGCCACTGTTTGTAATTGTATGTTGAACTCCATGTGTCTCTTTGTGAGTCCCTGGTGATTGGTTATTTAATAATACTGTTGGCTTTTATAAGCTACCCTTCTTAGACTCAACATCAACATTTCTGTTATGTACATTGATCAAAGTAAAATTCTAGTGCTTCTTCCTCTATTATTTACTAGCATAAAAATTGAGTTGTAGCTCTAACAGTAAAGCACCAATTAGGAAACTGGGCATTAGTTTGAAGGTGAATAATTTTAAAATAATGCCTTTTTAGAGATCTTAGCAGCATATAGTATATGCTGCTACAAGCTACACAAAACTAATGCCTTCGAACAACCACAATTCTTTGTTTTGTTACAACTCAGTAAGGGCTACAATATTATCCACTTCATTTTCCCCCCTTGAAATGTGAAATCACACACATACATTAAACTGCTAGCATTATAGCAAAAAGCTATCCTACCTGAAACTATGTCACACACTTCTAAGCTATGCAAGTATCAAAAGATAGGAAAGTATGAGAATGCATAAATATATTGACACTTCAAATGTGACTTACAGGTCCTCTATTAACCTATTACAACTATTATAGTAGCCAGCTTTTCAGAATGATTAAAAAAACAACAACAACAACAAACTATAGCTCAACCTACTCCAGATATGATTTTCTTGGCTTGAAAACAAACAAACAAAACAAAACAAATGAACAAACAGCTATATATTTTTTGTGGTAAAATAACTAGATAAGATTAATTGAGTTTCAAAATTAATGAGGATACTTTGATATATTGTTAGTTTGAATATCAATATATCTATTTGTGAAAACATAAAACATCTAGCTTTGGAGGCTTCAGGAGAAGATGGAATTTCATCCGTGTAACTATATCTTCCTCTCTGCCACTGTTTGTAATTATTGGCTTCTCTTAGATCCAACATTTCCGCCTGGTACATTGACCACAGTGAAATCTAATGCTTCCTCCTCCACTCTTGTATTGATTCCATTAGTAAAACACCAAATTAGCAAACCCTAGCATTAATGCATTTGAAGGTGAACAATTTCCAAGTATGCCTTTTTAGGGATTCATATGCTGCTAAAATCTGCAAAAAAAAACACGAATATCTTCCAATGATTCAGTCATTCTCAGCTGAAATAATAATAATAATAATAATAATAATAATAATAATAATAATAAACAATAATAATAATAATAATAGCAGTTTTCCTCTTTTTTAACGAGCCACTATATTATTAAACTTATCCTGATGTTTCAACTCCTTGCTAAAGCCCTCCTCCTCAGTGAATGAGGTCAAACTCTCCTTGGTGATTACATAGACAAAATGTAAAGCAGCACGATAGTTGGTGGGCACGCTTACTCTTTTATATTTCAAGCAATTTTCATTTTGATACTGCTGATTAAAGAGTTACTCAAGCATACAAGAAATAAGATGAAGTTTACTTCATGGAGGAGGACTTTTATTAAGCATCGAAAGCACTCGTGCATGTTAAAGGAACACACAAGGAACCATAATTAACACTTTCAACTACCAGGTCCTCCACTAATCAATTGCATACAATTATTCTGTGATCACTACTGGCATATAGTTTATTGCTAGATAAAATTATGGGATAGCTATTGGTCTTCATTGCATGGTGGGTGAGTTTATTTAATATTAAGATGACCAAAGGTAAGCCTTCTAGCTATTTAGAATACTCCATTTCTTCATGCAGCATTAATGATTACATTAGCAATGAGTGAGTGAATTCTGTTATCGCTAATAGCTATAACTATCACACAGCCCTCTTGTGAGTAACTGAATTGATTTGCTCACTGGTTCAGTTCATAGCTGTCTTCCCCACCACCTTTGTCCTCCCCCCTCTCAACCTCCAATCCCCTAACTGCTGATATGCAAACAAACAAAAACAAACAAACAAACAAACAAACAACTGTATATTTAGTGGTAAAGTGGTAAAATAACTTGATTTTAATTGAGTAGTTACAAAATAAATGAGGATACTTAACTACATATTGTTAGTCGAGTGCTTCATTTGAGTGCCGATAAATCTCTTGTGAAAACATAAAACATCTAGCTTTAGAGGCTTCAGGAGTAGAGGGAAATTCATCCGTGTAACTATATCTTCTTCCTCTCTGTCAATGTATGTACAACTCCATGTGTCTCTGCAGTGTGTCCCTGGTGATTTGTTATTTAATAATACTGTTGGCTTTTATAATCTACTCTTCTTAGACCTTATGAAAGCATCGAGCAGATGGAGATTTGTCTATGTAATCACATCTTTCTCTCTGCCACTGTTTGTAATTGTATGTTGAACTCCATGTGTCTCTTTGTGAGTCCCTGGTGATTGGTTATTTAATAATACTGTTGGCTTTTATAAGCTACCCTTCTTAGACTCAACATCAACATTTCTGTTATGTACATTGATCAAAGTAAAATTCTAGTGCTTCTTCCTCTATTATTTACTAGCATAAAAATTGAGTTGTAGCTCTAACAGTAAAGCACCAATTAGCAAACTGGGCATTAGTTTGAAGGTGAATAATTTTCAAATAATGCCTTTTTAGAGATCTTAGCAGCATATAGTATATGCTGCTACAAGCTACACAAAACTAATGCCTTCGAACAATTCTTTGTTTTGTTACAACTCAGTAAGGGCTACAATATTATCCACTTCATTTTCCCCCCTTGAAATGTGAAATCACACACATACATTAAACTGCTAGCATTATAGCAAAAAGCTATCCTACCTGAAACTATGTCACACACTTCTAAGCTATGCAAGTATCAAAAGATAGGAAAGTATGAGGATGCATAAATATATTGACACTTCAAATGTGACTTACAGGTCCTCTATTAACCTATTACAACTATTATAGTAGCCAGCTTTTCAGAATGATTAAAAAAACAACAATAACAACAAACTATAGCTCAACCTACTCCAGATATGATTTTCTTGGCTTGAAAACAAACAAACAAAACAAAACAAATGAACAAACAGCTATATATTTTTTGTGGTAAAATAACTAGATAAGATTAATTGAGTTTCAAAATTAATGAGGATACTTTGATATAATATTGTTAGTTTGAATATCAATATATCTATTTGTGAAAACATAAAACATCTAGCTTTGGAGGCTTCAGGAGACGATGGAATTTCATCCGTGTAACTATATCTTCCTCTCTGCCACTGTTTGTAATTATTGGCTTCTCTTAGATCCAACATTTCCGCCTGGTACATTGACCACAGTGAAATCTAATGCTTCCTCCTCCACTCTTGTATTGATTCCATTAGTAAAACACCAAATTAGCAAACCCTAGCATTAATGCATTTGAAGGTGAACAATTTCCAAGTATGCCTTTTTAGGGATTCATATGCTGCTAAAATCTGCAAAAAAAACACGAATATCTTCCAATGATTCAGTCATTCTCAGCTGAAATAATAATAATAATAATAATAATAATAACAATAATAATAATAATAATAATAATAACAATAATAATAATAATACATAGCAGTTTTCCTCTTTTTTAACGAGCCACTATATTATTAAACTTATCCTGATGTTTCAACTCCTTGCTAAAGCCATCCTCCTCAATGAATTGCTAAAGCCCTCCTCCTCAGTGAATGAGGTCAAACTCTCCTTGGTGATTACATAGACAAAATGTAAAGCAGCACGATAGTTGGTGGGCACGCTTACTCTTTTATATCTTCAAGCAATTTTCATTTTGATACTGCTGATTAAAGAGTTACTCAAGCATACAAGAAATAAGATGAAGTTTACTTCATGGAGGAGGACTTTTATTAAGCATCGAAAGCACTCGTGCATGTTAAAGGAACACACAAGGAACCATAATTAACACTTTCAACTACCAGGTCCTCCACTAATCAATTGCATACAATTATTCTGTGATCACTACTGGCATATAGTTTATTGCTAGATAAAATTATGGGATAGCTATTGGTCTTCATTGCATGGTGGGTGAGTTTATTTAATTTTAAGATGACCAAAGGTAAGCCTTCTAGCTATTTAGAATACTCCATTTCTTCATGCATTAATGATTACATTAGCAATGAGTGAGTGAATTCTGTTATCGCTAATAGCTATAACTATCACACAGCCCCCTCTTCTGAGTAACTGAATTGATTTGCTCACTGGTTCAGTTCATAGCTGTCTTCCCCACCACCTTTGTCCTCCCCCCTATCAACCTCCAATCCCCTAACTGCTGATATGCAAATGAACAAAAACAAACAAACAAACAAACAAACAACTGTATATTTAGTGGTAAAGTGGTAAAATAACTTGATTTTAATTGAGTAGTTACAAAATAAATGAGGATACTTAACTACATATTGTTAGTCGAGTGCTTCATTTGAGTGCCGATAAATCTCTTGTGAAAACATAAAACATCTAGCTTTAGAGGCTTCAGGAGTAGAGGGAAATTCATCCGTGTAACTATATCTTCTTCCTCTCTGTCAATGTATGTACAACTCCATGTGTCTCTGCAGTGTGTCCCTGGTGATTTGTTATTTAATAATACTGTTGGCTTTTATAATCTACTCTTCTTAGACCTTATGAAAGCATCGAGCAGATGGAGATTTGTCTATGTAATCACATCTTTCTCTCTGCCACTGTTTGTAATTGTATGTTGAACTCCATGTGTCTCTTTGTGAGTCCCTGGTGATTGGTTATTTAATAATACTGTTGGCTTTTATAAGCTACCCTTCTTAGACTCAACATCAACATTTCTGTTATGTACATTGATCAAAGTAAAATTCTAGTGCTTCTTCCTCTATTATTTACTAGCATAAAAATTGAGTTGTAGCTCTAACAGTAAAGCACCAATTAGCAAACTGGGCATTAGTTTGAAGGTGAATAATTTTCAAATAATGCCTTTTAGAGATCTTAGCAGCATATAGTATATGCTGCTACAAGCTACACAAAACTAATGCCTTCGAACAATTCTTTGTTTTGTTACAACTCAGTAAGGGCTACAATATTATCCACTTCATTTTCCCCCCTTGAAATGTGAAATCACACACATACATTAAACTGCTAGCATTATAGCAAAAAGCTATCCTACCTGAAACTATGTCACACACTTCTAAGCTATGCAAGTATCAAAAGATAGGAAAGTATGAGGATGCATAAATATATTGACACTTCAAATGTGACTTACAGGTCCTCTATTAACCTATTACAACTATCTTTCCAGAATGATAAAAAAACAAAAAAAAAAAACAACAAGAACAACCCAGGATAGACTACACCAACTGACATGCCTACATGTTGATCTAATATGTCAGGAAATGCTTACTTCCTGTCTAGTGTGATTATTGTTGTTATAAAAGGAGTGCATCCAATAACTCCAGATAATTCAATTCTCCTTGAAGCACTTTCAAATGGCTGATAAGGTGAGCTGCAGCAAAGAAGTAGGCTACAAGATTCGCTATGACAGCAAGTGTAGCGATAAAAATCCTCCTAAAGATCTAGTAATACCATCAGGACCGAATGGGATGAATGCTCTGGATATTATGAAGTATGCAGTGGACCATGAAGGATCAGATTATCAGTTCTCAGCTACATACTTTAAAAGTCTGGGATTCTTCATAGACAAACTCAATGGAACTGAAAGTTGTAAACCTTGCTACTGGACTGTGTACATAGTCCACTGCGATGGAACAGAAGAAAAAGCAAAAGTTGGAGTATCAAGCCTTCAAATTGAAGTCTCACAAAGTCTGATGATGAAATATGAAAAGTAGACATTTGTTTTAGAAACATTATTTTGGAGAATAATTGTATGAATGTGCCATAGCTATAGGCTAGCGATTTACGTAGATTTTGTATATTAGGTATATATGTGTGGTAATAATAATAATTATAATGGAGTTTATGATGTTATTATTGAAGTCAGTTTACCTCCTCCTACAGTAGCTAATGCTATGACATGGAAGACTAGTTTCAAGCAGCTAGGATTCTCAAACTGCACAGTATTACTACATCTAGTTTGCAATACCTAATAAGCACGAATTATTTGGATGGCTTAAATAATAGCCAAAGGTTACTAACTAAGCTTGCGTTCTGCAATAGCTATACCCTTCTAGGAGGTAAAACTGTCTTGGTCACTGACTTGTAGAAGAGCGAGTTGTACTTGGGCTGTCGGCAAAATTGGTAGATTGCACTTAAGTTTTCCGCGAGTAGCTATGCAATATTTAGTGACTTTTTTAGCTATGAGAAAACCAACCACTTGTGAAAAAAATTGAAAATTGAGATTTTAGTCTTAAACAAGAGAGAATTTTATGCCGAGCGCGGTGATACCTCATTTTGAACATTCAGTTGCTCACGGGAGAAGATACGGCCCACACTTTTGAAAGTTATAGCGCAAATGCATGGCGAGCGAGCAGACTCAGAATTACCTGAATAAACTTCGAAAGCAGTGGCAAAGAAGCGCAGCAGGATTCTCAGCGCTTGTTAATTGAAAAATACTGGAACTGTGAACGCTTTACCTAATTTACGTAATTAGAAGCGCGGGCGAATGCATGGCGAGCGAATTTGGTTTCTTCTGTCTAATCTTGCCCTTTTGTTTCCTGCACTGATTAATTCAACAGGACGTTTTCTATTGTTGTCTAAAATTTCTTTTTTCATTTTTAACAAACACAAACACCTGTAAATATAGGTAAGGAAATCGCTAAATAATAGCAATGATTAGGCATGAAAAGTTAACAATAACAAAATTACTTGAATAAACTTCGAAAGCAGTGGCAAAGAAGCGCAGCTTGACAAAGACTTCACAATTGTTTGTAGTATGATATTGACTACAAAACTTGAAAAGCTCTACGGATCCAGCCATCAGCTAGCTCCACGGCCCACGCGAATTCACGCCCACCGAGCCTGCTGAGTTAATTCTACCAACCCCCGACCCTTTGCTATGGCCCTGCTTACTTCTCCCTCTCGTTTTGATGATCAACAAACATGGACGTTTCAGACAGAGTTCAGGCGAGACAGACCACAGTGAAGGATGCAACTGGAGAGAGGGTACAGAAGCTGTTCCAGGATTTCCTGGAGGAGTGAGCACTTTAGTTAGATGCTAGCTATTATTGGATTTTGTCACCCATTTTGTGGAGTAGAAATCTGTGCATTTAGAAGGCGGATCAGGCCTGTGCACAGGGGGGTTCAGATTTCATAGAAACGCAAGAAAGCCGCACCTACTTTTGTTTTCTTCGTTTATTCTTTAAAAAGCAAAAAACAAGGGGGAAAATATGCTAAAACTAATAATTGTCTTAATAAATTCATTGAACACTGCTGACTATCAGCAATAAGAGGTAAACTGCTATTGCTATATCGTTCTCGTGTAACCAGGCTTCTAACCACTACCGTGAGCTGTACACAAACAGTGAACCATTTATAGGCCTTTCGTACTATAAGTTATCTAAAAAGTACATTACGGCACACCATAAAAAGAATAGTTGTAGCATAGCTTGCTTTATCAGTGCCATAACAAGAGCGATGTTTTGTAGTCAAGGAGCTCAATGTTTATTTGAAAGCTTGGAATCAGACTAGGCCGTCCACATATAGAGTATGAAGTATATCGGGGATATATATAGCTAAATAGCAGAATATTCTATTGCGATTTAGACACGATCAACCAGAAGTCGACATACCATAAGTTAAATGTGAGGTGTGGCTAAATAATTTACTTCCGGTCACTCAAAAGGGGAGGTTCGACCGAACCCCCCCTGGCTACGGGTATGCGGATACATAATAAATGGTCATTGTAGTAATAGTGAATAATATTAGAATTATGAATAATTTATAGTATCTGTAGACGATTCATTTTTACCCCATATGGTAGGTAATTAATTTTCTAGGCCAATATTTATAGCTAATTAGTGGGTAGCCATTTTATATGGTGGGGAACACAGCTAGACTAATCAATTTTTTAATTGGTATGTAGAATGTGCATAAACTATTAATTTAAATGACTGCTTTTAAATTTTATCTCACTTTATTTTTTAATTTGCATCATATTTCGATGTGTGTGTGTGTGTGTGTGTGCATGTGCATGTGTGTGTGTGTGTGTGCATGTGCATGTGTGTGTGTGCATGTGCATGTGTGTGTATGTGCCAGGTTCATGGTTCAAGATGCTGGTAATCTGCAAGGTCCAGAGAGAAACACTCTGGCAGTCAGCTTCCAGGATGTGGAGGAATACAGTTCTAAACTAGCAACTCTCATCATCGAAAATTACTACCAGTTAGTGTATAACACACAAACACACACACATACAGAGTGCAGGAAGATTGGCAGGGCTGCATAGGGGGGCAAAGGGGGCACTCGTCCCCCCCATAGAAAGCTTTGGCCTCCCCCTAGAGATTGTTCGTCCCTCCTAGGTTCATTTTCTGTATGCAGCCCTGGTTGGTAAAGGGTCATCAAGAGATTGTTCGTGTGCAGCCCTGGTTGGTAAAGTGTCATCAAAGATGTGTTAAATGGGGTATGACTACGGTAGTAGTACAGAACGTACTATGTATCTCAATCCAACCACTATTGATTTATAGCCGCTCTAGAATGCTTGCCTCCATCAATTAACCATGGCACCTGATCGGGAGAGTACGGTATATTGGAGCACCCAATGGTTAGTCCTACTTGGTTGTGCACTAAATTTTGTCGAGTGCTAAGTAGGTATTGGAAAATTTCAAAATAATTTTGTTGATACTTCTTTACAAAATAACGCACCTAAATATTCAACTAATAAAAGCTAGTTGAATAAATGAAGGATTATCTGAAGATGAAGATAATCCAGCAGTTACTGATAACATTGTCACTCTTGTGTGTATGTTTGTGTGTTTGTAGAGTGTTGTGTCATGCCCTGGCTAACTTTGCGCGAGACAGAGCTGGAGTGGGACGAGCTCCAAAAGACTTGTACGTAGCCTTCAGAGATGTTGCAGTCAGACACAAGTAAGTAATAAATTCAAAAAAAAGATAAAAGATATCAATTTTTTAAGTTTACGTAGGTAGTATAATTTAATAACATTATAAGATGTTTTGTACCGAGAAAATTAAGAAGAAAACTTCAAACAATGTGATGATATTAAATTATACTACGTACAGTTAAAAATTCATATCTTTTAGACTTTATTAGAGTACGACGTAGTAAATATGAATATTATAGTATAATAAAATTAAGAAATAAATGTGGTATGTGGTTACAATTAATAACTGCAAAAACGTGGTTGCAGGTGACTACTAGCTCTATACATGTGCTAAAATTTAATTTTGACAATGGGTTTGAAGGTCAATTTAATCTTATGTGTGTGTGTGTGTGTGTGTTAAACTAGAAAAGTCGGCAGTTTGCTACGTATCGCTGGTCAAGTGGTGTGCACCCATCCAGTACATCCGGAACTGACTCTAGGTTCGTTTATTTGCCTGGAGTGTCAGACGTCCATACCGGACGTAGAGCAGCAGTTCATGCTCACGCAGCCGACCGCCTGCAAGAACCCAATGTGTCAGAACAGGCGCAGCTTCATATTGGATATGACCAAGAGTTTGTGGACTTCCAGAAAGTCAGGATTCAAGAGACCCAGCAGGAGATGCCTCGTGGGTCTGTGCCACGCAGGTAAGGGTGGATACATGTAGTGGCACAGTTGACCAGCAGTATAATTGTATTAAAATCTTTCTTATCTGGCCATCGTAAGATATGAAGGAGCCGTATCTCTCTCTAATAGTGTGCGTAAAAAAACTCTGAAACTGTATGTTATGTTTTTATACCTGTTTTGGGCGCCTTGGTAACAGAGGTGCTTGTATCTTGGGAGTTTGAAAGAGATGTTAAATGATATGTTAACTAACTCTAAACTCCCATTTTAGCAAAGTGTATTTGTGTGTGTTTGACCCCATACCTGTGTGTATATGCGTGTTAGTTTGGTAGTAGAAGTAGTGGAGTAGACACGCAAGAAGAAATAAAGAAAAGTTTAACAGAGTACGAGTTGAGACGCATCTATGAAATGAATGATATCAACGTTTACCAGAACCTAGTCAGTTCCCTGTTCCCTAGTATCCATGGTAAGAGGGGGGTGATCATGAGAGGGGCGTGGCATCACTTGGTGTGTGCTGTCATGAGAGGGATTGTGTGGGTGGGGCATTACGGTATTTAGAGTCCTACTAACTGGAGTAGCTATTTTCTAATGTTGGCTTAATAATTATCTTCTTTATCTTGCAATAGCACTCGACTACGCCTTGTACATGATCGGTACTCGCTATTCATTCCAACTTTAGGTAATGATGAGGTGAAGAGGGGCGTGCTACTGATGCTGTTTGGAGGCGTTCCCAAGACAACGCTGGAAGGCACCCGTCTCCGTGGCGATATCAACGTGTGTATTGTCGGTGACCCGAGCAGCGGTAAAAGTCAATTTCTCAAGTGAGTCATACAAACGCACATACATACTTACACAGGACTAGCAGCTAGGGGGGGGAGGAGAGAACAATAGAATCTCAGAATTGTGAACTAACAAGCCGAACAACTAAATATGATTTTTAAATAAAAAATAAAATAAATACAATAAATAAGAAAAAAAAATGAATAAGTAAATAAATTGCACGAATTAAGCATTCAGTTGCTGCTATTACAGAGTAAGTTTACATTTTCTGTTGTTGTTTTTTCCGAAACACCAACTTTTACCAATGATTTTATAATCTGACAGGGTTTCATCCAGGGGGGGACAGGGGGGTTTCGACCCCCAGTCAAAATGCCTGCCCCCCCCCCCCCCCACTATTTTACCCATTTGGAATTAAATTGTTTGTAAGATAGACATATTACATTGGGGAATCATAGTTCAGTATTACTTGTCCTTTTTGCTCAGCATCAAAATCACCCATGTCAAGTAGTGGCCCTTCTATAGCTATTGTCATTAACTTTGATAGTGAAGAAAGTTGAAGTGTATTACGAAGTCGATTCTTGATCTGCTTCATCTCACTAAATGATCGTTCTCCTGTCGCTATGATTTGGGAAGCAAAAAGTATTACTTAAAGTTATTACCTAGTCCACTTTAATTTCGACCCCCCCAGACAAAATTTCTGGAGGAAA
>WLWD01000465.1_pt1 | contig 31142 bp, 12 predicted proteins | sample 6712731 | NCBI WGS metagenome assembly WLWD01 (sample SAMN12718690, study PRJNA576275) | sponge metagenome | isolation source: marine sponge | host: Mycale hentscheli | place: New Zealand: South Island, Marlborough, Capsize Point | collected 2014-11-01
GGTAAGGGGGATCAGTGGCCTAGCTCTCTAAGAAAGAAGCAAAGCTATTGAAGAAGAGAAACTGCAGGAGGGATAGCTGTACAAGCTACTCTAACTCTTGTAACCAAGAAGATTGATTCACTGCTAACTCCAAGGAAGGAGTAATTGGAATTCCTCACCAGAGTCAGAACTGTGTTTCGAAATAATTAACCCAGAATGGCATCGGAAGAGAGTGATTTGGCAGCCTTGAAGGCCAAAAGGAAAACCTGTAGAGGCAAGCTCACCAAAGCCATAAAGAGTGCTATGAAATTCACAAGTGACAACCTGGCAGAAATAAAACAAAGAGAGCTGAGGGAGAAAATTGAGATAATTAAAAGGCTGATGGACAAGCATAGTGACATGCATGAAGCTGTGCTGACACAAATGGCAACAGAAGGCAAGCCACAACTAGAGATTGATGGAGAAGTGAGTGGCAATGAAGCTGTGGAAAGAATCTCTGACAGTGAGTTGGATAAACTGGAAGAAGCCATTGTTTTGAGCAATCTCTACTTGGGTGATGTTAGAGTGCAGACCAATGCTGCCACCTGGGTGAAGGAAAGCAAGATAGAAGCTCCTACATTTAACACTGATGGCAACAAAGTGAAGGAAGAGCTAGAAAGAAACATCAGTGATCTCACCCCTTATGCTGCTCATTCCTACATAAATGGCCAATTAGCCAAAGCACAATCTCTGGCAGAGCAAGTCAGGACAAAGTTGTTTGCCACTGCAGCAGCAGCTCCTTCTGTGCTGCCAGCAGAAACAAGGGTGGAAAGAAGCATCACCAGAAGTGCTCTGCCACCCCCTTACCATATAAAGCCACCCACCTTCAGTGGAAATCCCAGAGACTTCAAACACTTTTGCGAGCGATTCGAAGCTATTATGGACCTTCACAAGGATTATTATCCGGACACAGACAAAATCAGTATACTGGCAGATGCCATGAAGGACAGTGATGCAAGGAAGCTGGTGCTAAACTCTTGCAGTGATGGCTATGAAGGAGCTCTGGAGCAGCTCAAGATGACATATGGACGAAAGACAGTGATTTATCCTCAACTAGTGGATGAGTTCCTGAAGAAAGAGAAGTATGACTGTTCCAGAGAGTCAATGAAGCTAATTTTGGACAAGACGAAAAGATTGTTGTCAGAGATGGAAAAGATTGGAGGCAGAAACATTGACACCCTGGCAGTGGCTCTCACAGTGAAGGAATTTGACATGGAGCTCATGACTGAGTGGTCCAAGCATCTGGGAAGTAATGATGAACTGCCTACTCTAGAGAAGCTGATAGAATTTGTGACACCACTGTCACATAACTTGCCAAGGCTCAGCAGAAATGTCTATCAGAGCCACAAACCTGTCAAGCAGCATCATCACTCTTCCACTACACCAGCATCAATTGAATCAGCAGTGAAGGTGGAGTCCAAGTCAGAAGTTCCTCCCAAAAGGGTGTGTCCAGCATGCAAAGAATCATCTCACCCTCTCTACAGATGTGTCAAGTTCAAAGATATGACTGTCAACCAGAGGTGGAACTTGGTGAACAAAAACAAGCATTGCAGCAACTGTCTCCATCCATCACACCAAGCAGCTACTTGCACTTCAAAATACACCTGCAAGTTCTGTAAACAGCCTCACAACTACCTCCTACACAAGGAAAGTGAGGAAGACAAGAAATCAACCAACTCTGGAATTACTCTGGCAGCACAAGCAACACAGACATCTCCAGAGACTGACACAGCAGGTGAGCTCGGTTGTGGTTTTATATTCACTGCTCTTGTGTCAATCCAGAGTCAAGGCAGGAAAATCAATGCCAGAGCAGCACTAGACAGTTGTGCCACCCACTCCCTGATCAGTGAAGAAGTGGCAGCCTTCCTGCAGCCACAAAGACAGCCAATCAAGCTCACAATGAGAGGAGCTGTGGCAGAGAAGCAGATAAAGCACTGGGCTACTGTGAACATCTCCACCATCATCCCTTCAGAGTTTGATGTCCCACTGGGTGTGGCAATAGTCAATGACCTCCCACCAGCCACACCTCCAAAGGATGGAGCAGCAGTTGCCAAAAATCCAATGTTGAATGGACTGACTCTGGCTGATCCTTACTTTGGAGGTAAGCTAGATCTCATAATAGGCACCAATGACTTGCCTATGCTCTGGGGAAATGATGGAAGAAAGTTTTCCATGGCAGACAGGCTGACTGCTGTCAACACTGCTTTTGGATGGGTTGTGTCTGGATCTGCACTCCCTGCAAGCAAGTCTGGAACATCTCTCAGAGTGGAAGTGACAGAAGACAGAGATCATCAGCTCTTCCAAAAGATGTACGAGTTGGAGAAAGTGCCAGAAGCAATCAAACTGACCCCTGAAGAGGAGAGTGCCATCACACAGTTTAAAGAATCAATTGTCCAAACAGTAGATGGCAGGTATGCAGCCAAGCTGCCGAGAGTGGAAAGCCCTCCTCAGCTGGGCAACTCAAGTAAGATGGCATTGTCTAGAATGATTAGTAATGAGAGAAAGATGAAAAAGGTGGGAAAATTGGCAGAGTTTGATGAAGAAATGTTTGGGTATATAAGGCTAGAGCATGCAGAGATTGTGCCTGAATCAGAAAGGGATAAAGGCATGTATTACTTGCCTGTAAAGGGCGTAATCAAAGAAAGCTCCACCTCCACAAAGGTCAGGCCAGTTTTTGATGCTAGTGCCAAGACTAGCAATGGAGTTGCTCTTAATGATGCTCTCCTAGTTGGTCCAAACTTATACCCCTTAATCAGTGACATCCTGATCCAGTTTAGAAGTTATCCTATAGCTGTGTCTGCTGACATCAGCAAAATGTACAGGGAGGTCAAACTCCTCCCGGAAGACCAAGCTTACCATTTCTTGTACATAAGAGATCCTGATGGCAAGCTGCTAACATGCAAAATGAAAAGGTTGACATTTGGTGTACGTCCTTCCCCATTCATTGCTACATCTGTTATACGTCACCATAGCAACCAGAATCAGAAACAATATCCCAAGGCTGCACAAGCTATAATGCAGCAATTCTATGTAGATGATTTTTTGTCCGGGGCATCCACATTGGATGAAGCAGTGCAAATCAGAGAAGAACTGTGTAAATTGTTGAGTTTATGTGGCATGAAGCTTAGAAAGTGGAGGAGCAACTCCCAGCAACTCCTGTCAACCATTCCTGATGATTTGCTAGAGAAAGAAGACAAGAAGGAGCTGATACAGGAGTCGCCTCTGAAAGCACTCGGGATCCATTGGGACACCTCCAAGGACACATTGCTCGTAACTACTCCTACGTCTGAAAAAGGTGAAGTTACCAAAAGGGTGGTGGCAAGGGTAGTAGCAAGTGTGTATGATGTACTTGGGTTGATGTCACCTTACCTGATCTCTGGAAAAATTGTATTACAACAACTTTGGGTGCATAAATTGGCATGGGATGATTGTATTCCAGAGGAAGTGTTACCCATATGGCAGTGTTGGGTGGATGGCCTAGAAGTAGTAAAAGGTCATCACATTGACAGGTACACTGGTTGCCATGACAAAATCAGAAAGAAAACTCTGCATGGATTTTCTGATGCTAGCCAGCTAGCGTATGGAGCTGTAGTTTACTTGGTGTGTGAAAGCACTACTGGGTTGACATCACATATAATCTGCTCCAAGGCAAGAGTGTGCCCTCTTAAGCTAAGTATACCTGAACTTGAATTAGAGGCTGCAAAATTGCTTGCAAAGCTATTACATCATGTAGCAGGTGTGCTTAACATTCCCTTGTCCAACATTGTACCCTGGACTGATTCCAGCATTGTGCTGGCATGGTTACTTCAACCACCCAACAAACTAAAGACCTTTGTCTGTAACAGGGTAGCGTTAATCGGAGAGCTGTTGCCACGGTGCAGCTGGAGGCATGTCCCCACTGCTGACAACCCTGCTGACATGTGCAGCAGAGGTGTGACAGCACAAACCCTTGTAAACTCCCACCTTTGGTGGAATGGCCCAGACTGGTTAAAATTGCGTCCAGAGCAATGGCCATTCTTGCCTGCAAAAAGCATACCACCCAGTCAAATGCCTGGAGTGAAAGCCACTGTGATAGTTGCCATGGCAACCCAGAAGTGTGCACTGGATTTGTGGCAAAGATTTTCATGCTATAATAAGTTAGTCAGAGTGCTTGCTTGGGTTTTGAGGTTTCTGAGAGCCTATGTCAAGAAGGAGAAGCAGCCTCCTGACAGAACTTTGACTTGGAATGATGTTAATGCTGCCAAAAAGTTGCTCATTAGAGTGCAGCAATTGGAAAGTTTCCCTGATGTATTTGCAGTTGTGTCTAGTAAAGGTCGCCTCAGCAAAGGCCATCCCTGGGGGGGATGGGTTTGGAGCTCAGCCCCAACCACGCCTTGTTGGTAAAGGGTAGGGTTGGTGGAAAGAGCATGGTGCCGCTGTCAGCTAAAAATGCACTGACAAAGCTGATGTTGCTGACACAGCACAAGTTGCATGGTCACCCTGGAGTTGCAACCCTCATTAGCATAGTAGGACACACTTTTTATGTGGTGGGTATCAAAAGAGAGCTCAAGAGGATAGCAAAAATGTGCCCAAATTGTCAACATGCCAATGCCAACCCATTATCGCAGCAGATGGGAATGCTGTCAACATCAAGAGTGACACTGCAACCTCCATTTGACAAATGTGGTGTAGATTTTGCGGGTCCCATCACTCTGATAGAAGGTGCCACCAGAAAGCCTGTCAAATTCAAAAGTTATTTGTGCCTTTTTGTGTGCATGTCGACCAGATGTGTGCATATTGAAATAGTCAAAACTCTGGAAACCAATGAATTCATGGCAGCTCTCCAAAGGTTTGCTAATAGGAGGGGCATGCCTAGTGAGATCTTTTCAGACAATGGCAGCAATTTCATTGGAGCTGCAAAAGAAATCAATGATATCTCAAGCATGCTCAGGAAATCCAAGCATTCAATATCTGTAGTCGAGAGTCAGCATGGTGTGAAGTGGCATTTCAACCCTCCCAGAGCTCCACACTTTGGTGGGCTTTGGGAGGCAGGTGTAAAGATTATGAAAAAGCAAATAAGAAAAATCATTGAGCCACACCCCTTAAGACTTGACGAAATGTGGAACATCACTACTCATGTGGAAGCAGTGCTAAATTCGAGACCACTAGTGCCATTGGAGAAGGTTGAGTCAGAAGATGAGCTTGCTCTAACTCCAGCACACTTCTTGATTGGAAGGCCAATGAGAGCTCCACCTACACCAGCAGCATCAGCAGCTAAAATCACATCGTTGAGGAGGTGGCAGCTAGTGCAGAAACTCCAACAACAGCTCAGTGAAGGATGGAGTGGTCATTACTTACAATCTCTTCAGTCAAGATCGAAATGGAGGAACAGGAAAGAAAATGTCAGAGTTGGTCAAATAGTTTATATCAAAGACATAACGTTAAGCAATGGATTGAAATGGCCTCTAGGTAAGATAATCAAAGTCTATGCTGGCAGAGATAATCTTGTCAGAACTGTGGATCTTGTATGCAAGGGAAAAGAATATAAAAGACCCATTCACTTGTTAATCCCACTGAACATCGAGGATAATGACGAGCAGTGAGAACTGTTGTATCATCTCATTAGTACTTATTGTTTACTTGTATTATCATACATGTTGTTTACTTTCTGGAGGCCCAGTATGTTTAGGTCTCCCTAAACAAACGCCGAATTATTATTTACCTAATTTAGTTATTCATGCACTAATTATCTTTATATCATATTCATTTACATTCAATTTCATATATTCCATTTAACGCACACTGGTGTGCGTTTTTTTAGAATAATAAAAGAAAACCTCATGTACTAACTTGAAGTTCTTGTACAAGGGATAGAACTTAATCCTTTTGAATCCTCCTCCCTGAAGAGTACAAAGAATAACTCACACACAGCTTTAATAGCTAGCTTGCTGTGTGTGCTGCCTGTGCTAGCCAGGTGGTCCTTACATAACCTGCTTTTGGGATTTACGACCCCGAAACAGTGTTAGAAGTAAAAATCATTAAATAGTATAGTCTTTAGGCTCGCTCGCCATTTGTGCTCAAGCACACCACTAGTTAGGTAACATAAAATGTTACTATGTTTTAGTTTACTTCATACAAACACTATAATAGCAGTTATTACATTTGATTTCAGCAACCAAATACAAAATCACTCTCTTACCTTATTAATGGTAACTTTTGTAGTATCAAACATCAACCATTCTGATAATCTCAATCACCAGTAACTCTTGAACAAGCTCTCAGCTATGATAAAAAATAAACCAGTGTTATTATTTGTCATTTTAGCCAACAAATGGAATTACTACTTACATCATTCTTGAGTATTGATAACTTCTGTAGTATCATATTGAAGTTACTTTGACCATCTGAATTACCTTGAATTCTTGACAACAAGCTCTCACCTACAAAAACAAAAGACAATCAATTTTAGCACACAAATACAAAATTACTTTCTTACCTCATTTTCTTGAGCAGTGGTAACTTTTGTAGTACCAAATTTGAGCCAATCTGACTATTTGAATTTACCAGTCACTGTTGACTAGCTCTTAGCTACAAAAAAGAAAGGCCAGAGTTTATTTTGCGTATTTAGTTAACAAATATGGAATTGCGTACTTATCTCAGCTTCCCTCGAGAAGTAGTAGCTTCCATAGTGTTCAGGACAGCCAGGAGAGCAGCCCTGAACAATCAAGAACTCGTCACTACAATAGAACTATTATCACCTTACCGAACAATATTACATACATAATGATATTCATATATAACCACTGTATCTTGTATCATTGTCACTGCATAAATGTAATGTAGTAGTGTATGCAAATGTTGATCCGAGTTAACCCTAATAAGATTACAACCGTGCGTTACGCCTATACAAGATTCTTTGGTAGGGTCTATAACGACGGCATAGTATCCGTCTTCCCTGCCCTAGACTTGTGCGGCGCATCACTTTAATTGAAATAGGCAAGACTTGGGTCGATCTGGTCCTTTGAAGCTCGAGGAAGTTACGCCCCTCGAACATTGGCCCCTCGAACATTGGTCCTTCGAGCCGGATCACTTCACATCGCGAAGAAGGAAGACTACCAGCCAGGCTCTACCACTAACGACTTCCGCAAGTCTACAACTACGCGTTCATCACGACTCCGAAGTCCAGAACGCCCCGCCTACATCCCGGATCTCCCGCCAAAGTCGAAGTCCGGACGCAACACCAACATCCGCCAGAATTTTCAGTTTTGTCACGCGTGGACTTGGAGTCTTTCTCGGGTCTAGGGCATAAAATTCTTAAGATTTCACTTGTCAAAAGATTCACCTTTTGCCTAAAACCCGGGAACTCCTGGTCTTACAAATGACAGAATTGGAGAAAATTGAGGCACTAGGCAGCCTGGATGTGATCAAGGCCAAACGTGCCCACCGACGAGGTCGTATAACACGCCTCCGAGGTAAGATAGAAGCCCTCATTTCGGAAACTCTACGCAATCTTCAGCTGGAGGAACTTGAAGCAGTGAAGGCTGAACTAGACAGAGAAATAAAGTTTCACGTTGCTCTACAATCTCGCTTTGAGACGCTACTTGAGAGGAAAACAATACAGTCCCCCAAACAGAGCTAGATAGCGAGTATGAAACAGCAACCGAACTCAGTGATCAGCACGGTCAGCTCACTCAGAGCCTCAAGAACAGGATCAAGCACTGTGGACAGTATTATAGAGCTCTCTACCTTCAAGATGAGGCGGAAGAAATTCTTCGAAACACAGACACCCTGTTCGGCACTACAGATTATGATGAGCTCATCAAGAGCATTGCATCTTATCTCCAAGACACTATGTCTCTTGCAGACAACGAGGATTTCGCTGTAATACGTCGGAAGGTGAAGGATTGCCGTGATCAACTCCGAACAGCCAAGCACAGAAGCAGCAAGTCCTCTTCTGCCAGCAGATCAACGCCCTTACCGGTAGCTGATCCCATTGGGTCTCTTCTCAAAGTTGACCTCCCCTCCTTTTCTGGAGAGCCCACTCAGTGGCGCAGTTTCATCACCATATTCCAGTCCATTGTGGACAAACATGGAAGACACTTAACTGATCCAGAAAAATGCTCCCTCCTCATGAAGCATGTCAAGCTAGAGGATGCTAAAAGAACCGTACTTCGGAAAAGTCAGCAAGAAGACGGCTTCAAGGGTGCGGTCCAGGAGCTTGAGGATACATTTGGAAGTCCGAGTATCGTATATCGTTACGTTGTGGAACGACTACTCAAGGAAGAAGCCTATGATTACGATCGAGATAGTATCCGTCGATTACGCGAACGTGGACTGCAAGGCCTACAAGACTTGGAAGCCATTGAGGCATCTACGCTCTCCCAGTTTCTGGTTGTCCTGTTCAGCCGGACTTTCTCCAACAAACTCAAGGAGGAGTGGGCAAGAAGGAAAAACCCTGATGTTCCTATTCCTACCTTCGAAGACATGATGAAGACTCTGGGAAAGTTGGAGAACGACGTGGATGTGCCAGCCCATGCCACGAAGTCGTCATCTACCGACAAACCCAAGACTTCAATCTCCAAGACGTCAACCTCTGACTCTGTCCAGAAGAAGAACTCTACTACCAAATCTCAGTCTAGAACTCAGTGCACTCTTTGCCATGAGTTTCATGCACTCTATCGATGCCCAGTATTTGCGTCCTATGATGTTGAGAAACGATGGAAACATGTCAAGGAACAGAAAGGTTGCACCAACTGTCTCCTGTTCTCGCACACCCATAGCAGCTGCCCATCTTCCTATAATTGCAAACATTGCCAAGGTCGGCACAACACTCTTTTGCATCGGGAAGAAACTCCAGCCAAAACTACCAATGGCCTCATTGCCACTTCGTCATTTACCTCTACAACACCAGAAGCCGAAGCAATTCAGCCTCCAGACATCACCTTCCTCAACACAGCCATGGTCACTGCAATCAACGGCTCAATGGCCTCATTGCCACTTCGTCATCTACCTCTACAACACCAGAAGCCGAAGCAATTCAGCCTCCAGACATCACCTTCCTCAACACAGCCATGGTCACTGCAATCAACGGCTCAAGATCCTGCATGGCTCGCATAGCCATCGACACTGGAGCAACATCCTCGCTCATTTCTGAAGCCCTTGCTTCTCATCTCCAGGTGAAAAGACATCCCCATCGACTCGCCATAGAAGGAGCATGCGGCAATGGAGTGAGCAAGCACTACGTCCAAGTGACCTTCCAATCGAATGTGGACTCTAAGAGAAGCACGACCGTCAGACTGTCAGTGATTCCTAAGCTTCCGTCTGCCCATCCTCCACTCAGGAAGGAGGATATCGCTGCCAATCCACATGTCAGGGACTTGCCATTGGCTGACCCCGACTTTGGTGGCCCACTCGATGCTCTCATCGGGGGCATGGACAGCTGGAAGTGCTTCACAGGTTCTTTCAAATATCACCCAGAGCCTGATATAATCATATCTCCAACCATCTTTGGCTGGACAATTGCGGGTCAGCAAGACTACACACCTCCTACGTCCGTCCTGAAGGTTCACCTGAAGGAGGATTCACTACAGCAAGCTCTTCAGAAGCTATGGGAACTCGATCAACTCCCAGACACTCTTAAACTTGATCTTGCCGACGAAGCTGTTGTACATCACTTCGAGGACACCCACTCAATTCAATCAAATGGACGGTACGTGGTTCGCCTCCCAAGGAAAACTGATGCTCCTGAATTAGGCACTTCAAGGCACATTGCTCACCGAAGATTTCTTCAAAATGAGAAGTCTATGGAAAGGAAAGGCAAGCTGCAAGACTTCAATCTGGCTATGCAAGAATACCTCAACCTTCAGCATGCAGAGCTTGTACCCCATGATGAACTTGATCTTCCATCTTATTACTTGCCTGTGCACGGGGTTTTCAAGGAGACCTCATCAACCACAAAACTCCGTCCTGTCTTTGACGCCTCTGCACGGTCCAGCAATGGCACATCACTCAATGACACCTTGGAGACTGGGCCCAATTTATATCCCCTTCTCACTGATGTCCTAATTCGTTTCCGTGTGCATAAGATAGGTTTCTCTTCGGACATCTCCAAAATGTTCCGGGAAATAGTGCTGCACCAGAGCGAGAGGGATTCACACAGATTTCTCATCAGATGTCCAGACAACCAGATTCGAGATCATCGCATGTTACGACTCACCTTTGGAATCAAGTCTTCACCGTTCCTGGCTACCAAGGTGATCCAACATCTCGCTCAGAAACACAAGTCTACTCATCCTCTGGCAAGCTCAGCAATCTTCAATGATTTTTATGTGGATGACTACCTTGCTGGAGCCTCCACTGTTCAAGAAGCTCAACAACTTCGAGAGCAACTCTGCAAACTTCTCAAGATTGCAGGCATGAACCTCCGCAAATGGAGAACAAGTAGTTCAGAGTTCCGTGATTCCATTCCTGTCGAACTCATCGAGACCGAGGACTTGCAACTCCCCATCTCCAAAGATACTCCCAAAGCACTTGGGATACATTGGGAAGTCAGCAGTGATGTCTTACGCATTTCCGTTCCTACTCTCAAGCTTGAACCTGAAAACAAGACCACCAAGAGACAAATCGCATCATTATCAGCAAAAGTCTTTGATGTTCTAGGACTTTTTGCTCCATTCGTCATATGGGCCAAGATGCTCCTTCAACGTCTTTGGCAACTTCAGCTCTCTTGGGACCAAGCAGTTCCGGATGATGCTCAACAGACCTGGCAAGAATGGATAGATGATTTACCACTCATTGCCAGCCACTCCATCTCCAGGAGATACACCCTCAATGACAAGACGGTACAGTATACGTCTTTACATGGTTTTTCGGATGCCTCTAATCGAGCTTACGGTGCAGTAGTCTACCTACGCCAAGTCCATGAAGATACCTCTGTTTCGGTCTCGCTCGTATTTGCTAAAGCTAGAGTCTCGCCTCTCAAGACCATCACGATTCCACGAGCCGAACTTTTAGCAGCTCACATGCTGGCCAAAGTACTCACATACGTTGCGAATCTACTACATGTTCCAAAAGATTGTCTCTACGCCTGGACAGACTCCACTATAGTCCTGTGTTGGCTGTCAAAGTCTCCGGCATCCCTCAAGACTTTTGTTTCACACAGAATTGCTGCCATCAAAGAACTCCTCCCTGGCAAGTATTGGCGACATGTTCCAACACAAGACAATCCGGCAGATCTGATCAGTAGAGGCGCTTCGGCAAGTCGACTCCTAGAGTCCGCTCTCTGGTGGAAAAGTCCGAAATGGCTACTAACTCAACCCCAGTCTTGGCCTTCTCAGAACTTCAGCAATCCAAAGTTCGTACCAGAAGCACTTACTTCTACAAGCCTCCTGGCAACGACTTCAACTTCTCAAACAGAAGAGTTCTGGAGTTCCTTTTCTTCTTTTTAGCATCTGGTCAGAGTCTACTCGTGGGTCTGCAGATTCCTAGATAATGCAAGGAAAACTCGAGGCAAATGACTTCTACAACCTCACCTCTCCACACAAGAGTGTCGTCAGACAAGAAACATACTCCTGCGAATGGCCCAGAAGCAATCCTACCCAGAAGCATTCACAGCCTGTGGTAAAGGAAACAATCTTCCCATATCCCATCCATTAGCAAAGTTCAACGTCGCAGTGAACGAGGACAAACTTCTCACAGTAACAGGCAGAGTTAGAGACTACAGAATGACCCGGCAACCCAAAGTGTTGGTTCCTCTTTCTCTCAGTTCCAGCATCACTCGTCTCTACCTGAACACTTTTCACAAGACATATCTCCACGCTGGAGTCGCGACCTTGATGTCCATCATTGGCGACAAACATTATATACCTGCTCTCAGGAACTATCTGAAGAAGCTGAGCAAACAATGCTCCTTTTGTCAGCGTGCATACGACAGAGGCACTCAACAACAGATGGGCTTACTACCTGCAGTTCGAACGACTCCTGCTCCTCCCTTTGACAACAGCGGAGTGGACTTTGCAGGCCCATTCCAAGTTCGCCAAGGACATACCAGACGACCCGTACTTCTCAAAGCATATGCTTGCATTTTTGTATGCCTGTCGACGAAAGCTGTACACATAGAGTTGTGCGCGGATTTATCCTCAGATGAATTCATGGCAGCCCTGAAACGATTTTGTGCCAGACGTGGATGCCCCTCCAAGATCTTCTCGGACAACGGCTCCAATTTTGTAGGAGCCTACAACGAGATCCAGGAACTCAGAAACCTCACCACTCAAACGAAACAAGCAATCTCCCACTACTGCTCGCAGTCAAACATCGAATGGAGCTTCATACCTCCAAGGACACCTCACTTTGGCGGCATTTGGGAGGCCAGCGTCAAATCGATGAAAACACTCCTCCGAAAGCTGGTCACTCCCCATCCAATGAAGTTTGATGAGCTCTCCACAGTGCTCACAGAAATAGAAGCTATCCTTAATTCTAGGCCACTGACTCCTATCAACTCCACAGATGTCGACGACCAATTGGTACTCACTCCTGGTCACTTCATCATTGGCCGACCTCTAGCAGCACCTCCGTCGAAACCCGCCAGCCAAGCCAAGCTGTCTTCACTCAGACGATGGCATCTGGTTCAACGTCTAACTCAAGACTTATGGACAGCCTGGCAGTCAACCTACCTCCAGTCCTTACAAGCGAGGCAGAAGTGGAAGTCTAATAGCCACACCTTCAAGGCAGGTGACGTAGTATACCTTAGAGATGACTCCTTCGCGTACAGAAGATGGCCCCTCGCCAGAATTACAGACATCTATCCTGGAGATGATGGCATCGTCAGAGCAGTGGACGTGAGATGCAATGGCAAAACCTATCGCAGAGCAGCTCACCAGCTGATCCCGCTACTCATGGCGGATCAGCCCCTTCCCCCCGCAGCATGTTCAGGACAGCCAGGAGAGCAGCCCTGAACAATCAAGAACTCGTCACTCCAATAGAACTATTATCACCTTACCGAACAATATTACATACATAATGATATTCATATATAACCACTGTATCTTGTATCATTATCACTGCATAAATGTAATGTAGTAGTGTATGCAAATGTTGATCCGAGTTAACCCTAATAAGATTACAACCGTGCGTTACGCCTATACAAGATTCTTTGGTAGGGTCTACAACGACGGCATAGTATCCGTCTTCCCTGCCCTAGACTTGTGCGGCGCATCACTTTAATTGAATTAGGCAAGACTTGGGTCGATCTGGTCCTTTGAAGCTCGAGGAAGTTACGCCCCTCGAACACATAGCATTAGCATTCTGACTACCAACTGCTCTTGACAACCAACAACCGGCACTCCGTATCCCCCCATAAAACGGCGAAGTTTTGAAATTAAGTCTGGAAAAGGGTCTTCAATGCCATAGTAACCTGTCGAATCAACTTTTTGTGTCTTGAAAACAAGCGTTTTAGCATATTTTCTCATACTTTGGAGCTTAAGTTAAAGTAAGGTTTGCTTAATGCTGTAGTTTCAGAATAAACTGGAGTCAAGCCTAAATAGCCGTGTTTTTAGGAGAAAAAAGTTCCCCGCGCGCGTGTTTAAAGAGCATACGTACCATCCATACATACATACATATATATATATATATAACATATACCCGATTTTGCATTATCCACCCCTAATACTGTCTCGCTCGCTACGCTCGCTCGCCAATTAACCGATTATCGCCGAATTAGGCGTTTCGGCATATAGCATGAGGATGCTTCACAGCGCGGGTTACGCATTTTTGCGTAACCGCCATTGTACCCGCTTCAATTAGCTACCAGCAGCAATCGCAAGTGTTTCAAGAGCTATCACAAAGCCGTAGCGATTCTCCTGTGAGGTAAGTGTAAGGGAGGCAAGGTCTTAATGACCCTTACCATAGAAATTTTTTTATTAATTGTAGATTGAAATTGTAGTACTGTTTGTGTATAAAGAAAATCAAAGTTACAAAAAAAAATAATATGCACAATACAACTAATAGACAAAAATATATATATCAATTAATATGATATAAAGTTGTCAATAAAATTTAAAGACTGCCATAAAGTCTTCATAGAGGGCAGTGATGAAGAATTTGATGATCTCAAAGAAATAGAGATAGAATAAGGCAGAAGACTTCTCAGGTGTAGAGGTCCGTGGCCAAGAAGTCTTCATGGAGGGCAGCAATGAAGAATTTGATAACCTGGAAGAAATAAAGGTTGAAAAAGGAAAGCTGTTTTAGCTTCGTTTGTTCATACACAGAGGGTTATATAGATTTTGAACAACACCAACCACAAAAAGGTCAAGTTATTATTGCATCAGGATACAGACTTTCTTCCTCCCAGTTCCCCCTACTTGAAGGTGCCCATAAAATGGATTTCTTTGGAGAAAGTTTCTCAGGTATGAAGAGAAGGATGTGCAATCTATGTCAAGAACAGTAATAACAGACACATCATGGTATGGTACCGTGGTGATTATAGGGTGTGGCTTTGTCACCATGGAGTTCAATCGGACTGCTTCATAGTATTATCAGAAAAAATCCTAGAATTGCAAGCACAGTAGTCTATATGTAGTAGCACACGACAATTGGGTAAAGCTATAAAAACTCAGCCAAACTATCACGCAAAGACTACTAACTAAAACTAAGGGAAAAAGACAAAATATCTCCAGACTTAAACACACTGACTAAGGCCTATCCACTATTCCCAGTATGCTCAAGATCCCTATCAGTACTCAGTCTCAAATTCAAACAAAATGATACAGAACTAGAGAACAAAGTACAATTACAGAACATATAACAAAACAAAATGAATGATACACAAAAGCAAGCAAGAACTATAAAAAGTATGGACAAGCTTAAGTATAACAGATAAGAAAAGGAAAACACAAAATAGTAAAGGAAAAAATGAGGGAGTTAAAGAACTGAATAGAATGAGAGTGTTACAAGTATATATGTGAGTGGAATGGAATGGGGATTGCATAAGATAAGGGCAGGCATGAGAAAGGTAATGTTAGAATAGAATAATTGTTTGTATGAATGCAGTGAAGGTACACTAATTAGTGAATAGGTGGTCCATTAGCACCTACAACTAAATCAGTCCACAGAGCTAGCCTGTAGTTGAGGGGTGGGGCTTCTCCATATTCCCTCCCGAAGGCATCTCTGTAGGAGTGGCTTCTGTTTCACATAGGAGCAGTGACAGTTTCGAAACTGGTCTTCGGTACGTTCCCTTGTCGGTCCGGACATCTACTACTCGAACAAAGCCATCTTGTCCCGGGTAGACTTGAGTGACTCGTCCTTGTGGCCATTTACACTGGAATACAGTCTGGTCTTTTACAAGAACAACATCTCCTATCTTGATATTTCTGCGAGGCTTGACCCACTTCTGATAGCGGTTGATAATGTTCAGATATTCTTGAGACCATCTCTTCCAAAACTCTTGGGCTATTGACTGTACAAGGTTTCATCTTCTGTTCAACTTGCGTTCCGTGTTTGTGAAGTCTTTATCAGACAAGGCCGTAATTGGTTGTCCAATCAAAATGTGTCCAGGGGTGAGAGGTTCCAATCCTGTTAAGTCTTGACTGTCAGCTGGTATCAAAGGACGGCTGTTCAACACAGCTTCGACTTGTGCCAGAACTGTGGAATATTCTTCATATGTTAGTGAATATTTCTTGGTAGCAGCTGAGAGGTGTTTCTTAGTAGATTTCACTGTTGACTCCCAAAGGCCGCCGAAATTTGGAGAATGTTCTGGAATAAAGGTCCACTGCACTCCATTGTTGGAGCAAAACTTGACGATGGCATCAGATATGTCACGTTTATTGAGGGCATATGTCAGCTCACGAAGGTCTCAGTTGGCTCGAACAAAATTTGACCCGTGGTCCGAATGTATCATTCTAGGTTGACCACGTCTAGCAATAAATCTGCGAAGAGATGCAATAAAGGCATTAGCTGTCAAGTCTGTCACTAACTCCAAATGCACTGCTTTCACTGTGAAACTGACAAAAATACAAATGTAAGCCTTCACATACGCTGGCTTCCTGACACGTCCCAGCTTCAAAGTAACTGGCCCAGCATAATCAACACCTGTGTCAATGAAAGGAGGTCCAGGAGTAACTCGAGCAGCTGGCAGCTGACCCATGAGCTGGTGATAAGTTGTGGCCCTTTGTTTCTGGCACGTCACACATCCACGATAGATAGTCTTGGCCACTCTTTTGCAGGACAGAATGTGAAAGTCTCTACTTGCTACTGCAATCATTTGCTGTGGACCAGCATGAAGGTGTGTTTCATGTATCTCGCGCAGAATCAGGTGTGAGAGGTGATCCTTGCCATGTAGAATGAAAGGATGCCGATGATTATATCCAAGACGTGAATGGCGAAGTCTTCCTCCTACTCGCATCAGCTTGCTAGAGTCCAAGAAGGGATTGAGACATCTCAGGTTGCTCCCTGTAGGTAGCTCCTTTTCTGCCTGCAAGCACAGCACTTCACTGGGAAAAAACACACATTGGGATAGATAAACAATAACATTGAGTGAGTGGTTAAGTTCAAGAGGTGATAATGAATGATCTGACCACGTTCTGTTCTTTTTCTGACAAGCTCTGTAGAAGCGATAGATGAAGGCAATGATACGTTTTAATTGAGTGAAACTAGAATACCTAGATACAAGATCGAATTTCTCGACTTGAACTGTTAGGATGTGTATTTCTGGCGCAGTTTCCTGTTGACTATGAGTCTTCGGAATGACAGGCCATGTAGAGGGTTCATTCAGCAACCAAGCTGGACCATCCCACCATAAGTCATGCTCAAGTAATGCAGAGGGTAACACACCCCTAGAGGCACAGTCTGCTGGGTTTTGACTGCTGGGAACATATCTCCATGTGGAAGCTGGCATAAGATCAAGGATTTGAGACACTCTATTGGCTACATAGGTGGGAAGTTTTCTGGGATTTCCATCTAACCATGCCAAGACTATTTGAGAATCTGACCAAGCATATATCTGAGAAATAACCAGTTTCAATGCTACTCTCACAGTTTCCATTAATTCAGCTAAGAGCAAAGCACCTGCTAACTCTAACTTGGGTATAGTAAGCCTCTTAATAGGAGCTACTCTAGTTTTAGAGATTACCAGAGATAATGTGACACTTGAGTCAGAGTAGAAGGTTCGAAGGTACACAACAGCTCCAAATCCCTTCTCAGAGGCATCAGAAAAGCCATGGATTTGTCTGGAGCTGATCTCCTTGCTGGGGTCAGCCTAACAACGTGGAATACATCGATGAGACAGGACAGGAAGTTCAGAAACCCATCTCGACCAATCGGCTAAGATATTGCCAGGTACAGAATCATCCCAATCAACTCTGGACTCCCATACCTGCTGAAGTAATGATTTAGCAAACAGAATTACAGGTGAAAGCCACCCCATGACATCATAGACCTTAGCTATATTGGAGACTAGTTGTCTCTTGGTTAGTTTACCATGGTACTCAATCTTTGGAATAGAAACATACATTTTCAGTGTGTTCCAGTGTAGCCCTAATGTTTTGGGACAATCATCGTGGGACACAAACTCCATTACAGGCTGCTTTTCTTTCAACTCATCAGGAATAGACTCAAGAAGTTTTTGAGAATTAGATCTCCACTTCCGAAGCAAAAATCTCCCTTTTTCCAGCAGTTTATTAAGTTGAGGACGTAGTTGTAATGCTGATTCTACTGTGTCAGTACCAGAAAGCAAATCATCGACATAAAAGTCAGTCATTACTATTTCAGCTGCTATCGGAAACTCAGAGTAATAATCTTTAGCTACTTGTCGTAATGTTTCGGTAGCAAGGTAAGGTGAGCTAGTGACCCCAAAAGTCAAACGTTTCATTCTGTAGTCACTTACAGGTTCATCAGGTGAGGAACGGAAAACAAATTGATGTAAATCTCTATCTTTCTCAGCAATTAGGATTTGCCTAAACATCTGGGATATATCTGCAGTCATAGCAACACGATGTATGCGAAAGCGAAGTATTTGTTGCACAATATGGCTGTATACATTAGGCCCTGAAGATAGAATGTTATTGAGAGATTTACCATTAGTTGTCTTTGCTGAAGCATCAAAGACTATGCGTACTTTGGTTGTGGTAGAGCTCTGCTTGGTTACAGCATGCATGGGCAAATAATAACACTGTTTCTCACCCACACTCACTACTTCAGAAGTAATTCTCTCTGCATGGTCTTGATGAAGATAGTCCAGCACTGCATCTCGGAAAACTTGCCAGTCCCCCCGTTTGGTTAGTGATTTCTCCATAGAGTATAACCTTCGGCATGCTGTGTCTCGAGATTCGCCTAACTTGTGAGATTGGATCTTGCGGGGTAGAGCAACTTCATATCAGCCCTCTGGCTGTTGGTGTACTGAGTCACGGAAAGTCTCCACTGCTTGCTTTTCCTCAGCATTGAAAGAGCTATTCAAGGAAGTTGGCACTTGTTCCACCTCCCAGAACTTCTTCAAGAGCTGGTCCAAGTCTTCCTCAGGTTCACAGGTCACATGGAGGTGAATGGAATTGTTGGACTGAGCTCCTTCACATTCACTAGTGATAGCCCAGCCAAAGACTGTTTGGAAGGCCACAGGTTCTTTGTCGCCACCTGCAACTGTACTAGGAAGAATAATTCTCTTAAGAACATTAGAGCCAAAGATAGCATCTATTTTCCCTGGCTTATCAAATAAAGGATCAGCTAAGTCTAAACCCTTTATGAATTCCCACTTGTTTGCACCCAACACTGGACTAATAGGTAACTCATCTGACACCTTGTCCACGAGATATGCTTTCACACTGATAGGATTGGACGGTTGATACTTGTTCTCCACCTCAAAGGATGTCTTCATACGACTTGGTTTCAGTGGACATCCTTGTGCTCCTTTCAGTATAGTGGTTGTCTTTGTCTTTGGCAAACCCAGTCGAGTGGCAACTCTTGTGGCTAGCAAGGATGAAGTAGCTCCAGTATCAATCAGGACACGTATCTTCATTCGATTCCCATTATCTGCTCGCACAATCACTTGGGCAGTCATTTGCAGAGTGGGCAGGTCGTCTTCCTCCATGGTAGCTAGAGCCATTTGGACAGAAGTAGACTGCTGAGGTTTAGGTTCATTCTGCAATGGGGAGACTCGTGCTGTGGAACAGGATCAGTGGCAGCTGGTTTGCTTTGGTGTACTGGGCTCTTATCCTTATGAAGCATAGAGTGATGCTTGCAGTCACATCGACTACATCTCTTGCTGGAGGGACAGTCCTTGGTGCGATGTTCAGCAGAAAGGCAATTGGTACATTTCCGGAGACGCTTGGCCATTTCAAACCGCTCCTCAGCACCTGCATTCTTAAAAACAACACAATGATACAAAGGATGAGGATTACTATTACAAAGATCACACTGAGATGACTTCTCTACAAGGTTGAAGGCTGCTCTGAAAGGCTTCTTCTTCGGAGGAAATGCAGAGGTTGCGAATGGATTGTCATCGTGAGAACTTGGATCACTGTCACTCTTTCTCAGAGACTTGACTTGTTCCTTCAGGAATTTCTGAAATACTGGTACAGGAGGGATGTCTTCATAATCTGCCGTGTACTTGGACCATTCAGCGTAAGTCTTGTCTGGCATACAGAGAACTGCCATTGAAGTGAGAATGCAATCTGCTGCATATTGCCCGGTAGCTTTTAGTCCAGTAACATGTTTCTCCCAGTGTGCACTGAGCTTCATGAGATCATCATAGTTGTGTCGATAGCCTTTGGTATCACTCAAAGCCTTGATGTGTTTACGGTGTATCTCCCTCTTGTCATCAAAGGCATCTTTTAGCTATTGGAGCAGAGTGCTATATGTATGAGTATCACCAGTAGGAGGGGACACAATGTCTTGAGCTAGTTTGCTCTTCATAGAAGAACGTAAGTAAGATAGTTTTTCTTCGTCGTTCAGATCTAGATTTTTATCCACAGCTGTTGAGAAGCGCTCCCAGAAGACTGGCCAATGTATTTGTTTGCCATCAAAGGTAGGTAGCTCAATCTTTGGTAACCGAATGTTCCCACCAGACCTAGGCATAGCAGGTGAAGAGATAGACGAGTGAGTGTCACTATCAGAGCTGGGTAATGAGGCTAGAAGAACAGCTTTGGAGCGTACACGAGACTCCATTTCCCGTTTCATCTTTAAATAACGACTTCGAAATGCTTTGCGAACATCTTCCAACTCAGTAACATGGCAACTGTAGACTGAAAGCTTGTCGATCTTGCCACTGAGACTAGCAATGTCTTCTGAATGAGTAGCTTCTGAGTCTGCCTCCATAGAGACTTCAAGGGCATGTACATCACCATCCACTTCAGTCGCCAGCTTGTAAAAGAGATTCTTTGAAATTAGTTCATTGGTATTTTCAACAATTTCCAAAGTCAGATTGTAGATATCATCATAGGCTTTATCACCATCAGCAATGCTAGGTTCTTCATCATAGTAAGTTGTCATAATTGTTCTCTCTCTCTGAATGTTGTCGGCCACTTCATCAATAGAAGTTTTTAGCTGTTGAAGCTTGCCAGTATCGACTTTGTTGATGTCCCGCTTAAGGAGTGTCTTCAACTGTCTTCCCAAGCTTTTGGTGGTTTTCTCCATCTGCTTTCGGTTACTTCGCAAGTTTTTGAGAGAAGGTACTTCTTCTTTGTCCATGGCACAATTAGACAATGATAGAAAACTACAAATAATCAAACTCAAACTAGGAACAGTTGCCTTGCTAACTAGAAGCTGAGAAGTCAAACCATTATATTATTCTCACATCTCATCGCTTTTCCCTGCAAATTTTGTCTCCACAAACCGAGCTGCCTCTAACCTTACCGCGTCGATTGTTTGTTTAAAACCATGCCGATTTTTCCAGAAACCGAACCGATATTTTTATTGGGTCGGTTTTTTTAAACGTATTTATCGCCAATTCCGGAAATTAATTTTGAAACAAAAGGCCCACCATACCCTCCCCCCATAATTTTAGGGCGCTATCTCAGTGGTGACTTCTCACCTTTGCAGCCCCCCCCCCCCCCCCCCCCCCTCCTCATATGGAAACATCTTCCTATACCACTGGGTATGTAGTCACATCAATCCACTGGCTCCATACAGTGGCCAGCTGAAGTGCCAGCCAGTCTAACACCCACAGCAGAGCTGGCCATCACCAAGTTACCAAGCACATGTAGTTCTTACCCAATACATGTATTATCAACCCAGAATCACCCAACCACAGCCTATAGAATGAAGCACCTGCTTTTGCTACCAACCTGAGACAGGTAGGCAGGTAACAATTAGCTCAATTCTCACCTTTCAATTTATAGTGGGACTGCTTATGACCTTTGATCCTTCTGAAATAGTGGCTAATTCTGAATGCCTCTAGGTCTGTAGACACACACTACACACACACACACACACACACACACACACACACACACACACACACACACACACACACACACACACACACACACACCATAGAGTAAAGTGTATGAACCTGCTCATTAGCACATGCAAGTAGTTCACAAGGACATCCTACATATGCTTGTCATTCTAAAATTGAATGAGATGTGCACAGTTGAGAGTTGAGTCCAACTGTTACCCAGCAAAAAAAATCCTGTATGAACTTAAATAAGATTTGTAAGATTCTATATAAGATAAGAACTAAGATTATTGGATATAAATGTTCCAAAAGCTGATAAGCTCTTATAGGATAAGATCCATTAAGATCTTATAATATCTTGTAGGATCTTATCAGATCCAATAGAACACATTAATTATATAATGTAGAATCCTATAAGATCTCATGAAGATCTTACAAGAACTTCTGAAGATCTTATAAGAACTTGCAAAGATCTTATCAGAACTTATGAAGATCTTTATAATTTACAAACATAATATAAACATAAAATTTATAGAAAAATTAAGAGCACATAAATCCAATAAGATCACATAGATAAGCATAGAATGTTATGTTGTTGTTTTTTGTTTTTTAATATTGGAAATAATTTCAATAAATTTAGTTTATTCAATATGGACGATTTTTCAGGTAGGCATGACTGAATATAATATATACTGTAAGAAGTTTGCCAAGGCATTATTTAATACAAAAAAAGTGTGGTGCTATTAGGAATACTGAAATAATGATCTGATTGGTCACGGTGGGTGATCTTTTCGCGACTTTGCCACGATATTTCAGCAAAATTCCTGAGCAATGCTAAGAAAAGTATGAGTAATAGCATAACTGGAATGAAAACTTTTATTTGACGAAAATATAATAATGGTTTTCTTAGCTGCAGAAATGAACTGTTATCTTTGCCTATAGTATTAACATTATGATAGCACAGAAAACTGTGGTATTCGGATAGATAGCACTCATGTTGCAAGAAATTTCACTTGGCTTACCTAGTAAAAAAAACACTCGCTCAACTCATGCTATTAATCCCCAATACCACAGCTTTCCATGCTATTATACATCCATATACTCTAATACCTTTGCTACTACTCTAAGAATTGTAACAGCTATGGAAATTGTATCGAATCAATCCAGTAAAGAGTTAAAAAAATCAAAGTGGCTTATATATTTAAGAATTCAGCTTAATGGATTTACTTAATTTGACTTGTGTGTGTGTGTGTGAGTGTGTGTGTGTGTGTGTGTGTGTGTGTGTGGTGTACCCACATCCACAGGACATGTCCTAACAGAACACAACATCCTAGCTAATGAAGCTCACTAAGAATGTATTTTGTCACAGACACTTAACACCTCATTCAGAAACACATTCCATTCTCACAACCTCTGCCTGTTTACTGTATCATCCTTTAGTGAGCATGCTCAGACTGGTTTGCTATATATATGGTCAGCTCAGGCTCAGTGCTGCTTGACCCTTTATCTGGCCTAACCTAAGAACTGAATTAAGACATCAGGGATTGAGTTGGGAAGAAGCTTCAAACAGCTTGGAAATATAGCAGTAGTAACTCTGGTGGTAGCCTACTCGGTCTGTCTTCTCCCAACACCTTGTCTCTGTGACTCCACCTTTAGCTTTAACTCACACATACATGTACACAATATATAAAGCAAATATCATAAATAAAAACAAAAACAACAACAACAACTGAAACCACCATAATTAGAATTATTAATGCTTTCTCTGCTCTTGTGACAGTCTTAACTTTGTATTTACACATTATAAGCATGTTTGGTTAACCTACACCAGTAAACTCCTTATAGTGCCAAAATTGCCATTTTGCAAATGAACAATGCTGGAAGGACCTCTGGACTATGTTGTTGTTTTTTTCCTAAAAATCATTATTCTGAAAAGCTGCGCTCATCGGGACAAAAGCCTCCGAACTTTCGCTTAACATGGAAACATTTAGACATTGGAACTACAGTGATATCGTGCTTTCGATTTGGTATAGCTACAAATTTAGATGATAAAATCAGCTAACAGAACAGAACTTGGCATGAACAAAGAACTGCCATTGAAAGTTTAAAAAAATATGAGATATAATTTTACTGAAATACAAGACAATTGCTTGGGGTGGGAAATCCCAGGTTCCTCACCTTCTCAGTGAAAGCCTGAGAAGTGATAGGAATTTCTAAAGTTAAACAAAGCAATTTATGCACTGAAAGTCAATAATAGTGACATTTGATTACGATACGCTATTCATTCACTTCTGATATTTTCATGTACAGTGGAACATCTATTACCTGAACTAATTGGAGAATTGAAATGTTCGTAAAATACATAACAATAAAAGAAAAAACGTTTTGCTGCTATTTTCATAAAGGACACAAAAAATTTAGTAATGTCAGACAGTAGTTGCAACTCTCCTCGTTTGCGTTTGTTAGCACTTAGCGTAGTTCCTGAAGTTGAAGAAGCCATAGTAAAGCATGTGACAAGTGTCCAGTAAGGGAAAGTACCTACACACGGCCAATGCTAAATAAGGAAAGTACTTCAATTAGCGCAACATAACGATGAATCCATCACGAGCGCGAATTGAATGATGATTCTGTGACGATTACGAAGGGAATAGTGACAACAAAATATAATGGTGATAAATGTATTGGAGTCTACGGAAGATGTCTGGTATGCAGTTAAGGATGCAGTACCACCAGAATCTGAGGTAATTAAGTGATTCAGTAAAATACCACAAAACCGCCCTTAACTCGATCCAATTTACTCTACGGGCGAACTGACTATTGTACGGGACTCACAATTTGAACATGTACCAATTAACTGTACCAGACAATTTACCACAAAGAGCTTTGACCTCAAAGGACTCAGTACTGTAGGGCAGAAGCAGCAGTGTAGTAAATTAATATTTGTTCACTTTCTAAAAAATATTACTAAACAACAATATAAAATCATAACTCCATAGTAGCAGGGCCATAATCAAATACAATATGAAATGAACAAAATCAAAGGTTCCGAAGTGTGCAATACTATCAAGGGGATCCAGAAGGTCTACTATTCTCTCCTCTGGAGAACAAGGAAGCCATGTCTTCTGCTCTGCACTTTTGTTGTGAACCTGCCAGTTGTACCCTAGAAACAAGGAGTTATGCCTTCTCAAAATGGGAGCTCATCTATTTCTATGAAGAGCATGCCAGCATTTTTCTCTCCTGTTGAGGTAGATTAGAGAAAGTACTATGATCTAAAATTTGATTCAGGTCTTATTTTAAATCAATCAATAAAATAATAATTGATAATAAACAGCCTAATTGATAAATATATATTATTGTAGAAAGAAAATAATATTAGTCAATAAAAGTAATAATTCACATTTTCTTTTAATGGTGTGTGCAAATATCATATATATATATTATTCATCCCATCACAACAGTAACAGGGATAAAAAAAAATAGCACCAAAAACTCCTGAGAAGTTGAAGTTAACACACTGAAACTGCTTCTAACTTCTACCTGCTACACCAACCTTCTGTCAAGCTCTCCAAGACACCAAAGCAGATTCTTCCTTCAAGTCGCAGCTGTGAGCCGTGATATATCTATTCTAAACGAGTGACTCCAGGCCCCATTAATACGCCGCCGCTTCTTCATCGTCTAGGACCCTCCAGTACATTCCAGAAGTCTTGTACTCTTCCCTGCAGGGCTCACTCGCACAGTAACTCTTCTTCTGTGTTTGCTTACCAGTTCTAATTAGAGCCGCCACCACCCGGAATTTTTTTCACAATAAATTGCGCGCTCAGAGTTTGGGGGCGGAGTTGGGGGGAGGAGTTGAAGAATCAGATGAATACGAATCAATAGTTAGCTTCGTACCTAAAAATCGAAATTCAGAAGTATTGGATGGCCGGAATGAACTCGTATTTTGTACACGGGGTACACGCCACATTTAAAAAAAATTACGAGTTTTTAAATAGGATACAAAATATATATATATAAATATTTTTAAATGGAGTTTAATGTAGGTATTAAACAGAGTTAGCATGGGAGGCTTACATTGGCAGGCGGGGCATCCGGGCCCCTAAGGCGGACTGGGAAATTAAGGGAAGTTACTGAGGCATGCGCAACACAGGCCACATGGCCAGGTCAGGCAGCAAAACCTATCACAGGTAAAACGTACTGTGAATAGCGGTGAATAGCGCTCCATTTGTCCCACCCACCCATCCACCACAAGCAGGGAAGGAGGTAAGACAGACTGCGGAGATGGCACGATGATTGCGGAATCTATAGGAGGTGAAGTGTCAGTCACACATAACATAAAGGCTAGTAAAGTTTCTGCAGTGGGGAAATGGCGGAACCTCAGTGTGAAAGAGAGGTAGGGGTGGCTGGAGGCCAAATATGCCCAAAGGTGCAAATTGGGGCTAATTGGCAGACACTTGGTGCCAATTGGTGGCAATCATACTTAACCACATCAAAGAGGCGGTAAGTCGGGGACCCCCTACCTCTAGCTCCCAACAATGGGTAACCGATCCAAGTTAAAAAAATAAAAAACAAGTACTAATATAAAAAATACGGCGTTGTTAAGTTGTGGGGAAGCCCCTAGGCTACCGCTGAAAAAAAAATCGACTTCGTAACTGCAACGGTCGCCCCTGAATTTCGCTGAATAGCTGTAAAATTTGTACCATTGTTTCTCCGTTCCTGGTCGGTCTTTTTTCTTGAAACTTGGTTTATAAGAGCTGTCTGTTGGTGTCTGTTTCAACTGCAACAACAAAGTAAGCGTACATTGAACAGACAACAAGAAATAAATACATAGCATAACTCCTCCATTTGGGGTTTAGCAAGTGGTACTGCACCCTTAATTGAGCTATTAACCACCAAACCATGAAGTTTATAAGGTAGAGGGATTAATTGACCACCAAACCACCTCTCTCTCTCTCATTCTCTCTCTCTCTCTCTCTCTCTCTCTTAGAGGGCTTCATTGAGCTATTAACCACCAAACCACCTCTATAAACCAGCGTCCAGATATTGAGCTCTCTCCAAGTTTTATCGTCGTAGCTTAAGTCGTTCCCGCTATAATAGACCTAACCGTTCCCTTCCGTCGGCTTGAAACAATACATTTTAAAGAAATCGATCGGTCTTTTCTCGATATTTACGCACGCCGCGTTGTGCCCGGTTTTCCTGTAGACGGTCACATATTATAAATGTGCCAGTCTAAGAAGGACTGTCAATATAGCATCAGCCTTCATTCATGAACAAAAAGTTGAGCTAAATACATAGCTACTATCAAATAAAAGCAATTTGAATATAATCAAGCAATTATGTTTGATGACTAAGATAGCTTTACATCCAATTCTGCAAGTGAAGATGGATACGACTTAACTCCTTCTAGGAGGCAGATCAGCACACACACAAAAAAACTGGGGATGGGGGTTTGACAGGGTGGAAGACAAACTATAACTATAGCTAACTATAGCTAACTGCACTACTAGTTTTCTGTAATTCGCGTCTAATTGTCTTCGCTATTCCAGATAGCCTGTAAGTCCACCGAAAAACAAAATTAACTACTATTGTCTTTTCAAGACTTTATACGTTCTAAGTGGTACGCACCGCATTTTACCCATGCATGTAAACTTATCTCCGCTGCTCTAGGGGTGTGGCATGGAGTAGTGCAGCTTGTAAACTCTGCGAGACCAGTTTGATTTAGTTTGCTTTATTACTCGAGGAAAGCGCACAACTATTGTTTTATTTTTGTGGAGCCAGCGCCATAAAATAACAAGGTAATAAACACTGTCAGATTCGTTTTTCAAAATAATATTCTAATTATTCAGTCATTCTCGGCTGAAATAATTATAATAATAGAAAATTTTTCTCTTTCAGCTTAATTTTTTTTATAACTTAACCCAACGTTTCAACTTCTTGTCCCCTGAAAAGAACTTTGGCAAGAAGTCTAAATGTCGTTTTAAGTTATAATAAAAAATATTGGCTGTTAAAAAGAGAAAATTGTGGCACAACAATAAAAAAAATCGCATAAAAATATAAATAAATAGACATTGAGATGAAAATTAACAAAACCAATCTGACAGAACCATTGAAAATAAGGTTCAGAAAGGGCAGATAAATTGTCAGCTTTAAAATATTTTCCACTAACTGCTAATAGTTGCTTTTAGTAAGGAACTTTGTAGTTTCATAACTCCTAGGCATCGGTGAGTCTCTCCACCATTTTTGGTAGGCTTCCTGTTAGCCTGCCTGTCTTCCCAGTTCCCACGTTAGTAGAGCTCTGCAGTATACGACATTGAAGTTACGATCCTTGGCAACAGTCATTGATTCTAATTGATTCTAATATGTTTGCGTGGGTTGAGTGTGTAGGCGGTGTGTGAGCCACCCTTAACCTGTATTGTCAGTGACAGTTAAGTTGTAAGTGAACGTCAATAAAACGGTAAGCATCGCACTGTAGACGTTAAACGGGCGTTTCGTTTAATTGTAACCACCGTCGCCCGTCTTTCCATAACTTTCATTAATTCTTCTGTGTATTGATTGTTAACGATCGCCGTTTAGGAATACATTTCAAAGAGGGAGCCGAAGAGTCCAGTCGTAGTGCACAAGATGATTAGCTCGAGATTTAACAGAATTACCTGTCCTAGATAATTTGGAGGCTTCCAGTGAGTTACATTTGAGGTTAGAGAAATTACTTAGAAGATGCCATTTTCCTTTCACTTAGTAAATGTAAAAAAAAACTATAAAGCTACTTTATGATAGATCAAACCATTACCATTTAGCTTTATGCTTTTTTTTTTATAAAGCTTAAGCTTAGAATTGTTGGATGAAAATGTTCTCCCCTTTCCAGATTACAGGCAAGCAGGTTTTACAAAGTCAAGAGTTCAGTCAAGTGGGAGGGGCAGGAAGCTTTTCCCCCAACTTTCTGCTCTCTTCCACCCACCCCCCATATAGTTGTGTGCCGTATGCTAAATTTGCCCTAAACAAAATTTAACCTGATCAGTACAGAATTCTTCATTCTCAACTATTCTGATTAAATTGATTTATTGGGATGAATTGTGTGGATTAGACTGTAGAAAACTCTATAAAGGTGTCACTGTGGTAGAAGTGAGCAGCCAAGTTGTGAAGTTAAACTAGTTGTCTAGAATTAGATAAGGGAGGTCACGGTTGCAGCCTAGGATTTAATAGCTTGGGATAGGGATATAGAAATATAGAACTAACAATGCCTATGATTATGTTTCTGTTATTGTTTATAGTGTACCTCACTCAATTGACAGTATTGCCCTTATTTGGTCATATCACTAATGGGTTTGTGGTAAATAGCACCACCCCCACAATAAAGCAGCTGACTAATCTAAAACCAAAGGGTGTTTAGGTCTGACACATAAAAAATAATATTGTGGCATTTTAATACTAACAAGCGTTATTCAACCCACCCATTGGTGTCGTTACTGGCAAAGCTTTATCAATCTTATTTTACATTATCATTTCTCAACCCACAACCGGCTGGTACTGATGATACTTTACCAATCTGACACGGTTAATAAGAACACACACATTCGTTACTGTTGTTGTCATCCCACAAGCATAATACTACACTATAGATAACAATTGACTTAGTCAGCTGGAAAATCTAGATGGTGCCCACCCTTCATCCATGATTGTGGAATTGGGCTCGGTGAAACTTTTGCTTTCACTTTTGAAACTCTCACCGTCCATTTCTCGCCAGTTCCACTCGTTTTTGGCTACAGTAGTGGCCGGTCTTAATCACCTTCATTTCCTTAACCGTATTCTACTGAATGTGACAACGCTTTACCTAGCTATTCTGCTAATGACAACGCTTTACCAACCGGTCTCAGCTCATGAATTATTAATGAACACACACACACACACACTGTCGCCGTCGGTTACTGACTCACGAGTGCATGATTATAATACAGATAGTATATGTAGTAATAATGTTTCTCTATAATATACTTATCAAACAAATGGACATTTTCCCTGTCAGCAATACATCCTCACCTGAACGGAGTTTCTGCAATGGGTGCATAGTGGTAGGTCACCGACATCAGCCTGAACTCTGACCTTTGACCTTCAACGGCCACCCACGCATCCACCACCATGGACCCGGTAGTTCGAATTCAAAATGGCAGCACGTACGTCTTCTATAGAGTCACTCTGCTCGAAGTTGCTGATGTCCAAGGTCAAAAGGTCGTCCCCAGATGTAGCCTAAATGAAATAATTGAACAAATAAATACAATAATTTAAACTAGCAAGTAGCAAAGTACCCGCCAGCCAGTGGCATTGATGTACAACTTTGGCCAATAAGGAATGTTTATCTTGTCTTAATATGCATAAATGTTTGACATACACTGAACATTTGGTGAAAAATTATTTAATTGTCTAGGAAGAAAAGGAGATATATCTGCCAATTTGTCTTTCATTATTTTATAACATTAAGGATTATGCAAACTTTATGTCTGCCCCAAGACTTTCTTTTTTAGACATCGTCAGTCCAGCATGCACAAGCATTCACTGAAACAGAGTTTGGGTCCAAAAACAACAACAATTCACTTCAGGCTCCCGTGCAATTATGTGTGGGAGGATGCCCCTCCCATGTAATTAGGAGTGGGCAGAGGCCCCCATGTAATTAGGAGTGGGTGGCTTCTGGCTGTCCATGCTGCGTGCAAATCACCTCCAAGACACAATAAACAGTAATCTACCCTCCAGAAATCTTGCTGTTTACATTGTGTTATTATATCACCATGTAGAGTTCAACCTCAGTTGACCCCTGAAGAGGACTTCGGCAAGAATGTCGGGTTAAGTTATAATTAAAAATATTGGCTATTCAAAAAGAGAAAAATTTCCTATTATTATAATCACGAGAGATTGCATCGGCCATGTCATTCTGCACCCCCGGTGTGTGGGTCGCCCAAGTAAGCCTTAATAAGGAACAGGCACCTGAGTAGATGCATGATGGGCTCCGACCGGCTGTAGCCCGAGTTAACCACAGCCACCGCTCCTGTGTTGTCTTATTTCAGCCGAGACTGACTGAATCAGTGCATATACTGTAGCCAATAAGTTGATATCTCCATAGCAACAACTATTTCAAGATTTTGTATTCTAATAAAAATTAAATTGTATGGTGCTATCACCAAAATATATTCTCGGACCGAAAAAATAATGTATTTGGCTATTCCTCCTAATGAGGTATCAATACGGCTCAAGCAATGAAAAACAGTAGACGTAGCTAACTACTGTCTAAAAGAAGTAGCTAATTATGCAGGAGACTCTCACTGGTAGTATAATGTAAAACTCCTGAATTCTAGCAATCATTAACTTTTCAGCGTACAGCTGCCTTTTTCTCAAAAATCAGCCTGAATTCGAAAAAGTTGCACAAGAAAAGGTCTTAAATCATGGTTCTCAGTAAGCTCATACCTAAATCAGCAAATAATTGTCAGAAATCTCCAAAATCAGTGACAAACAGACTGGTCAACTACTATAACTCTCTCGTGAACGCACGCTAAGGGTTAACGAGTTCTTCCTCTAAAAAAGTAAATGACAATGATCTGTGCCCACTAGACCATCTATGTCCCGCCCACTGGACCACCTATGCCCCACCCACAGGACCATCTATGCCCCACCCACTGGACCATCTATGCCCCACCCACTGGACCATCAATGTCCAACCCACTGGACAACCTATGCCCAACCCACTGGACCATCTATGCCCCACCCACTGGACCATCTATGTCCC
>WLWD01000874.1_pt1 | contig 31138 bp, 20 predicted proteins | sample 6712731 | NCBI WGS metagenome assembly WLWD01 (sample SAMN12718690, study PRJNA576275) | sponge metagenome | isolation source: marine sponge | host: Mycale hentscheli | place: New Zealand: South Island, Marlborough, Capsize Point | collected 2014-11-01
GGCTCATGGTGAGTACAGGGGTGGGGCTCATGGTGAGTACAGGGGTTGGGCTCATGGTGAGTACAGGGATTGGGCTCATGGTGATTACAGGGATGGGGCTCATGGTGAGTGCAGTGGGTGGGGCTTATGGTGAGTGCAGTGGGTGGGGCTCATGGTGAGTGCAGTGGGTGGGGCTCATGGTGAGCGCAGTGGGTGGGGCTCATGGTGAGTGCAGTGGGTGGGGCTCATGGTGAGTGCAGTGGGTGGGGCTCATTATAACAATCATATACCTTCTATAGAGTTTATTGTGATAGTTTCATGTTGGCATGGTAATGAGGTGCTACTTGGAATCTCACTATACCCAGCCAGGCATGTTTTTAGCCTCACCCCCTAAACATGGTTATTCTCTATTCTCTGAAAATCATTTAGACTTTATAGTGACAAAGATTTCATCTTTGGAATTTTCAAAACTGTTGATTAGACCCCTCTGAAGTTTAGTTATCAATAATACCCTACTTAGCTGTGTGTGTATGTGTGTGTGTATGGCTTACATGTTCATGAACCAGCTGGTGTATTACATAAGTATGTATAGTATTTGAATGTATGGCCACTGATGACATTGAGTTCACTGGTACACATGTGCAGTAGCAGTTCACTGGTATACATGTGCAGTAGCAGTTCACTGGTATACATGTGCAGTAGCAGTTCACTGGTACACATGTGCAGTAGCAGTTCACTGGTTAATCACTTCGGACCTCCCATCCTAACTAACCCATTAATATTCACTCACCTTCTTGTCTTCCCTTCCTTCGTTCCTCCCTGCTGGCCACGGTATTGTACCGTGTAGTTTTGGCGGAGGTGTGTGCCTGGGGCCCCTACGCCACTTGCTAATTGGTGCTAAGTGGTGCTAATAGGGGGTACTTGGGCACCATTGGGGTTTTCCCCCCACTTGTGCCCCCCACAGGCCCACGGTCGGAACGACCCTCCCCCCCAAGCACTACCCCTCCACCTCCTGACCCTGTCCCTCTCTATCTGTTCTTTTTTTTTTTTTTTTTTTTAACAACTTCCTGGTTAGGTCTAGCTACCACTCCCTTACTCCCACATAACCTTTGTTTTTTGTTGTTGTTTTTTGTTTTTTTCACTCTACCAAACCGACATGATACAGCACAACCAAAGAGTACACACACACACACACGCAGACTTAGCTGTTCCAGTCTTTGCAGCCACAGCTGGCCTCCATCTTCAAGCTGCCAGCATCCTCGAGTAGCCTGCCAGCTGATCCCGAGATATCTTGACATAGTCCAGGTAAGCTAGACTCCGCCACCTCCCCAGTGTCTTAATCACGCAGTCCTCCACGCCCCTTGCCGCCGCTGTGGTTGCCGCTCCTATCCGGAAGCTGTGGCCACAGTAGAGCGATTGATCGAGGCCTGCTGTCTGCAGGGCCTCCCGCACTTCTGAGACCAGGCGCTTCCGTGTGAGAAACCGCCCGTCTTGGAAAACGAAAAGTGGCCCAGGTTGTGACCCTCTCGCCACCAGGTACCCCAGGATGGCCGCTACTGGGCGTAGATCACTCTCTGTCTTACCTATGAACAAATCTATGCCTTTTGGACTGCTTTATTGTTACCCTGATCACTGATGGGCACCTCGCCTCATCCACTGCGATGTCGCTCCTCGGTAGATGGGTTGTCGGGTTGTATGCTGAGTCCCTTCGCACTGTCATTTCTCCCGCTCTGAGGAAGCCGAAGAAGCCCAGGCAGACTGCTGCCCACAACATGCGCCTGTCCTGGCTGGGGCTTTGGCTCTGCCACTCTGCTTTCAACTTCCTTAAGATGGCTAGGGTAATCGGCAGCCTCACCCTGGGGGAGCACCTTCTGCTCGCTTCTTCTCTTTTCACCCCCTGTAGCATATACTGTAGCCTCTCCATCCGTGTCTGAAATGGGTCCTCCCTTCCCTCTGCAATGTGCCAGAATCTCACTGCAGACAGATACACTTTAATCGTCCGGAGTCTCAGCCCCTCTTTCACCAGATGTGCCACGAAGTAGGTCAGAGTTCTTTCTCTCCCTGGCACTGCCACTAGCCCAGCTACAGCGCAGAACCTCGCATACCTGCACTAGCCCAGCTACAGCGCAGAACCTCGCATACCTGCACTGCCCTGACTTGTACACTTGTTGTGTGGAGTCCGCCAAGCCCCTCAGGAACAGGCTCTGAACAGTTCTGTCCAGTTCGTTGAGGTCCAGTCCGGCCGTTGGAGCACCAGAGCTCGGATGAGCTCCTGAGGCAGTGCTGAGGGGGTTGGGCGAGCTGTTGGATTCTGCAACAGGAAGGAGTGGTGGTCATTCCTGGATAGCACGTCTGCGCTTTCGTTTTCCACTCCCGGGATGTGTACGGCCCAGACTCTCAGCTGGTGTTTTGCCATGAAAAATGCTGCACTTCTCATTAAGTACATCGCCTTGTCATCTTTACTAGACCCTGAGTTGACGATCGCCACCACCGCTGCATTGTCGCAACGACATCGCACCACCTGGCCAGTCCACAGGTGTCCCCAGATCGCAATTGCCAGCACAACTGGGAGGAGCTCCTTCACTGTGATGTGTACGTCACACCACGCCGGCGGCCAACTCAATTGGAACCATTCCCCTTCGGTCGTGTAGGCCCCGCAGCCCCACGAGCCCGAGGCATCCGAAGTTATTGTGGCCACGTGTCCTGACCTTGTTACCCTGTCCATCATGCCACTACCGTTCCACCTTGGTAGGAATATTGCCCACCAGATTAGGTCCGATCTGAACCCCGTGTTCAGTCTGATCCTGTGATGTGGCTTCTTTGCTATCGGAAGGAGTGCAATCATGCGCCTCAGGAATGTCCTCCCTGGCTTCACTACACAGCTCGCGTGTTGCAGCAGGCCGATTATTGACTGCAGCTCTCTCTTGGTGCAGCATCGTCTCCCCTTCCACCTCTCGATTTCCCTTCGAAGCCGCTGCAGCTTCTCCTCTGGGAGTCTCAACGCTCTGTCCACCGTGTCCACCTCAATGCCTAAAAACGTAATCACTGTACTTGGGCCCTCTTTCTTATGTGCCGCAATGGGCACACCCAGCTCCTTGCACAGCTTTAGGGCTGTTCCCAGGTCATCTCTTTGGGCCCCCCCAGGAGGGCTGACCGCCAGGAAATCATCCAGGTAGTGAAGTATCTCCAAACCTTGTTGCCTCATGAGCCATTGAAGCGCATCCGCCACCGCACTAAATATTTTTGGGGCTGACCTGAGCCCAAAGGGCAGGACCTTGTCCACGTACAGCTGGTCCCTCCACCTCATGCCTAGTAGTGGAAGCCTTCCTTCAGTCCCGAGACTATATACCTACCGAATATACCGTCCGGGTGGCGTTGCAGCCGCTGTGCCCATCTCCTCCAGTCCAGTAGGGTTATCACGGCCGTCCACCTCTCATGTCCTCGACACTGGATGCGGCGGAATTCTTCCCTCCAGCTTCTCCAACTGCCGCATATAAGGGTAGGCCCCACTCGTACCTACGCACCATAGACGCCGTTTATTTACTTTTGACTCAAGCCCAACCTCTATTGCTGATCTCCGACTCCGTCCCTCTGGCGCGGGTCGTCATTACTACTCGTTTATACCGCCCCTCTGGCGCGGGTCGTCGGTACTCGTTTATTCAAATATCTATGTCCGTACCCGATCGACCCTCCACTGGTGACGACCCTTGCCTTAACCTATTAATGATCGCTCCCCAGGCACTCCAATTCGTGCTCCCCTTTTTACATATGGCATACTCATACAGCATCTGAACGACAATCAATACCAGTGAACACTATACTATACACTACTGGGTCCCGTTTCTCGAATCACTTGCTTCCTCATTGGCCATTCTCTCTGTGCAGAGTAGACTTCTCTCCCCCATTTCTCTGACGAGGCTCATAGCCTCTGGCTCGGCACATACTCTTCTTGTGCTCGCCGCCACAGACTGAGCACACATGCTCAAATCGGCAGAATGGCACGGCGCACCTCCCGTCGTTGAAAGCATAGCATGCTCCCCGACGCCCCCTCCTTCTCCTCTGCTCTCCCAGCACATGCTCCTCCCTTCGGCTCCTCCCCCTGCTGTCCTGGATCTGGACTACCGGCACCTCACGGTTTGGGTGCAGCGCACACTCCTCCTGTGCATGGTCGGAGGACATGCACCGGGCACAGAACTGGCCTCTTCCCCCGTATGCCAGGAAGGTGGTAGCATAGAGGCCCTGGTTCACCCTTGAAAAATCCGTGCCCTCTAGTGAGGTGATCTGTTGCCGAAAGGTGGCATCGTACAGCAGCCAGCCTCTTCATTTCCTGTGTTCGGCTATCATGAGGGCCTGGTATGCCCACAGCTCATGTGCCTTGTGAGGATACTGGGTGGCCACGATGGCAGCGTATGAACTAAAACACTGAAGCCAGCTGTCGAAATCTGGCACCTCCCTTCGGCTCACCCTTGCTGTCCCACTCTCTCCTGCTGCCAGCCGTCTCCGCTCCGCCTCCACATTATCTTTGAGGAGCTCCGCCATCTCCACGTACTCCCCCTTCCGGATGCGTTGTGCCAACTTAGCTGGGACCACAGGTAGCGCTTCGCTCAGTACAAACGGCTGGGTCACCACTGGCTCTGCTTCCGGCCTCGTCGTGCTAGGCGGGACTGCCCCTCCTTCCTTGGCACCACCTCTGCCTCCCGCTGGCTCGGTCTCCGTACCTGCCGCTGCTCCGGCAAATGTCTGTAACAACATCGCCAGGATCTCCCTGACTTACCTCCAGCCAGTCTGCCGTGACCTCCTGACGAGACTGGCGCTGTTGATCGCTCCGGGAGGGTCCCCGAGGAACCTGCACTCCCGCTCCCCGACGGGCCTGAACTCCCGCTCCCCGACGGGACTGAGCCCCCGCTCACCCCCTCCCTCATTTTCGCCGCCACCTATGCCGCCAACATCTCCATCGTCCGCTGATCAAGCTGCACCGCAGTCACTATGGGCCAGGCGATGGATGCCGCCAGCGCGGGGCGAGCTGGGGGGTTAGTTGCTGACGAACCTGTCGCTCCCGTTGATCTGGAAGGCCCCTCCGAAGCATCGCTCCCTGCTGCTCCCGATGACGACATAGCTACTTTGTCCCACTCTTGTTGCCTTCTTGATTATGTCGCCTTGTCTGGCTTCCCTCTGTCGCCTTCTCCTAGTCGCACTTCGAGACTGACCACGTGCTCGATGTTGTCTGCCCTTACCCAAGTGTGGTCTGTCTGTCCGCCTGGCCCTGACCACACCCCTTTCCCCCGGGATGCTGTGGGCCTTGTTATTAACTAGGTCTAACTTTGTTAAACCTCATTACACATGTGCAGTAGCAGTTCACTGGTACACATGTGCAGTAGCAGTTCACTGGTACACATGTGCAGTAGCAGTTCACTGGTACACATGTGCAGTAGCAGTTCACTGGTACACATGTGCAGTAGAAGTTCACTGGTACACATGTGCAGTAGCAGTTCACTGGTACACATGTGCAGTAGCAGTTCACTGGTACACATGTGCAGTAGCAGTTCACTGGTACACATGTGCAGTAGCAGTTCACTGGTACACATGTGCAGTAGCAGTTCACTGGTACACATGTGCAGTAGCAGTTCACTAGTACACATGTGCAGTAGAAGTTCACTAGTACACATGTGCAGTAGCAGTTCACTAGTACACATGTGCAGTAGCAGTTCACTAGTACACATGTGCAGTAGCAGTTCACTAGTACACATGTGCAGTAGTAGTTCATTGCTTGGTGGTGTAAGTGATCCTGTATGTTACTTTATTATTCTACAGGTGCCACGCCTTTTTAATTGGAGGGTGTGGCTAATCTCTATTGGTATCTATGGTAGTCTATATACCTGGAAGTGGAGCACACACGACCCCATGGATGTCTACCACAAGCAGGTATGTGGGGAGGACAGGTGAAGATGTGCATAGTTCATGTGTTGTTGTATTGTGTTTTAGAAAACCAGTTGTCAAATTTGTTTTTTGTAAAGCCATCACTTAAAATTTCATGTCTGTGACACACTCACACACAAACAGTTTGCAGGTCACATGACTGGTAAAATGAGAGAGAGAGCGTCGGTAAGCTGTGATAGTTATCGCAGGCAAGTTGGAGACAGACTGAAGTTACTGCTGGATGGGCTGGAGAGTGAAGTAAAGAAAATGGAAGAGGAGACAGAGAGTCGAGTGAGGGAAGTGAACGAGGACATCAGACAATGCACTCACCTACAACAAACAGCAAGGACATTGAAGTAAGGATATGGAATGGGTTTCATGCAGAGGGGGGCAGGCCCTAGGAACTCTCCCCCCACCTCCCCCCAACATTTTTTGGAAGTTAGACAATTGTCAGTTTTGATGAATCATTGGAGATATTTTTTGTGAGATATTTGTTATCAAGTGAAGTGGGTGGGATGTGGGAGGCAATAGTTGATAAGTTCTTGCCTGGTAGAGAAGATGACTGATAGCTAGTATGTAAGCTCAACAATCAGTTGCTGCATTATACAAAGATCAGTCACTCACTCCTCCCACTCGCTTCACTGCACACTTCCCACTCACTTCACTGTACACTTCCCACTCACTTCACTGCACACTTCCCACTCGCTTCACTGCACACTTCCCACTCACTTCACTGTGCACACTTCCCACTCACTTCACTGTACACTTCCCACTCGCTTCACTGTACACTTCCCACTCACTTCACTGCACACTTCCCACTCACTTCACTGTACACTTCCCACTCACTTCACTGTACACTTCCCACTCACTTCACTGTACACTTCCCACTCACTTCACTGTACACTTCCCACTCACTTCACTGTACACTTCCCACTCACTTCACTGCACACTTCCCACTCACTTCACTGCACACTTCCCACTCGCTTCACTGTACACTTCCCACTCGCTTCACTGCACACTTCCCACTCACTTCACTGCACACTTCCCACTCACTTCACTGCACACTCCCACTCACTTCACTGCACACTTCCCACTCACTTCACTGTACACTTTCCCACTCACTTCACTGCACACTTCCCACTCACTTCACTGCACACTTCCCACTCACTTCACTGCACACTTACCCACTCACTTCACTCACTTCACTGCACACTTCCCACTCACTTCACTGTACACTTCCCACACTTCCCACTCACTTCACTGTACACTTCCCACTCACTTCACTGCACACTTCCCACTTCACTGCACACTTCCCACTCGCTTCACTGCACACTTCCCACTCGCTTCACTGCACACTTCCCACTCACTTCACTGCACACTTCCCACTCACTTCACTGCACACTTCCCACTCACTTCACTGCACACTTCCCACTCACTTCACTGCACACTTCCCACTCACTTCACTGCACACTTCCCACTCACTTCACTGCACACTTCCCACTCACTTCACTGCACACTTTCCCACTTCGCTTCACTGCACACTTCCCACTTCGCTTCACTGTACACTTCCCACTCGCTTCACTGCACACTTCCCACTCACTTCACTGTACACTTCCCACTCACTTCACTGCACACTTCCCACTCACTTCACTGTACACTTCCCACTCACTTCACTGCACACTTCCCACTCACTTCACTGTACACTTCCCACTCACTTCACTGCACACTTCCCACTCACTTCACTGCACACTTCCCACTCACTTCACTGTACACTTCCCACTCACTTCACTGCACACTTCCCACTCGCTTCACTGTACACTTCCCACTCACTTCACTGCACACTTCCCACTCACTTCACTGTACACTTCCCACTCACTTCACTGTACACTTCCCACTCACTTCACTGTACACTTCAACTTTTTTCCTTATGTAATTAGTAAAGTTAGTTAATCTCTTTTAAAATAATGTCTTCTCTTCTTTTTTTTTTTGTAGGAACGGAGCACATCTGGTTAGGAATGATTTCCATCAGTTTAAAGAGAGTCACTTGTCCTAGTAGATGCCAGAAACTCACTACTAATTATTCTGTACCAATGCTAGTGCTGTCTGTGTTTCATTGTATTTCTGTGTCATCTACGTGTATGTAAAAACTTGCCATACAGACATACCTTGTCATTCCAAACATTTTCCTACCATTTGTTGGCTGATTCTAAATGCAAACTACAGGAATTTTGGGAATTAGCTGTTGGGGGGGAGGGTGGAGTGGAGGAGTTGAGTAGCTGACTAGCTATTTGTGCAGCTGGGTCATCAAATATCTTCAGTTGATAAGTTTGGACCACCTGCCATTACTGTAAAGTCTTGAGACTAGTAACTTATTCTACTGGGTAAACGTTCTGAGCAGAAACATAATTCAACTAACTCCAGAATAATGTCAACTTTATTTCTTTTTTTCATTTATTCAAGGCAGGTCTTTCAGTTCATGAATACCTCAAATATTTGCAATACTTCATTAGCTATACCAGATATTATGAGCTACTCCATCAGATGTGATATTATCTAAAATACCCAACTGTTGTAAGTCAGTACAATGTTGAAGTCCCTCCTCTAGCAATACTAGACCAAGTGTGTCAATGTTATTAAAACTGATGTCAAGTTTTACTAATTGTTTGAACTTTTTGAGTCCTACACTCAGACTTTGCCATACTATTTACAGCTAACCTATTACCACTAAGACATAGTGTTTGTAGAGAATCTCTACGTAGACATCTACCAGGAGACTTAGGACAGGACTTACAATAACTGAGTCCAATATGTTGTAGATGGTTACACTTTATCACCTGACTCAGTGCAGTTACACCTTCAGCAGTGATGCCATTACTACTCATATCAAGTTCTAGTAAGTTAGTGTGATCCTTCAGTGCCTCAGCTATAGCTATTGCTCCTCTGTCACCAATGGAATTACCAGATAGCTTCTAACTACATACGTAGTTTCTTAGCATTTCACTAAGAACTCGTGCACCATCTGACTTCAGAGTGTGTAGATTAATCCAAGACTCAGGAGTAAATAATAAATAATAAACTAATATTATCAAAACTAATCTCAACACGAGACAATTGAAGAGATCTAAGTTGAGTGTAACACTTCACAGCATCTAATAATCCAGAATGTAGTCTAGTGAAGCAGCCACCAAATAATGTCAGACTATGTAATGACTTGCAGGAAGTTACAGAATCATGAAGAAGATGGTCGTTATGGGAACGTGTAAAATTATTAAAATAACAACCAATGTGATGAAGAGTTGGCAAACTTTCTAGGATTCTACTCAAAGTTGGTACAGTGTGGTCATTAATAGAATCACAGTTTACTCCTCTAATAATACCAACAGATTGTTGGTCTACTACTAGTTTTGCAATGCTGGAAATACTGAATACCATTTCAGACTGTTTATATCTCACTAACACTATCCCATGATGAAGTCCACTCCATACTTCTTATTCTGGTTCTTGTTCTTAGCTCTAGGACTGTATCAATACCTTCCTTTGTAATATTCACATTATGAAGATACAGATCTAGGTTAGGTAGACTCTTTGCAGCTTTAGCTATGGCTACTGATCTTTTATCTCCTAGACTATTCCCCTGCAAGTCTAGTCTTCTCAGACTGTTACAATGGACTAGTGCATCTGCTAATGCTGTGGCTCCTGAGTCACCAATAGAGTTACACTCAATAGACACCTCCTGTACTACACTACATTTTGATAGGCAGCCAGCTAGTGCTATAGCTCCTGAGTCACTTATTCTGTTAAAATCGAGAACCAGATTCTCCAAGACTGAAGTATTCAATGTGTTGGCCAGTATCTCTGCTCCTTCATCACCAATACAACAATTAACAAGAACTACTTCAGTACAGTGAGATAACCTCTCACGAGGGAGAGAAGGAGAGTTTATACGTTACGCAAGTGTAGCCATGATTTATGATTGTCCTCAATTCTCTGAAAGTCAAATGCACAGACGAAGTATCTTCCTCCACACCACATGGTTGATGATAGTATATCTACCACCCACAGAGTGCAATACACGCTCAAGACTCTTACTACCAATGCTAATAGTTTTAAACTTTCTTCAGGATGAGAGCAAGGTGTTATAGGTAAGTATAGCTTTGTGTTATTGTGGGGACTAATAAAAAATGGTGCCTAAGTGCATGATGCTAGAAGTATAAACAGCTTCATCATCAAGAATGAACCTTTCTCTTTATCATTGTTGTGATAGGTATTGGATGAGAATCAGAGGACAGAAATAGAACTCATTATAGGTAGCATTAGCATGATATAAGTGAACCAAATTAATGTGCAAGTAATATTACTGTCTTATACTGCTACACATCTAAACTAGATGGTAAAGGGTGCATGATTGACATTTACATTCAAATATCATAAGTAGCTAGGGAAAAGTAAAGCAGCTAGAATAAAATATTTGCAGATATTAACCTAACACTGAATGTTTGTTGACTGTGGTGGGTGGGAGCCTACGAGTTGCCCATCCTGCATGATGCATGCAAGTGGATAGTTTAGACATGACAGCAGTGGTTAGGACTATCACTGTAGGTCAGTTATAACCTAACTCATCACAAGGACATAGCTAGCTAGTGTCTTTTTACTGATCCACCATAAATTCATTTACATCTCACTCATCATTCAGAAAATTTGATTAAACGATGTGACAGCCAATGAAAATAAATAGCTAATGGAATATTTTATGTTAAATGCATTCAATTATAATGATTGTCAAATTATATACACACAGTTATTTCTTGTCATTCTTCTCTGCAGCTATAATAGATGAGAATGAATGGCATGAAGACTTCAAATTCCTGCAAACATGCATCAAAAGAACTTAATAACAAAACATCAGTCCACAGGTCACATGGTTCAACTAGCTAGCTATAGCTTATTATGTTTAAACCTGTCTCCCATTTACTATCTAGTAGTACAAGTCGAACTATCTGTGGCAATTTATAAGCACACAATATAAACAGCAGGATAACTGGTGGATAGCTATGCTCACTGATATTGAATTATAATTATTATAATAAAAGACTTAAAATTTCTGTATAGGAAGCGTGGAAAAACATTGAACATCTGACTGACTGCAACATTTCTATCTGGGAGAGTAAGCTTGCCTAACGAGACTTGTTACACATATAATGTGAAGGCAAAGGGTTGACTTTGCTAAACTAGTTTAGTAGGGAGTCTAGGTACGGAATGGAAAGTCTAGGATCAGCTGGTTGATAAAAAACCCGGTAAGTGGTAATGCAAGAGCAACAAGGCTATCTTCTTGATTGCTATAAAAGCAGCAACTAACTATTTAAAAATGAGCGATTCCCGCCTGTGCAATTTCCGCAGTTAGTATCTGAAAATAGTTCAGTAAAAATTACGGATAAAAAACAAAAAAACAAAAACAACTGAGCTAGCCAGCCATTATGTAGGGTGCATTATATAGGGTGCTTGTAAGAGAGGTGATGAGAAGGTTTCAGTCACAGCTGAACATATTTAGCAGCAACATCATCCCCTTAAATGGGAAGAGAGGTAATATTGCTAGTTGTAGGCAGAGCCACTAAGAACCGTGAAGCTCTACACATACATTTAACACTAGAAAATGACAAGTTCAGCAGAGACGCGGGCTCAGAGCTTCCTGGATGCTGGCTATTATGTTGCATGCAAGTAGCCTGTACAGGATTCATCAAACAGTAGCTATGCCCCCATTAGTTATCTTGCTGTTTACATTATGTTTATAAATTACCTCGGACAGTTAGACTTCATTGACCCCTGTGGAGGACTTCGCAAGAAGTGGTTTAAGTTTACTTACAATTGTAATTATTTCAGCCAAATGACTGATGAATTGTATAACATGGTTGTCTAAATGAATCATACAACATGGTTGTCTAAATGAATCGTACAACATGGTTGTCTAAATGAATCGTACAACATGGTTGTCTAAATGAATCGTACAACATGGTTGTCTAAATGAATCGTACAACATGGTTGTCTAAATGAATCGTACAACATGGTTGTCTAAATGAATCGTACAACATGGTTGTCTAAAGGAATCGTACAACATGGTTGTCTAATGAATCGTACAACATGGTTGTCTAAATGAATCGTACACCATGGTTGTCTAAATGAATACAACATGGTGTCTAAATGAATCGTACAACATGGTTGTCTAAATGAATCATACAACATGGTTATCTAAATGAACTGTATAACATGGGTTGTTCATTATTACAGCAACAATATTCTGCTACAACATAGCTAATTCTACATTGCCCAATATCGCATCTACCTAACCCTTAACTTACTTTGGCGACATTTCCTTTGCCTGGTCAGTGCATGGTGTATTACTTTGTAAATAGCTGCATTTGTGAGCTCCACATTTCTCTGAATGAATCACGTCTTTATAAAATTCCTCAATTATATCTGAACGAGCCTTCTCCTTTGCTAAACATTTCTTACACTCTGATAACTCGAGTTCCATATTTTGGATTACACTGACAAGGCTAGTGTTCTTTGCTACATTATGTAAAATAAATTATAAGAACAATGTTGTTCTATAGCTATGACTTACAACGAGCAGCTTCTAGTTGAGCATTTACATTATCTATCTCCAGCTTGTATGCGTTTCTTTGCTGTTCAGCTTCCTTGAGTTGTTTGTGCAGCTATAATAAATTATATCCATTCAATACAAAATACCATTAAAAAATAGCTACCTTATATCTTTTCAGCCTATCTTCAATTTGATTAATTTGTCCCTTCATCAGGAAATCTTCTTTAATCTTGTTAACATCAGAGTTATCAGTTATCATGGTCTCTGTAAAAAATTCTCCTCACAGAAATTATCTGGGCGGTGTTACCTAATCTGTGAAACAGCGTCCACGCTTGTTGCTCCTAAAAAATAACGCTGTACAGTTACTGCACTGCGCGATGCGCAGATTTCAGACATTATGATGGCGCAGAATAACATAAGCTCCATCCTATCCTCAACCTTCAGGGCGCATGCACAATAGGGTTATAGTAATCGTCCTGTATGTCTCTTGTGGCTGTCACACTCTGATTTTGAAGACTACTGACAATAAACGGTTTGACCTTTGACTGTGGTACTTTTTTTAAAATTTTTATTTAATTTCGGGCTGATTTTTGAGAATTGACAATGTACCAGTGAGTGTCATGTGTAGCCTTTTGTGAAGACTGTGCTTACATCTACCGTTTTAGTGCTTGAACTATATTGATACCAGATTAGAATAGACATTAAATTATTCATTCGGTTTGATATTATTTCGTAATAGCTAGCTAACTAGTGTAAAGTAACGCTGAGGGTTCGCACTGGCAGTCGCACCTTTGCTGCTTTGTTCTTATAGTCGTTCTTTCAGACATTCTTGATTATGTGAGTTAGCCCCGGTAAATTATTCACTGACGGTTCTCGAGCGAATTTGATGTTTCCCTGCTCTTGAATGTATCTAACACGTTACTTCAGTATTTTGATTAGTCGCAAGCTAGACCCTTTATCTAGGTTAGGTAAAGGGTCTGGCTTGTGAGACTATACATGTATTTTGGTATCTGTTCCAATAATCAACTCTCAAATCTGTACACCCCTTATAGATAGGCGTAGTCATCTTTGATCAGCAAAAATATAGTTGCATGCCCCCGTGGGAGCCGACCTCCATCTATTAATTTTGTACGGGGCTAAGCGTACATATTAGTAGAAGGATAAGGGTCGGCGACGTTGGATTACACTTGCTCCTCATTGTAGTGATCAGTTTAAAGGATCACGTTTCTTTAGACGCTAAAGGAAATATGTTAGAGCTTGTTTTTTAAACAAGGACAAATAAGATTATAGATTTTACATAGGGGAGAGTTAAAATGTATTGGATCAATATTAGTATTACTGTTGTTTGGAAATGTGTTTTAGGTAAGTAAATAGGATCAGTTGGAATAGTATACAGCATCCGGTTGCTTTTAACCGATTATCGCCGAAATACGCGTTTTTGCGTACCGCGCGAGGGTGCTTCACAGCCCGGGATACGCATTTTTGCGTACTCGCCATTGCACCCGCTTCAATTAGCTACCAGCAGCAATCGCAAGTGTTTCAAGAGCTCCCACAACGCCGTAGCGATTCTCCTGTGAGGTAAGTGTAAGGGAGGCAAGGTTTTAATGACCCTTACCATAGAAATTTTTTTATTATTTGTAGATTGAAATTGTAGCACTGTTTGTGTATAAAGAAAATCAAAGTTACAAAAAAAAAAATATGAATAGCTATAACTAATAGACAAAAATATTTATCAATTATTAATATGATATAAACTTGTCAATAAAATTTAAAGACAGCCAAGAAGTCTTCATAGAGGGCAGTGATGAAGAATTTTATGATCTCAAAGAAATAGAGATAGAATAAGGGAGAAGACTTCTCAGGTGTAGAGGTCCGTGGCCAAGAAGTCTTCATGGAGGGCAGCAATGAAGAATTTGATGACCTGGAGGAAGTAAAGGTTGAAAAAGGCAAGCTATTTTAGCTTCGTTTGTTCATACACAGAGGGTTATATAGATTTTGAACAACACTAACCACAAAAAGGTCAAGTTATTATTGCATGAGGATACAGACTTTCTTCCTCCCAGTTCTCCCCTACTTGAAGGTGCCCATAAAATGGATTTCTTAGGAGAAAGTTTCTCAGGTATGAAGAGAAGGAAGTGCAATCTATGTCAAGAACAGTAACAACAGACACATCATGGTACAGTACAGAGGTGATTATGGAGTGTGGCTTTGTCACCATGGGAGTTCAATCAGACTACTTCATAGTATTATCAGAAAAAAATCCTAGAATTGCAAACACAGTAGTCTATATAATTGCTTGTTATGTTATAATATTATATTATTCTAGTATATGGCTCACACAAAAAAAAAATAAACAGCCAAAATCCATAGTTGCTGAATTATTTCAAAGCAAGCGGCTGGTGAACATTTAAAACAACAATATATAGCTATGAAACATGAGGTCTTAGCCTAAACTTTTACAATACTGATGCTAACAATGGTATACTTACCTTGAAGCTTGTAGTTTCCAATGAGTGCGCACTTCATACACTTCAAACGCTTAGAAACTAAACAAAACTTAGCCCGCGGGTAGAGGAAGGCTTTAGCTTCAATCAGTTAATACATCGCCGTCGGTTACTTCGAAGCGTATTGCCTCCAGACAAGAAAAAGCTCAGGCGGTTCAAGCCTCGAGGTGACGGTCACGATTTCTTGTAAACAATTTAGGAGTACGCGCACGTAATCGCGAATTTAATTTCCGGCGTTAATCGGTTAAATCGCGTTGAATTGTGCGATCAAAAATGCGAGGCTTCACGCCGTTCACTTGTTAATGGTTACCATCATCATTGATGCATCTATTGTTTCAGGAAATGCTCTAGTACTTGTGTTGATGGTATTTATTGCACTCTAAAACACAGGATACCGTCACTATCGTCTCGCAAGCCAGACCCTTTCGTAGCGGTGTCAGGTAAAGGGTCAGCCTAACGAGACTACACCTGGACTTGGATACAAGTAAATTGTGGACAAAAGAGATACAAATAAATTTTCTTCATCATTCAAGCATACGTGTACCCACAAGGAGCAATAGTTTACTGTCTAGGGTGTAGTTTCTAGGAATTTGTTCCCTAACAAATGCTTCTATAGCTACTGCTCTGTACCAAAGACTGGTGTCCACACACAAACAATTGGAGTAGGGTGAAATTTAAGTTGAAAAGAATGAAAGTTATTATTTTAATATCTATTTAGATGAATTTAGGTGCAGGAGCATAGTGCAGATTGTGTATGCAAATCCATTCCGTTCATAACTACTACATCATTGAAACTTATTTATAGTTAACCTTGACATTTATATTGTGGTATAAATGCAACATAAGTACCCTATTTGATTTTTTCCAGAGCTGGGAGCTGTGTCAGACCAATAGGGTGCTGTATATTCCAACTGATCCAGTTAATAATAATAATAACAATAAAATAATAAAAAAGTCAATATTTGAAGTTAGATCCCCCCCAAAGCAATAAATAAAGTCTTGTTTAACCTAGCTTAATAATTCTATAATAAAACAAAGTATCAGACAAAGAGCTAATAGTGAATAAAATTGATTGTAATGAAGTAAAATTGAATTCAACAATGATCTAGAGTAAGGGTTCCTCTACAATTATGAAAAAAGTAAATGAATTACCTCAATTATTAGCTAAACGTCTTAGTGTTTTTGGAGTTGACAAAAGGAAAGATACAAAAATTTTTGTCAGTTACATGAACTATTTTATTAAATTTATTTTCATTTGCCACAGTGTTCTCATACTCTAGGTATGGCATTATTCATCCACATGAGCAAGCTATCAAACATCACCAATTAGGAAAGATCACATGTCATAGTGAAACTCAGCCAAAATGGTTCCGTAAGTCATACACAGACGATGCCAAGGGATCGACCATACCTCACAGCCAGAGTTTTGGCAACTCCCTTTTGATTTACAAAAGCTCATCCTCTACTCAATATTTCTGTTGGGGAACATATCCTGATGGAAGGACCTTTTTAACCTATGCTTTCATATACAGAGCAAGTGAGAAGAAACTAGCTTTGTACATTACCATTTTTAATCTCAAATTTGTGGTTGTCATGCCTAGACATCAGTGTAGATTTATTAATTGTTTCCATATTGTCTTTATTGCAGGGAGACTGTATTATCAAATTAGTCCATCTTATAAGTTAGTTCATGTTGGAGAAAGTGCAATAATTACCTGTAAACCTGGTGCATGTGACTCAAAGCCAATTTGGATCTTTAATAATCCAACACAGTATCACAAAATGAATATATCAACAATTGGCTATCATCTCTTTCTTAATGATGTATCGCTATATGAATCAGGGACATATACATGTGTACTTATATGCTATAGAAGATTAAATGAGCTTCTAGATCATAGTTTTTATGACCGGGCAGTAGTTAAAGTTTTAGGTAATGCATGTTATATAAGTAGTAGTTACTGATATTTTTTGTGTTGTAAAGTACATAATAGTGATTTATAGGTTGCCTGCCTGCAGTAAGAGGGGTAGTTGAATGTAATGAATTGGTAGAGTGTGGTGCATGCTATAGCTACTATAAATGTTAGCTACTGATATTTTTGTGTTGTGAAATGTAATAATGGTGATAGACTGTCTGAATTGGGTCACTAAGAAGTCAAGTGTATTATTTTGGTAGTAATTACATGAGAATTTTGTTACATTGTTTTTTAATTAAAATTAATGTATGACCCAGCAAATTTATTGGGTAAAAGTCAGAGTGCATGTTGATATAGCTGGGTAGCTATGTTAGTCTTTCATTTTGCATTTGTTTTCTGTGGCATGATCAGACAGTTTCCTAGACATTGTGACAACATGCCATTAGTAACCTTGTCAACCATTCACGATTATAATAATCATCTGTAATTAACACTTTTGTCACTGTCCATTGATTCACACTTAATGTTGTGCATTTATGTCTGTTTATGTGTAATAATAACTAGTGATGTGCTTGAGCACAAATGGCGAGCGAGCCTAAAGACTACACTATTTTTATATGAATGATTTTGACTTCTAACACTGAAGCTACTGATAAGGTCCAGTTTTTAAATTTCGCATACACGGTAAAGGGATTTCAGTGCCATAGTAACAACTCTCTGCAACTGCTTGAATTGAAGGGGAAAAAAAACAACAAAACAATACACGTTTTATTTAAACGTTTTCTTTGTGATATTCTTTAGCTAAGTAGTGGTTGTAACATACAATGCTTTGACACAACTGGACATGCACCTACACAGACTTACCTTAGCGGTAGTCTAGTGGACAATGTATTTTCAAGTAAATACTGTTGCGCACGGCTTGTAACCATGACAAAGAGCGCATTGACTTACCACCGCCACTAACTCGAATAGAAATGGAAGTCCCTTAAGTTTTCAAGTTGTAACTGCACCCGCAAAAGAATTCAAAAAGGTAAACAATTCAATTTCTAGGGTGATACGGGTACTGATCGCTAAACCAGAGGATTCTGTTTAGTGCAATTTGGGACGGGGTCGAACACATGACTAACACATAAACGCGAGGGTCAAAGTACAAAATGACATACATACGTCCATACATTATATACAAATAAACTAGTGGTGTGCTTGAGCACAAATGGCGAGCGAGCCTGATATTTAGGCAACATAAAAATACAGTATTATTACTATGTTTTATCTTAGTTCATGCAAACCCTATAATAGCAGTTATGACCTTTTATTTCAGCAAACTAATACCAAATAACCTTCCTACCTGATAATGGTCTAACTTTTGTAGTATCAAACATCTGCCATTCTGATAATTTCAATTACCAGTAACTCTTGAACACGCTCACAAAACTGAACATACCTACGCAAGACTTACCTTCGTGGTTCGTCTAGTGGACAATGCATTTTTAAGTAAATACTGTTGAGTAGGGCTTATAACTGTGACAAATAGCGCATTAACTTACCACCGCCACTAAGTCGAATAGAAATGGAGCTCCCATAAGATTTTGAGTTTTAACTGCACCCGCAAAACAATTCAAAGCCGTAAACAATTCAATTTCTAAGGTGATGCGGGTAATGGTCGCTAAACCGGGAGGATTCTGTTTAGTGAAGTTTGGGACGGCGTCGAACGCAGAGCTAACACAAAAATACGGAGGGTCAAAGTACAAAATGACATACGTACGTCCATATATATAAATAAACTAGTGGTGTGCTTGAGCACAAATGGCGAGCGAGCCTTAAACTACACTATTGTTAAATTTGATTTTAACAACTAACACTCAAGCTATTTAAATAAAGTCGAGTTTTTAAAATACGTATGAGGTAAAGGGGTTTCAATGTCATAGTAACCGCTCCCGCAACAGTTTGAATTGAAAAAGAAGCAACAAAATCAAATCACGTTATTTAAAAATTTCTTTGTGATATTCTTAATAGTAGTTGTAACGCACAATACTTTCACACAACTGAACATACCTACGCAAGACTTACCTTCGTGGTTCGTTTAGTGGACAATGCAATTTTAAGTGAGTAGGGCTTATAACTGTGACAAATAGCGCATTAACTTACCACCGCCACTAACTCGAATAGAAATGGAGCTCCCATAAGATTATGAGTTTTAAAAGGTGATACGGGTAATGGTCACTAAACCGGAGGATTCTGTTGAGTGAAGTTTGGGACGGGGTCGAACGCGGAGCGAACACAAAAATACGGAGGGTCAAAGTACAAAATGACATACATACGTCCATATATTATACTAGTGGTGTTGAGCACAAATGGCGAGCGAGCCTTAAACCACACTGTTGTTAAATGATTGATTTTAACAACTAACACTCAAGCTACTAAAATAAAGTCGAGTTTTTTATTTAAGTATATGCGGTAAAGGGGTTTCAATGCCATAGTAACCGCTCCCAGCAACTGTTTGAATTGAAAAAGAAGCAACAAAATCGAGTCACGTTATTTAAAATGTTCTTTGTGATATTCTTAATAGTAGTTGTAACGCACAATATTTTCACACAACTGAACATACCTACGCAAGACTTACCTTCGTGGTTCGTCTAGTGGACAATGAATTTTCAAGTAAATGCTGTTGAGTAGGGCTTATAACTGTGACAAATAGCGTACTAACTTACCACCGCCACTAACTCGAATAGAAATGGAGCTCCCATAAGTTTTTGCGTTTTAACTGCACCCGCAAAAGAATTCAAAGCGGTAAACAATTCAATTTCTAAGGTGATACGGGTATTGGTCGCTAAACCAGAGGATTCTGTTTAGTGAAGTTTGGGACGGGGTCGAACGCCGAGCGAACACAAAAATACGGAGGGTCAAAGTACAAAATGACATACATACGTCCAAACATATATATAAACTAGTGATGTGCTTGAGCACAAATGGCGAGCGAGCCTAAAGACTATACTATTTTTATATGAATGATTTTGACTTCTAACAACACTGAAGCTACTGAAAATAAGGTCCAGTTTTAAATTTCGCATACAGGGTAAAGGGATTTCAGTGCCATAGTAACAACTCTCTGCAACTGCTTGAATTGAAGGAAAAAAACAACAATAAAACAATTATACGTTATTTAAAAGTTTTCTTTGTGATATTCTTTAGCTAAGTAGCTAGTGGTTGTAACACACAATGCCTTGACACAACTGGAGATGCACCTACACAGACTTACCTTCGCGGTAGTCTAGTGGACAATGTATTTTCAAGTAAATACTGTTGCGCACGGCTTATAACCATGACAAAGAACGCATTGACTTAACACCGCCACTAACTCGAATAGAAATGGAAAGTCCTTTAAGTTTTCTAGTTTTAACTGCACCCGCAAAAGAATTCAAAACGGTAAATAATTCAATTTCTAGGGTGATACGGGTACTGATCGATAAACCAGAGGATCCTGTTTAGTGCAATTTGGGACGGGGTCGACCACATAACTAACACAAAAACGCGAGAGTCAAAGTACAAAATGACATTCGTACGTCCAAACATATATACAAACTAGTGGTGTGCTTGAGCACAAATGGCGAGCGAGCCTAAAGACTATACTATTTTTATTGACTTCTAACACTGAAGCTACTGAAAATAAGGTCAAGTTTTTAAATTTAGCATACAGGGTAAAGGGATTTCAGTGCCATAGTAACAACTCTCTGCAACTGCTTAAATTGAAGGAAAAAACAACAACAACAAAACAATACACGTTATTTAAAAGTTTTCTTTGTGATATTCTTTAGCTAAGTAGTGGTTGTAACACACAATGCTTTGACACAGCTGGACATGCACCTACACAGACTTACCTTCGCAGTAGTCTAGTGGACAATGTATTTTCAGGTAAATACTGTGCCACGGCTTATAACCATGACAGAGAGCGCATTGACTTACCACCGCCACTAACTCGAATAGAAATGGAAGTCCCTTAAGTTGTCAAGTTTTAACTGTACCGGCAAAAGAATTCAAAACGGTAAACAATTCAATTTCTAGGGTGATACGGGTATTGATCGATAAACCAGAGGATTCTGTTTAGTTCAATTTGGGACGGGGTCGACAACCGAACTAACACAAAAACGCGAGGGTCAAAGTACAAAAATGCCTTACGTACGTCCATACATATATACAAATAAATAAACTAATGGTGTGCTTGAGCACAAATGGCGAGCGAGCCTGATAGTTAGGTAACATAAAATGTTACTATGTTTTAGCTTACTTCATGCAAACACTATAATAGCAGTTATGACATTTGATTTCAGCAAACAAATACAAAATCACTCTCTTACCTAATTAATGGTAACTTTTGTAGTATCAAACATCAACCATTTTGATAATCTCAATCACCAGTAACTCTTGAACAAGCTCTCAGCTACGATAAAAAATAAACCAGTGTTATTATTTGTAATTTTAGCCAACAAATATGGAATTACTACTGTACGCGACCAGGCGCGACCAAATGCTGGGAATGCCTTGTCTAGAGGAGGTGACTGTTGGGGCGTAAATCCAACAGGCAGTTCCCAGGCTTCTAGAACAATAACCCAATAGACTATCTCGATGTCCCTTGACACCACAGCACACTTAGGTTAATAAGATAATTAGGCAAAGGCCAAGCAATACTATGACACAACTGAAATGAGAAAGGGGGTGATACAACTTACAAAACCAAAGATGAAGTTGGTGGGAATGAATTAGAACAAAACTGGTAAGAGAGACAAGGTAACATGAGGAAGGGAAGATTACAGAGCATGCTCAGTTCAGTTAGAGAGGTGATGAAATGAATGAATAGGTGATGTGGTTAAGCCACAATAGTGCAGTAGAAGGTGGGGCTGGCTGTAGCTTCTCCAGGTCACTTGCAGGCCTGGACACACTCCCGGGGAAGAGAAACTAGGCTCCTTTCTTCTCTTATCAAAGGCACCAGCTGCTTGACTGCTCTCTTGAGAAGACGTCCTTCACATTGAATAGTGACAACACGAACTAGACCATCTGCTCCAGGATAAACCTCCACGACGCGGGCTAGGGGCCAAGATCTTTTGAAAGTCTCAGATTCTTTCAAGAGCACGACATCTCCAGGTTGAAGGTTTGGTTGACTTGTTCTCCACTTCTGACGTTTCTGCATAGTTTGCAGGTAAGTAGTGTGCCATTTCTGCCACAGATCAGCTGAGAGACGCTTTACTAGGTTCCATCTGCGTAGAGTACATATTTTACTGAGACTGTCAACCTTCGAAGGGAGAGCTCGGAGAGGACGGCCTATAAGGAAGTGTCCAGCAGTGACAAGCTCAGTGCCATCTGGGGAAGTGGAATGTTCAGGGATTAGAGGACGGCTGTTCAAGGTAGCCTCAACTTCAGCCAAAACAGTGTGAAGTTCTTCATAAGTCAAAGTTTGTGTGCCAATGATTTTCCGACATAGAATTTTCATCTGCTTTACACCAGTCTCCCACAACCCACCAAAATGAGGTGAACGGCTAGGAGAGAAGTTCCATGTGATGGATCTGGAGGCAGCAAAGTGGTGTACACTGTCCTGGGTCTGTTTGGATTGCAGTAGATTGTAGAGGTCCTTGAGTTCACGGCTAGCTCCAACGAAATTTGTTCCATTGTCGGTCCAAATAGTGGTGGGAGAGCCTCTTCTGGAGACGAAACGGGTCAAGGCCGCAATGAAAGCATCAGTGGTGAGGTCACTAACCAATTCTAAGTGAGTTGATTTGGTAGAAAAACAGAGGAAGAGACATACATACACCTTCAATTTGGTATACTTACGAGTATGACCTCGCTTGACGTAAAAGGGTCCAGCAAAATCAATCCCGACATGAGTAAACGGAGGAGCTGGAGTGACACGTTCAAGAGGGAGTTGTCCCATGAGTTGGCCAGCTGCACGGGCATATGTCTTCTGACAGGTAATGCAAGTACGGCTGACTTGTCGCAACAGAGACCTCACACCAATGATGTGGTAGTTCTCGGACAGAATAGCTAGCATAGTTCCAACTCCGGCATGTCCAGAATCCAGGTGTACCTGCCACACTAACAACTTGGATAACAATGAACATTTGTGAATGATAATGGGGTGTTTGATAGAGCGTGATAAGAGAGAATGAGTCAACCTACCCCCAACCCGTAACAACCCATCAGAGCCTATGAGGGGTGACAATGACATGATGGATGACTGAGATGAAATTGGTTTGCCTTGAGAAAGTTGTAAAAGTTCATCAGGGTATGTCAGTTGTTGACTCAGTTTGAAAAGCAACAAGCGAGCTGTCTCAAGTTCAGAAGAAGTCAGTCTTATCTCTTTAACTATTTGAGTACCATGACAATTCAAAATGAACCGATGACACCAAGCCGTAGTGATGACCAAGGGCTGCAATGAAGAGTACCGCTTCCAAAGATCCATTTCAGGCAAAGGAGATTTGATGAGTAAGACAGTGGATCGTAACTCTGGCAGCTCCCGGGAGCCGTTAATGTCAGGACGCTTAGGCCAGTGTTCAGGAGACAATGCAAGCCATTCAGGTCCTTGCCACCACAAGGTTGAAGCCAATAATTGCTTTGGGGAGAGACCTCTTGATGCAATGTCTGCTGGATTCAGTTGAGTGGCAACATATCTCCATTGTTCTGGAGGAATGAGCTTGACTAATTCCATTACTCGGTTGGCCACGTAAACCTTCAACCTTGTTGGGCTCATGTTGAGCCAACCCAGAACAGCAGTCGAGTCACACCATGCAAAGATTTGTATAGAGTTAATATGAAGGTCTTTGGCAGTCTGAGAGAGAAGCTTAGCCAATAGCAAGGCACCACACAGCTCCAGACGTGGAATAGTGCTACCTGGGAGAGGAGCAACTCTTGTCTTGGCAGTAACCAGACTGACAGTCACACTTGCATCTTGATGTAGAATACGGAGATATACAACACCTCCAAAGGCAGCTTGAGATGCATCTGAGAACCCATGTAATTGGACACTGACTGGGGGCGAGTTCTTGGCCGTATACCGTCTAGGAATAGGGTTAGTGGTGAGCATGGGAAGTTCTTCCTTCCATCGTTCCCAGGTAGGCAGCAAGGATGGAGGTAAGGTCTCGTCCCATCCAAGTTTTGTTTTCCAGAGTTGTTGAAGTAGAATTTTAATGAGTATAGTACAAGGAGCGTACCAGCCCATAACATCAAATGTCTTTCCTACAGCTGAAGCAACCTCTCTCTTTGTAGGAGGATCCGACTCAATCAAGGGTGGAGTACACACATGCAGGGTGTCTGATTTTGAGTTCCAGTGGAGACCCAGAGTTTTTGGACAATCAGATGGGGAGATATCAAGTTCAGAATTATCAGTCTCCCGAAGCTCTGCAGGAATGCTTGCTAGTAACTCAGTAGAGTTAGACCTCCATTTCCTAAGAGTTAGGCAACCCAGAGATAATAAACTGTTCAGGTCAGCACGTAATTGAGAAGCTTCTTCAACAGTAGGTGCACCAGTTAGGCAGTCATCCACATAGAATGAATTACGTACTACTTCTGACGCATGTGGAAACTGGTCAGCATACTCTGCTGCGACTTGGAGCAAAACCTTGGATGCTAGGAAGGGAGAAGAAGTGATACCAAAAGTCACTCGTTTCATACGCCAATCCCTAAGTTGACCATCAGAATCCTCATGTAGAAAACGGTGCAAGTCCTTGTCACCTTCAGCCAAGCTGATCTCTCTGAACATTTTTGAAATGTCAGATGTCATACCAACAGCATGAAGTCGGAATTGGGTAATGACCTTAGAGAGGAGAGGATATAGAGATGGCCCAGGTAATAGAATATCGTTTAGTGAGTGACCATTGGATGTCCTGGCAGAGCCATCAAAAACTATTCGCAGCTTGGTGGTGCTACTACTTTCCTTTACTACCCCATGAGTGGGCAGGTAGAAAACTTCTCCAGGCGGAGATTTGACTTCTGAAGTAGGAACAATTTCCGCATGATTCATAATCCGGTATTCATCCAAACCAGCATGAAATGATTCCCATTTCCCTTTCTTTAGTAGAGATGTCTTATTTTGGTTATATCTGCGAAGTACTTGCTGGCGAGATTCTCCCAGAGTGAGAGGAGGTTCTCTTCTAGGTAGTGTTACCACATATCGTCCTTGACAGTCACGTCTTGTGGTATCTTGAAATAGATCTAGGGCACGTTGATCACTTGCAGTCAGAGTAGAATCTTCGCCGGGGACCTCTTCTTGCTTCCAAAACCTCTGGAGAATTTCATCAGCTCTGGAGTCTGCTGCTACTATCTTCATACACAATGGAACAGATTCAGCACTATCAGTTTGGCCTCCAATGACCCAGCCAAATATGGAAGACCAAGCTCTGAATGACCTGTCCGGAGTTGATTCTGAATGATCATATGTGCAGCGATTGGAATCTGCCATACTGAGGAGCATATCCACATGACCGGACTTGCCAAACTCGGGGTCAGCAAGGGGCTTGCCTTTCAAGAATGGTAGTGATCTGACATTGCTCAGATCTTGAAGCGCATAGTCAGAGGTGATCTTGTCAACAACATGAGCAACGACCTTCACTTCTTCACCACCTGATTGTGTAGCAGACTTGAGTACACAGGTGACTACATGCTTGGATGTGAAACACTTAATACCACTCAGTCCAGTGATGTGCTGAATGGTGGGCTTCTTCCTAACTTTCAAGGAATTAGCCAGACGCGAAGTAATCAAGGTAATGCCTGATCCTGAATCCATCAAGACTCTGGCTTTGCGCTGACATCCATCAGCTTGAACTGTAGCCAAAGCAGTGGCAGGGATGTAAGCAGGAGGTTGGACAGAATCGGTCATTGAGTGCTGTTGATACATTGATTTAGAGGTATCGCCTGGAGGCTGAGTGACAGTAGGAGGAGTAGTCCCAGCAGAAGTTGTAGAATCATGAGGTGGGGGTTGAGAATTCGAGTTATGGCCAGATTTATGAAGTAAGCTGTGGTGCCTCTTACCACACTCTCTGCAACTGTGCTTGCTAGAACAATCAGACATAGTGTGTCCACGGCTCAGGCAATTTATGCAAATTCGATTTTTACGTACAACAGTGTTCCTTTTGTCAACAGAGAGATTCTTGAAAGCTTGACAGAAGTAGAGAAGATGCCGTCCATCACAACATGGGCAGCTATCAGAGTCTCTGAGGTGTAGAGCGCGAGGCTTCTCTCGATTCTGGTCCTTATGAAAAGGACGAGGAGTAGATTTCTTAGACACAGGTGGCTTGGAATCCATCACAGTCTCTACAGCTTGCAGACGCTGATCCAGGAACTTTACAAATTCAGAAAGAGATGGTGGGTGGGTTGAGGAAGTAGTGAACTCAGACCAAAGTCTGGCACTGAGTGTAGGCAGAAGAGGCTCTAGAACGGCCACAACTAACTGTTCAAAGGTGTCCCCTTTGCAGGCGCGGAGACCACCCACATGTCTAGTGAGATCTTCCTTTAGTTTGATCAGCCCATCGTAACTCTCCGACACAGCCTCCAAATAAAAAAGTTTCTTGGCATGGTGTCTATAGACAAGCTTGTTTCTGTCATATCTAGCTTCCAGAGCTGCCACACATTCAGAGTATGAACCACCAGATCCATGCAGGCGCACTGTTGTCTTGGCAGAGTCATCTTTCATAGCATAGGTTCCAAGTGCCACGAAAGCTCCGTGGCGGTCACGGAATTTTACTCTATCAATCTGCCACGCACGGAAGTTCTGACTGCCTATTGTCTGCCACGGAAATTCATAGGTTCCAACTGTCACGTTGGCAGCCAAGGAAATTGGGCTTATCATCTGCCACATACCGAATTCCCCACAGGCCTATTGACTGTACGGAATTTCCCACCAAATGTAGTAGATTGTCTGCTGATAATTGATTATGTAACAAGTTGGTTGCCTCTGGCAGTATGGGTAGTTGTAGCTATAAATTGGTGGCAACTGTAATTACTGTACTGCATACTGTAACTTGCTCAAAACATTTACATTCATGCTTGCATGATGCATCAGATAGCAACTGACATGCCCAATGCAATCAGGCCTGCATGCCATGTGCAGCTAAGTCTGGCACATAGCTTGCAGTTCTGAGCTTCTTTCTTCTTGCCTGCTTTTTGAGTGTTCAACTTCATGGCTGAGTCTACAGTCTACTCCACCCCCTGCTAAGAAAATCAAGAAAGTTAGACCTGCTCATTTTGATCCCTCCTGGTCACAGCTATTCAAAGGAATTGTAAAAAGCATAAAGGGTATATAGCTGTGACTAGGCTTCACTGTAATCAACTTAATAATCATATTATTATTACAGGTGACACATTTTACATTTATATTCATAGCCTTAATTAGTGGGTGTGGTTTAAATTAATTGGTGGGTGTGGCGTGCCACTGATTTTTTTCCTAGCAGGTTGGAACCTATGCATAGCCTCCTCTAGACAATTGATCTTTTCATGATCAGTCAAATCAGTTTCTCGAGCTAACCGTGCCGAGAAGATAGCCCAAAAATCCCTCCAATCAAGCACATCTCCAGAAAACTTGGGGAGTTCAAGCTTGAGACGGCTATGCTGGATGGTGGGTGCAGTAGCTTCTTTAGTGACAGTGGATTCCCCAGAAGAAGTATGATCTCGGGCAATAATGTCTGATGCAGCCTTGGCAGTGAGCCTCTTCATAAGGGCTTTAACAGAAGTAGATAAATCCTGTAGATCCTTGATAGTAAGATAGGGGCGTGATGAGTTGAGAAATTCAGAATACCTCTTCTTTAGCTCATCATAAGATGCTCGACCAGTAGCAGTGTTTAAGGAGTCACAACCTAGTAAATCATCCATCTCCTCACGCAACTGACAACCTTGGGAGTATACTTGGCAGCAGCTGTGCAAACTGGCAAACTCATCCGTGATAGTGGCATGCTTTATCAACACATCTTCATCAGAAGCACTCTTTATCCCCTTCAGTCAATTCTTCAATTCGAGATTGTAGGGCTGCATGATCTTTCACTAAATCGTTCAACTTGTCGAACTTGCCCGATAGCTCATCAGGATTTAATTCAGAGCGAGGAGTCTTAGAAGCGCTCTGCACGTATTGTTCGAGAATAGTTATCGCTCGGCGACGAGTTGTCCTCCGTTGTTTCAGATGCCGAAGGTCGTCAATCCTAGAGTAGTAAACATCGTAGTCCACAGACATGACGTAATTTGTTGAATACCTATGAAAAGGGGTGAGAACAAGTATGAAATTAACACCAAGTGAGAAGTGAAATGACTTTTGCCAGTGAGAGATGATGAGAAAAGGTCAAGTGACCCGAAGAGTAATGAGAAAATAATAAATAAATAAATAAAATAATAATGATAATAATAAATGAGAATATGATGATACGAGCAACCTTACGACCCTCCAAATGACCCGGTGAAAGCCACTGCAGTCCCACCAAGAGGAGCTCTAGCTGTTTAGCCTGGAAGTTCCAAGTATACAAGCGCAGAGGTAAGGCAGTCTCTGATCCGGACCGTCTGACTTAGTAAAGTAACTGTGACGATCCGGCTCGAAGGACCAATGTACGCGACCAGGCGCGACCAAATGCTGGGAATGCCTTGTCTAGCGGAGGTGACTGTTGGGGCGTAAATCCAACAGGCAGTTCCCAGGCTTCTAGAACAATAACCCAATAGACTATCTCGATGTCCCTTGACACCACAGCACACTTAGGTTAATAAGATAATTAGGCAAAGGCCAAGCAATACTATGACACAACTGATAATGAGAAAGGGGGTGATACAACTTACAAAACCAAAGATGAAGTTGGTGGGAATGAATTAGAACAAAACTGGTAAGAGAGACAAGGTAACATGAGGAAGGGAAGATTACAGAGCATGCTCAGTTCAGTTAGAGAGGTGATGAAATGAATGAATAGGTGATGTGGTTAAGCCACAATAGTGCAGTAGAAGGTGGGGCTGGCTGTAGCTTCTCCAGGTCACTTGCAGGCCTGGACAACTACTTACATCATTCTTGAGTATTGATAACTTCTGTAGTATCAAATTGAAGTTACTTTGACCACCTGAATTACCTTGAATTCTTGACAACAAGCTCTCACCTACAAAAACAAAAGACAATCAATTTTAGCACACAAATACAAAATTTACTTTTTTACCTCATTTTCTTGAGCAGTTGTAACTTTTGTAGTACTAAATTTGAGCCAATCTGACTATTTGAATTTACCAGTCACTGTTGACTAGCTAGCTCTTAGCTACAAAAAAGAAAGGCCAGAGTTAATTTTGCATACTTAGCTAACAAATAATGGAATTGCTTACTTATCTCAGCTTCCCTCGAGAAGTAGTAGCTTTCATAGCATTAATACTACGGCATTCTGACTACCAACGGCTCTTGACAACCAACAACCGGCACTCCGTATCCCCCCATAAAACGGCGAAGTTTTGAAATTAAGTCTGGAAAAGGGTCTTCAATGCCATAGTAACCTGTCGAATCAACTTTTTGTGTCTTGAAAACAAGCGTTTTAGCAGGAATTTTCTCATACTTTGGAGCTTAAGTATCAAGTAAGGTTTGCTTAATGCTGTAGTTTCAGAATAAACTGGAGTCAAGCCTAAATAGCCGTGTTTTTAGGAGAAAAAAGTCCCGCGCGCGCGTTTAAAGAGCATACGTACCATCCATACATACATACATATATATAACATATACCCGATTTTGCATTAACCACCCCTAATAGTATCTCGCTCGCTTCGCTCGCTCGATAATAAACAAACATCCCCGATTTTCGATTGTATTACCCCTGTAAGTGTCTCGCTCGCTACGCTCGCTCGCCAACTAGTCTTACTTTTGGGCTAAAAACAGTGAACAAGTAAGAACTAAGAGGCTTATAGGCTACAGTTGTAAAACTACAACAGTATATGTTACATGATGCCAGCGGTTGGATTCAGCTGGATCGAAATGTGGAAAGAAATAGCAGCAATGAATTAGAGCGTCAACTAGAGCTTCATTGGAAACTCCGGTCGTTCTACTTCGACTTCAACGACCGAATGAGTGGCCGAAATGGAAGAGGAGATATATTCAATATCTCATCGCAACAGGACTTTACAAAGAAGACGGTCCTAGATGAGTATGTACACTGCTCTACTGCATGGGAGAGGATAATGAAGACGTCCTGGCTTCAACGGATATCAAAGAAGACGAAAAGGCAGACTACAAAATTGTGCTGGACAAGTTCGACGCTTACTTCAAGATTCAGAGAAACATCATCTTCGAGGGCTAAGTTCAACAGGAGGGACCAAGTGGAAGGAGAGAGCATGGAACAGTACATTGTCTGCCTGCTCATAGAAACGTGCAAAAGCGGAACCCTGAAAGAGGAAATGCTAAGAGATTGGATCGAGGTGGGGGAATCCGTGACAAAGCGTTGTCGCAAGCTACAAATGGATGTATCACTTTCCCTAGAAAAAGCGAAGACGCATGTCCGGCAAAAAGAGGCAGTCAAGTAACAACACCACGAGCTGCAGGAGTGTAGTTTTAGTTGCGAAAGTCAAACAAGGGCAATCAATAAGGCGGCACAGTACGGTCAGCAGACAAAACTCCAGAAAGGTAGACCACCACAGCAGGGGAGACAAAAAGGAGCGGTCAGTTCACCACAATCGCTGCAAAAAGTGCGGCAAAGGTTGGCATCCTTCTCCAGACAAGTATCCCGAAGGAGTAACTTGTTATTGCTGCCATAAGATTGGTCAATATGGCAGTTGCTGTTTAAGTAAATCATTGTCTACTTTGGAAGTGCATGAAGATTCAGAAACAGACGAACAGGATTGCGACCAGGAAGCATTCCTGGGTGCTATCGGAAGAAACCAGTCAAGCAAAGCTTGGATGAAGAAAATCAACACACACAGGGACTAGTGATAGACTTCAAACTTGACACCCGCACGGAAGTTGCGGCAATTTCGGAGCCACTAATCAGCTAATCGGCGACGTCAGATTGGAGCCACCATCCAGTGCTCTCTTCTGTCGGCAAATCAGTCACTCTGGGCGACGACCAGTTCAAAGGAACAATATCGCAGCACACAGACAGAACTTATGTCGTCCGCAGCCTTCGTAACAATCTGCTAGGAGGACTTCCAATCATTGTAGGACTTCCAAGCATCGTGGGACTTCAACTTCTAGCCAATGCTGAGGCTATTACGCAGTCTAACATAACGAAGGAATTTCAGGATATTTTCAA
>WLWD01004860.1_pt1 | contig 31116 bp, 21 predicted proteins | sample 6712731 | NCBI WGS metagenome assembly WLWD01 (sample SAMN12718690, study PRJNA576275) | sponge metagenome | isolation source: marine sponge | host: Mycale hentscheli | place: New Zealand: South Island, Marlborough, Capsize Point | collected 2014-11-01
CAGGGTACACTACCTGGCTACAAATAAATCGTGTTAGTTTGAGAAAAGAGATTTTGTAATAAGACTGTCATATTGGGTTGTGATGATGTAAAAGTGGGCTATGCTTCAGCGAATTAATATGAGCTTTTTCATTTGACCCTGGGGTAGTTTTGGTTTTTTGTAATCCATGCTGTAACACTCATAATAAGCAATAAGAGAGGACGCAACAATGATGAAATTCAAGAAGACGAAAAAAACAATTGGAACCTTGGTTGCCAGTCTGCTATCCATTACCGCTTTTGCGGCAACAGAGCTGACTGTTTACACCGCGGTAGAAGCAGAAGATTTGAAAAAATACGCTGCTCGGTTCAATGAAGACCATCCTGACATCAATATCAACTGGGTGAGAGACTCGACGGGTATCGTAACGGCTAAATTATTGGCAGAAAAGGAAAACCCTAAAGCGGATGTTATTTGGGGATTGGCTGCGACTAGCTTATTGTTGATGAAAAGTGAAGGCATGCTCGAAGCTTATTCACCTAAAGGCCTTGATGGACTAGACGACAAGTTTAGTGATAAGTCGACTCCCCCAAGTTGGGTCGGAATGGATGCTTGGGTTGCTGCCATTTGTGTAAATACCATTGAAGCGGAGAAGCATGGCTTACCAATTCCTAGTTCGTGGCAAGATCTGACTGATTCTGTCTATCAAAATCACGTAGCGATGCCAAATCCAAATTCCTCTGGTACCGGGTTTCTTGACGTTTCAAGTTGGCTCCAGATTTTTGGAGAGGACGATGGTTGGGCATTTATGGATGGATTACATAAAAACATTCACCACTACACACATTCTGGTTCCAAGCCTTGCAAGCAAGCTGCACGAGGAGAAGTCGCAATTGGAGTTTCATTCGCTTTTCGTGGCGCAAAATCAAAAGCAAAAGGTGCGCCTCTGGAGATAGTTATCCCATCAGAAGGCATCGGCTGGGATATGGAAGCCACTGCGATTGTTAAAGGTACGAATAACTTGGAAGCCGCTCAAACATTGGTAGATTGGTCCATCACAGATAAAGCCAATCAAATGTACAATGAAGGGTATGCAGTGATTGGTAAACAAGCTTTAGCTAAGCCTGTTGAGCATTTTCCCACGAATATTCCTGAATCAATGATTGATAATGACTTTGAGTGGGCAGCAAACAATCGAAAACGTATTTTGACCGAATGGCAGAATCGATACGACTCCAAATCTGAACCAAAAAGCTAGTAGTTTATGCTGGCAGGCCCCCTATTCACAAACACACGAATCGGGGGGCTTTTTCGGCTTGCATGTGCGAAAATAATTTTTGGGGGATCTTGGTTTACCTGTTGAAGTCGATCAAGACGGTTTAATTAGCGGATGGGTATGAAGACGTAGGCCTCAACATTCTCTTAAATTCTATCTACATTTATTATGTCTGGACAGCGAACTAACTCTTATCTGAAAATCCGTGGTTTGACCAAAAAATTTGGGCGTTTTACGGCTCTGAGCGATGTGGAGCTTGATGTAGATGAAGGAGAGTTTGTGTGTTTTCTCGGTCCTTCTGGGTGTGGTAAGACCACTTTACTAAGAGCTATCGCAGGACTGGATATACAAACCTATGGACAGATTGAGCAAGCCGGTAAAGACATTTCTGATTTGCCACCCTCGGAGCGGGATTTTGGTATCGTGTTCCAGTCTTATGCTTTGTTTCCTAATCTGACCATTGCGAAAAACATTGCCTATGGCCTAGAGAATGAGGGGCACAGAAAATCAGATATTCTTAAACGAGTGACTGAGCTGTTGGATTTGGTAGGAATGCCCGATCAGTCAGATAAATACCCATCTCAGTTATCTGGAGGGCAACAACAAAGGGTTGCTCTGGCACGAGCCATCGCAATTTCTCCCGGCTTGTTACTGTTGGATGAACCATTATCTGCACTGGATGCCAAGGTTCGTGTGAAATTGAGGGGTGAAATTAAGGATTTACAGGAAAAGTTAGGTGTCACTACCATTATGGTGACCCATGATCAGGAAGAGGCGCTCACTATGGCTGACCGGATCGTGGTAATTAATGAAGGGGTAATTGAGCAAGTCGGGACACCAGAAGAAATTTACCATACCCCAGCGACACAATTCGTCGCCGACTTCATTGGGACCATGAATTTTCTGCCTGCGAATGCCATAGGTAAGGCGGCAATGAATGATCTCAAAGTTAGAATCGGTGATATCGAATTAGATTGTGATTATGATGAGCAACTACTCGGCAAGCAGGTGTTGGCTTCTATTCGTCCCGAAGATGTTGTGGTCGGCAATAATCATGATCCTGCCGACAGGAATGTCATTGAAGTAAAAATAGACAATATTGAATTTCTGGGTGCATTTGGAAGAGCGACCCTGTCTTCCACACAACTTGGAGCGGTGCGTTTCATGGCAGATTTTTCAGCTAACTTAATGCGGGCAGAAAAAATTTCTAGGGGAATGACTATATCCGTTTCACTTCCTTCACAAAGCATCAGGGTTTACGCTATATAGAGCTTGTTTCGACGCTCTATTTGCCACGAACTCATGCGCATGCCTTAATATATCAGCTCTAACTAATGCGAAAACCCCCAATGACCATGGAGATTGTAAAGGCGAAAACCAGTCGTGATGACAAGCAGATGTTGGGGTTTATGTTGATCATCGTTTGTTATCTGGTCGTTGCTTTGGCATTACCTCTGTATGCAATTTTATCCAAGAGTTTTAAGAATCACGATGGTGATTTCATTGGTTTTGCTAACTATCTGGAATATTTTAGTACACCAGCCCTGACTTATTCGATTCAAAATAGTTTGACGATTTCTATTTTGACGATGGTTATTTCAGTGACTGTTGCTTTTATTCTGGCTTATGCGCTAAACCGGAGCTGTATGCGTTTTAAAAGCGTGTTTAAAGTGATTGCGCTTGTGCCCATTTTAGTACCATCACTCTTACCTGGAATTGCGCTAGTTTATCTGTTTGGGCAGCAAGGTATGATAAAGAGCCTATTGATGGGGTACGAAATTTATGGCCCCATTGGAATAGTCATATCTGAAGTATTTTTTACTTTACCCCACGCTTTGATCATCATCACTACCGCGCTATCGATTGCTGATTCTCGACTTTATGAAGCGGCAGATTCACTAAAAACCAGCAAGATCAAAACTTTCTTTACGGTGACATTGCCTGGAGCCCGCTATGGGTTGATTAGTGCCGCATTCGTCGTTTTCACCTTGACGATTACGGACTTTGGTGCGCCCAAGGTGATTGGGGGTGGTTACAATGTGCTAGCAACAGACATCTATAAACAAGTTGTGGGACAACAAAACTTCGAAATGGGCGCGGTGGTTAGTCTAGTACTTTTGCTTCCCGCGGCGGTGGCTTTCTTCGTAGATCGTCTTGTGCAGAGAAAGCAAGTCGCAGTGCTTTCTGCTAAAGCGGTGGCGCTTGAGCCTAAGCCTAACAAAGCGTTTGATCTCGTCATGCTGGGCTATTGTCTTCTGGTTGCGGTGTTTATTTTGGGAATCCTATTTACTTGCCAATACGCTGCCTTAGTGGAGTTTTATCCATATAACCTCACTCTTGGATTTACCAATTATCAGTTCGATCTCATGGATGGTGGTGGTTGGGATTCGTTCTATAACTCACTGGAACTAGCATCTTGGACCGCGGTGATTGGAACGATTATGGTGTTTTTAGGGGCGTATATGGTTGAAAAAGGGAAGGGGTTCAACATGGGCAGAGGCCTCTTTCAGTTTTTGGCAATGCTACCGATGGCAGTACCAGGATTGGTTTTAGGGTTGGCCTATATTTTCTTTTTCAACTCCCCTAACAATCCGTTAGGGTTTTTATATCATACAATGGGTATTCTCGTAATCAGCACGGTTACTCATTTCTACACGGTATCTCACCTCACCGCTATCACGGCGTTGAAGCAAATGGATCGAGAGTTTGAATCTGTAGCCGCTTCTCTAAAAGCACCTTTCCATCGGACATTCAGGAAGATCACTGTGCCGGTTTGTTTACCCGCAATTTTGGATATCAGCATTTATCTTTTTGTCAACGCGATGACCACAGTGTCTGCGGTTGTCTTTCTTTATGGGCCGCATACCAATCTTGCTTCGGTGGCGGTCCTGAACATGGATGATGCGGGAGATATCGCACCAGCAGCGGCAATGGGCATGATGATTTTTTACACTAATGCCGTTGTTAGGATTTTACATGGCTTCCTGACAAGAGGGGTATTAAAGAAGACGCAGTTGTGGAGAATACGATAGCCTTACTTTGTTTCACCAATCTGACTATTACATTTTTTGGATAATCGCGCAGCTGGCAGGGGTGCTTTTTCGGCGGATTCCTCTAAGCGCTAAGTGTGTGTCCTGTGAATTCAAGGCTTCGTTCTAAATCACCCGCCTAGACTAGAGCTAGGCAAGTGGGATTTATGAGCTTAAGGGCAATCAAGGGAAGGTAAGATCACCTCACCGTCGGTGACGCTGCCTGTTTTGTGAAGCTGCTGTTGATATTACGAACTTTGGTACCGGAAAGATTCACACCCAAGGAAGTGAAAAGGTTTTAACGTTGGTATAACTATTCATCGCTTCAATAACACCTTCTTTATAACCCAGCCCAGAATCCTTAATGCCACCAAATGGAGACATTTCAATTCGGTATCCTGGCACTTCCCAAATGTTCACTGTTCCTGTTTGTAACTCATTTATGAACCGGGTGATGTAGTCCAACCGGTTGGTGCAGACACCAGAAGATAGTCCAAATGCGGTGCAGTTGGCGATTTCGATCGCGTGATCAATATCTCTGACACGGATAATCGGAATCGGCGGCCCGAATGTTTCTTCCATTACTAATTCACAATCGTGAGGAACATGATCAAGGACTGTGGGTGAATAAACAGCCCCTTGACGGTCATTTCCATACAGTAGAGTTGCGCCTTTTTCAATGGCATCATTAACTCTATTTTGAAACAAAATTGCCGCTTCTTCGTGAATAACGGTGCCCACGTCAGTGTCAGGGTCCATTGGGTCACCGTATTTTAACTTCGCTGCTTTTTCAGCCACCAAAGCTGCGAATTCATCACCAACAGAATCAACACAAAGTACTCGCTTTACAGCGGTGCATCGTTGTCCAGAGTTTTTAGTGCCACCAGCGACGGCCATTTCCGCTGCCTTATCCAAATCGGCATCCTCCATAATGATTAACGGTGAATTACCGCCAAGCTCCAATACTGTTCGTCGGTAGCCCGCTCTGTCTGCGATGTACTTCCCAACTGGCACGCTGCCAGTAAACGTCACCAAGTCGATGTGTTCGTTGGTGATCATTTCATCACCGATGTCCTCGGGTAGGCCCGTGACAATGGATAACATCTGAGGAGGCAAGCCTGCTTCATAGAGTACATCTGCTAACAATAAAGCCGTTAGCGGAGTGAGTTCCGTTGGTTTCCCTACCATGCAATTATTGGTTGCAATGGAAGGGGCAATTTTGTGAGAAATCATATTTAACGGATGATTAAAGGGCGTAATGGCTGAAATCGCGTTTAATGGTTCCCTCTGGGTGAAAATCTTCCGTTTTTTTCCATGGGGTGTTAGATCGCAGGAAAAAATTTGTCCATCATCGTTGATGCAGAGTTGCCCAGAAAGGCTAAATACATCAAAAGCACGACCCACTTCATATAGGCTGTCTTTTTTGCTGAGTCCGCATTCAGCCGTGATTAGATCGGAAATTTCTTCTTTTCGAGCAACTAGTAGCTCGGCTGTTTTTGACAAAATTTGCTGGCGTTCATAACGGCTGAGTTTAGGTTTGTAGTTCGCTGCTATCTTAAATGCCTGAGCTATTTGATCCTGACTTGCTCGAGGCACCGTACCAACTAGTTCATTATTGTACGGATTGAATACTTCGATCTGTTTTCCCGTTTCACCGTCAACCTTGTTGCCGGCGATTCTCATCTTTTCATGTCTTACGTTCATTTCTCTTGTTAGTTCCTTAGGTGCATTCTAATGTAGGTGACCGTACGTGATTTTGTTCACGAAGCTGACCGAGGTTTCTGTTTTACTTGCTAGTTTAATGGATTACGCAAAAATCTAGGTGTGATTTAGAACGATATTAAAGATGTCAAAATTCCTGAGAGTAGCGTCAGTATTCAGTCCTTTGACTGGCTGACTAAAAATGAGCGGAACGATCTGCTCTGATATTCCGCCGTGGGAGCGCAATGGTACTTCTAGCCCTGACAGATCGTGTCTGTCTTCAGTGGTTCCAAGCACAGTATTGATATCAGAAACCAAAATCAAATCTCCCATTCGGTCATTCGCTAGCAGAAATTCCCGACACCCCTCTTCGTTGGTGTAAACAACTTCCATACCAGGAATATTGGATAGCTCGCGAATAGCCCATTGCTGATCAACACTTTCGTCCAAGTAAACGGTGGCATAGGACCCCAATGCACCGTGATGAACTACATACGGGTCAGTGATGGGTAAAATAACCCGTGACTGTCCTTTACCAACAAGCTTATCCAACGCATCCTGCAAATAGATGACATTGGGATTGCCCTTGTCATCGTGTTTAGCATTCATTCCATGGTCTGCGGTTAGTGCAATGGTGGCGCCAAGATCATCAAGCCGTGCCCAGTACTTATCCATCATGGCATAAAACGCGTTAGCGCCATCACTGCCCGGAGCAAATTTATGCTGGATATAATCTGTGGTAGACAAATACATGATGTCAGGTCGTACCGTTTCCATCAATTTTACGCCAGCAGCAAAGATAAACTCTGACAATTCTGCGCTGTAAACCGATGGAACAGGCATATCGACCATGCTCAAGACATCATCGATACCGTTATCGGCGAGTGATACATCGTTGGATTTCTCCGATGAAAAACAAATAGCACCTTTGTCACCATCAAAGTGAAGCTCATTGCCCAGAAGCCGCCGTAGTTTATCTTTGGCTGTGACGATGGCAATTTTTGCACCTGCATCCTGAAAAGTCTTAAAAATCGTAGGTGTCCGGAGAAGACGAGGATCGTTCATCATCACTTCTGTATCATTTTCCCGGTCATAGTAAAAATTACCGCAGATGCCATGAACTTCAGGGGGAACACCGGTGACAATGGACATGTTATTAGGGTTAGTGAAGCTTGGCACCACGCAATTCCCTCGGAGATCACTGCCTTGCTGTTCGATTACTCGTTTCATCCATGGCATAACGCCTGCTGCCACCGCCTGTTCGATGTAATCTGGCTCTGAGCCATCAATGCAGACCACCACACAAGGCCGGGTTGGCCATTTATAGGACCGACTATTAACCGTTATGGGATCGTGAGACTGTGTTTTTTCAGTGTTGAGGTGGGTGGACATATTATTCACTTGGTTTCTTGGCGGATTGTTGGCTCAAACTAGGAGAAGAAGAACCGATAAGCTGCACTATAAGTGTTCGATTCTTAATGATTAAATCGATATTGGTAATGTTTAATATTGATTGTGTCTATAGTGTTTGTAGCATGTATAGCCGAACATGTGTTGTGTCGAAATTAGAGTGGGTAAAACCTTGTGAGCTATTTGTCTAGATGTGAGGCAACGAGTTCCAAAAAAGCGTTAGTAACCTGGACAGATCTGGTTTGTTTTAAGCAGACCACGAGCTCTGAATGTGTAAGATCGGCGTTATTAACAGACAAGGGGGTGACTCGGCCATCGGCGCCCAGCTCATTCTCTGATACGACACCTACGCCGAATCCAACGGCGACGGCTTCTCTGATACCTTCACGACTACTTATCTCCATCACATCAGCCAGTTCGATACCTGCTATTTTGAGTGCATTCTCGAATATCGATCGTGTCCGGGACCCCTTTTCGCGAAGGATCACTCGTTGGCTCGCAAGCTCTTCGATAGATATGCTTTTTCTGCCAGCCCAGGGATGAGTCTTTGCAACGAAAATAACGAGTTGGCCTGGTCCTAAAGGCAGGATTTGAAAACGATCATCGGAAGGGACATTAGGCAGAATGGCAATGTCGCATTGTTGAGACTCAAGCCACTGCATGACTTGAGCTGAGTTGCCATATTTAATCGAAATCTGAATGTCTGGGTAGAGGCGCTGAAATTGTGCCAACAAAGGAGTGACGATGTATGGTGAATCCGCACCCACCTGAAGATCTCCCGTTGTTAGGTTTTTGGCCGAGCGCAATAACTGTTCAACTTCTTCTTCATGATGGAACAGTTTATTCGTGATGGCTAAGGCAGAATGACCAAGCTCGGTGAGTTCAATGCGCCGACCATATCGAACAAATAATTTGACACCGTATCGTTCTTCCAGTTCCTTTACCTGCCCAGAAAGCGTCGGCTGGGTAACATGCAAAGTTTCAGCTGCTCGGGTGAAGCTACCATGGGTCGCAACAGCGTGAAACGAGCGAAGATGTGCATGTGAGATCGGCATAGTCTATTTCAAACATTCGAAATATCGATTTGATAAATACTATGCCAAGGCGGTATAAATATCAATTAGTCCAGATACCCTAGGTTTGAGTCCAAATGAATAATCGCCATCACTCATTTGAAGCCGTCGCATCAGCGACGGGAGACCCTTTTTTACTAACCCCAGGTCCGTTAACAACGTCAGAAACGGTTAAGCAGGCGATGCTGCATGACTATGGCTCAAGAGATAACTACTTTATTGATTTGAACGAGGGGGTGCTCAATCGATTGGTGAAGATCGTTGATGGTCAGAGCACTCATGTGGCGGTGCCGTTGCAGGGAAGTGGAACCTTTGTGGTCGAAGCGATGATAGGATGTTTTGTTCCTCGAGATGGGAAATTGTTGATTTGCGTAAATGGCGCCTATGGTCACCGAATTGCCAAAATGTGCGAGTACTACGACAGGTCCTATGTGATTCAGGAATCTAACGAAGAAACGCCTGTGGACATCCAAGAATTGGATCGTATTCTTTCTGAAGATGATTCGATTACTCATGTCGCTACCGTCTATTGTGAGACGACATCCGGTATTTTAAATCCACTGAAAGCTATCTCTGAAATAGTAAAAAGACATCATCGCGGCTTTTTGATCGATGCGATGAGTGCATTTGGCGCATTGCCGTTAAGTAGCAAAGACGTTTATTTTGATGCTGTAGTGGCGTCGAGCAACAAATGCCTTGAAGGAGCGCCAGGCATGGGGTTTTGTATTGCCCGGGAAGCAGCATTGGAAAATACAGAAGGAAATTCAATGTCCTTAAGCTTGGATCTTTATGATCAATGGGTCGCGATGAAGAAGAATAGGCAGTGGCGTTTTACCCCTCCAACTCATGTATTATTAGCTTTCGATCAGGCGCTCAATGAGTTTGACGATGAAGGTGGTGTCCCAGGAAGAGGAGGGAGGTATCAGCGAAATTGTGATCTACTCGTTAAAGGGATGAGAGAAATGGGGTTTAGGACTCTGCTTTCCGACGAGCTTCAAGCACCTATTATTATTACGTTCCATATGCCGAAGGATGAACGATTCGAATTCTCGTCGTTTTACGACCAGCTTCGAGAGCTGGGGTATGTCATTTATCCAGGTAAGTTGACTATTGCCGACAGCTTTCGAATTGGCTGTATCGGAAGGCTGGGCACAGAACAGATGAACGGTGCGCTATCGGCAGTGCGTTTTTCCCTTGACCAACTTGGCATTAAAGAAAGGATCAGCTAAGGTTAACGAACCCTATTGGACGCACTAGTAAAGCACTAAACTGAATGATTCTTCGAATCCTTATTTCAAACAAAGAGAATATTATTTGTCTCCCCGAACTTTGATGGTCCAAATATCGGCCAAAAAGATCAATGTGCCAAGTTCATTTGACCTATATTTCTCTCTTCCTTTGTCCTCATGATCTCTCCTAGTTTGCAACTCGTTGTTAATCTACTGGGTGCGGTTTGCCTGTTGTTATGGGGGAGCTATATGGTTCGCTCTTCTGTCGAAAAGGCGTTTGCTACTCGACTTTCTGCCTTTTTAACGACGACGACTCGGTCCAAATTTGGGGCGTTTACTTGTGGCATGTTATCTGCCACTGTATTACAAAGCGCAACAGCCACGATCATGCTTTCTGCGTCATTTATTTCCTCTGGTTTGTTACCACTTAGCGCTGCGATTGCGGTGATTCTTGGGGCAGATATGGGGTCTGCCCTCGCAGTGCGCATTCTTTTTCTGGATCTTTCGTTTCTGCCTTCATTATTGCTGTTAGCGGGTTTGGGTTTCTACCGATTCAGTAATGTCTGGAGGAAGAAACAACTGGGGCGAATTTTTATTGGCCTTGGACTCATGTTACTGTCAATCCAGTTATTGAAGCAAGCCGTGTCTCCAATGATGGGTACCCCTGTTTCCCAGGAATGGTTGGTGGTATTGGAGTCTGCGTTGATATTTACCGTTCTAGTCACCGCGCTATTAACATGGCTAACGCATTCCAGTGTCGCCGTTGTACTCATCTGCGCTTCTATGGCGCAGGTGGGACTGTTTTCGGACTCGCTGTTTATTGCGATGGTTTTGGGTGCTAATGTTGGATCAGGGCTAATTGCTTTACCACTAGTGAATCGACGACACACTGAAACCTTCAGCGCGGTGATAGCAAACCTCGCAATGAGAGGGGCGTTTGTTTTAGTGATTTATCTATTTTTTATCGATGATGTTCTTTTACATATCGATCAATTTGGTGCAAACCCCGGAGAGCAGGTGATTAATCTGCATTTGGCATTCAATCTTGTATTGGGAATCCTCTTTTTACCCTTTAATCGACTCATCGCCAAATTTACTTCGGAGCGGCTGGCCTCCTTTCGAGGAGTTGATTTAAATCAGGGTTCTCAGTCTCCAGGAAGTGCTTTGGATTTTTCGCTAGTGGCAAATCCTGTGCTGGCGTTATCCTGTGCTAGGAGAGAGGCCTTTCGATTAGCGGATAATACCGAAGCCCTATTTCAAAATGCGTTGGGAATGTTCGAAACCAATGATCGAACGCAAATCGAAAAGGTTATTCAAAAGGATCGCGAAATTAATGCGAGGCATAAAGCCATTCAATCGTATCTGACAGAGACAAGGCGCCGACTTCAAATACATGCCGATAAACCCAGAAAACCCCAGAACGCTGAGGTCAAAGAGGAGGCTCAATCCGGGAAGAATGAAGGATATGAAAAGGAGCTGGACGATATTTTGAGATTCTCAACAACGATGGAAAACATTGGTGACGTGGTTTCTCATAGTCTTGCGAGGTTAGCCATAAAGCGATTTGATCGTGGGGTCGATTTTTCCCCCATCGGATTTGACGAGTTGACAGCACTACATACTGAAGTCGTTGGTGTTCTACAGCTTACGATAGGGCGTTTCACTTCCCGAGGTAGCGTAAAAAAGAAATCGATTACAAAGCAGATTGATAAAGTCAAGGAACTAGGGCAAGAAAGTATGGCATTGCACCGACAACGTTTAACCCAAAAGAAATCGAATAGCATAAATACGAGCTCAATACATCAAGATACTGTTAGGGATTTGATGCAGGTAGTGGGTTTGATCGATAACATGAGAAAGAGCTGATCCCGGGTCAACTGAAATAAAGAAATAGGGGTGTTGTGGAGTTTAATATCTTATTGGCGGTCCTGTTGGCGGCACTTTTTCACGCTTCTTGGAATGCCTCGGTTAAATCCAGCGGAGATCATCTTGTTTCCATTGCGGGCCTTCAGCTTGCCTGCGGTATTATTGCCTTATTTCTGATACCCTTTTTTGACATTCCCGCCCGAGAGAGCTGGCCTTATCTGTTTTTTTCTGCGCTTCTTCATTCAGGATACTACATTGCGCTGAGCGAAGCGTATCGATCTGGTGATTTCGCTCAGGCGTATCCTGTTGCTAGAGGAACAGCGCCCATTATCGTGGCGTTGTGGGGGGTGTTTTTTCTCAATGAATACCTAAACCCACCGGAGATGTTGGCATTGGCTGGCATCATCATTGGTATCATGATTTTTGCCACTCGGCGCTTCGGGCAGGTTCTTCAAGACAAACGAGCGATGTTGTCTGCGCTGATAACCTCTGTTTTTATCGCCGCGTATACGTTAGTTGATGGTATTGGTGGTCGATTATCCGAAAATGTGTCGGGGTACGTTGTCTGGCTTTCTATTTTGGACATGATTCCCATCGTTCTCTATACCATGGTGGTGAGATCTGGCGGAGTGATCATTCCCATTGCTAGAAATTGGAAAAGAAATCTGGCAGGTGCGGCATTAGCACTTGGGAGCTACTGGGTTGTCGTGTGGGCCATGAGCCAAGCGTCTATTCCCTTAGTGTCCGCGCTCAGGGAAACTTCCATTGTTATCGCAGCGCTCATTGGTACGTTTTACTTCAAAGAGCCGTCTGGGAAAAGAAGAATAGTGGCATCAATTATTATTGTCTGTGCGATTACCTTGCTAGCGTTCGAGAACCATTGAAGCATATTTCTCAACTAGAACGTGTTTGTCGATGGTGTTGATATCTGTCCGCCCAATTTGTGCCAGTGCGGTATCGATTTGCTGGATAAAGAGATCAATAACCGCGGTTAATCCTTGGCTTCCGCCGCCGCCGATACCATACAGCAAGGCTCGACCGAGCATAACGAAATCTGCACCGTAGGCAAGTGCCTTCACCACACCTTCCCCGTTTCGAACACCACTGTCGAAAATAATAGGGAAGCTCTCTCCCACTGCTCTACGAATAATTGGAAGCATTTCAATAGCCGTGGGCGCACTGTCCAGCTGCCGCCCTCCATGATTGGACACATACAAACCGTCCGCACCGGCATTTTTAATAGTAACAGCATCTTCGGGAGACAATACCCCTTTAATAACTAGGTTCCCTTTCCAACGATCCCTGAGCCGGTCAAGAAAACGCCAATCTACTTTCCCTCTGCTTTCGTTACGTACAAATTTTTCACCCTTATTGTTGTCACTGCCCTCATTGTTAGCAACCTTGGGGACCCCTGTGAGTAGTGTTCGGATAGACCATTGAGGGTGCGTTGCGAAATCGAAAAACTGTTTTGGCCCAATTCGAAGTGGTGCCTGAAAACCATTCCTTCTCTCCCTAGGCCGTAGTGCGACCATGGGTACGTCCACTGTCAGTATTAATGTCTCGTATCCACAAGTTTCAGCGCGTTGAACCATGTCGAAAGCGATTTCTTCAGATTGACCAACATAAAGCTGGAACCATGCGCGCTCACCTGCTCGATCCCATGTGGTTTCAATGTTGCTCGATGCCATGGTTGATAAACCAAGGGGTATATTATACCGAGTTGCCGCTGAGGCTAGCATCTGATCGGCTCCCGGCCAAGTGAGATTACACATGCCCATGGGAGCAATGCCGAAAGGTAAGTCCCATTGTTGTTCGAGAAAGTTCTTTTTCAAACTTCTGTTTTCAACATTGATGAAGACCCTTGGCTGTAGTCGAATTCTATCGAGTACTGACGTATTTTGCTCGCAGGTATACTCATCGCCTGCCGCCCCATCAATGTAATCGAACATGATTTTGGGCATGCGTTTTTTTGCGGCTAGTCTGGCGTCGCTAACGTTGAAAATATTGGGTTTCATGACGATTGCTGATCGAGCTAATTTTGAATTTCAGTTGAATCGGGGGGGGATTCTAACGTCAATGGGAGGGATATAACACTGCAAATCACGGGCGCGACTGGTCGCTACACGCGATTTCCATTTATAAACAAAACAAAATTGGGTGGCATTATTCGCTTCGAATAAGAGACAAATTCTCACAAGATCGCAGCGATGTAAGATTTTGTCGTTTTTTTTGCCTTGGTATCAAAGATAATCGATAATATAAGCGGGAAAGTATGCGACAGAGGTTATTCATTGCGATTGTGTATTTATATTGTTGTCTCGTATCAGTGAGGATTGTGCAACCCTACGTCTGTAACTTCGGTTTAGTTTGAGTCATTATTGTCGTTCCACACGATATATCGCTTGTCGGCATTGCTCCATTCATCGTCAATCTCAACGAGAATGGCACTGACAAGCCTGAGTAAAGATGCCTCATTCGGGAAGACCCGGACAATCCGGGTTCGCCGTTTAATTTCCTGCTGGATCGGACGCTCAATTCCATTCGTCGTTCTCATCTTTCGATGATGCGATTCCGGTAAATTGAACACGGTCAATCCTTCAGGAACGTTATCGAGCAGCCATTGCGATAGCTTCGAGCAGTCTGACTCGTAACGGGCCGCCAGTTGCTCCAACTGAGCCAGGGCAGATGCCTCGTCCGTCGCATTCCAGACCGAACGCAATTCGCCACCAATCCGGCTACGAACCTTTGCCGTTGGGGCATGATTAATCGCGTTCTGTGCCAGATGAAACTGACAGCGTTGCCACGGTACACCCGGAAACACGGCACGCCTTGCCGCCTTCAAACCCGCGTGATCATCACTGGCAATGTAAGTGATGCCATGCATGCCTCGTTTCACCAACGACTGTAAAAACTCCCGCCAGTTGATCTCGGCTTCACTGGTGGCAATCTGCACACCCAGTACGCTTCGTCGACCATCCGGTAGTATTCCCACCGCACTGAGCACCGCGGCATCCACCACCTCATGATCCATCCTGACCCGTTCGTAACGCGCATCCAGTACCAGATAACGTATCTCGCCAAGACCACGATCCCGCCATACTGACAAGGCATCGTCCAGCAAAGCCGTTGCACGGGACACCTGAGTCGAAGATATTTTCTCAATACCGAACAGATCCAGTACCTTCTCCACACGGCGCGTACTGACACCACTAACGTACATCTGAGCCACACACAGCATCAACGCGCGCTCACTGCGTCGTCCCTGTTCCAGACTGTGCGGGTAAAACCCGGACTCACCGTGATTACGCGTCTTGGGTATCGACAGATTTAGCGTCCCAAGGGTCGTGTCCACCTGTTTGGGTTTGAATCCATTGGCATGGCCACGGCGATTATCACTGCGTTCATGGGGCACCGCACCCAGAAACTGGGATCGTTCGATCTGCATGGCCTGATTCATCATCGCGGTAATGACATCACGAAAAGCCTGGGGGCCATGTTGAATCAATTGTTCCATCACTACTTCATATAGGTTAGGGTAATCAGGTTGGGTCATTGGGTTGTCTCCACATTTGCGTAAGTCACAAACATGGAACGACTTGATGGCTCAACATTCAATACTAAAGCCTGAAAAACCGGCTTTGGCTTCGCTCTCTACGTTCACTCCGCCAAAGCCAATAGCGAAGCTGCAATAGAAAGCTAAATTACAGACCTCAGATTACACTACCATCAGTGAGTGGATTTGTTGTGCGATTGTTTGAGTCTGGCGGCAAGTGCAACCGATTACCGATTGAAGTGTTGCTAAGTGCTATTTTCCAGTTTGATTAATTTACAAGAGAATATATTGATGTCAGTAGAGATTCCTGCTCGCGCAAGCGCCGTCATTATCGGTGGTGGTGTTATTGGAACCAGCGTGGCCTATCATTTGGCCAAACTAGGTTGGACCGATGTGGTGCTCCTTGAACGCAGCCAGTTTAGCTGCGGCACGACTTGGCATGCGGCTGGGCTCATTGGCACTATGAGAGCCAATGAAAGTCATGCAAGGTTGTGCCAATATTCAATGTCGGTGCTTAAGGAGTTAGAGGAAGAGACAGGGCAATCCACTGGCTTTAAACAGGTTGGATCGTTATCCATCGCACATAGCATGGCAAGGTTGGAAGAGCTGAAACGTGTGGCCTCCATGAATAACGCTTTTGGGGTCACCCGGGTGGACATGGTGACGGCGGAAGAGATCAAGCATCTTTATCCTTATCTTGAGACGTCTGATCTGCTGGGCGGTAGTTGGGTTTCCCATGACGGTTATGCGAGCCCCGTTGACGTTACGGCCTCCTTTGTTCGCGGTGCGCGAGGACGAGGTGCGCTTTGCCTAGAAGGAGTGAAAGTTACCGAAATAACTCAAGCTAATGGAAAAGTCACTGGCGTTATAACTGACCAGGGAGAAATTCAGTCAAACTTCGTTGTCAACTGCGGCGGGTTATGGGCAAGGAACATCGGCAAGATGGCGGGAGTAAATGTACCGCTGCATGCCTGTGAGCATTACTATGCTGTAACAGAAAAACTGGATGACATGCCTGTGAATCTACCAGTTATGAGAGACCATGATAAATGTGCCTACTATAAGCCGGATGCAGGTAGCTTATTGGTTGGGGCCTTTGAACAAAATGCCGTTCCTTGGGGGCATGAAGGTATTCCAGAAGACTTTAGTTTTGATGAAATCGAAGGGCACATGGAAGAGCAGATGATGCCAGTGCTTGAAGATGCCATGGAGCGAGTTCCCATGCTACAAAATATTGGTTGGAGAAAGTTCTTTTGTGGGCCTGAAAGTTTCACCCCTGATGACCAATTTCACATGGGTGAATCGCCGGAGTTGAAGAATTTCTATGTGGCAGCCGGTCTAAACTCGGTGGGAATTCAAACTTCGGGCGGATTGGGTAGAGCGCTAGCGGATTGGATGAACACGGGTCGGTCTCCGATGGATCTATGGGGTAACGATATTCGTCGAATGTACCCATTCCAAGGAACCCAAAAGTATATTCAAAACCGGGTAACGGAGTCACTAGGGTTGTTATACGAAAATCACTACCCGTTTAAACAGATGAGGACCTCGCGAGATGTTCGCCATTCACCTATCCATGAAAAACTAGTTCAACGGAATGCGTGTTTTGGTGAAGCCGCAGGCTGGGAACGCCCCAATTGGTTTGCTCCTAAAGGGGTCGAACCAAAATATGAATACAGCTTTGGGAAGCAGAACTGGTTTGAATATTCGGCAGACGAGCATCGTTCATTCAGAGAAAATGTTGCGATGTTTGATCAAAGTACTTTCTCCAAGTATCTTGTTCAGGGCAAAGATAGTTGTAAATCGCTGCAGAGAATCTGTACGGCTAATGTGGATGTGCCGGTGGGGAAAATGGTTTACACCCATTGGTTGAATGATGACGGTGGTATAGAAGCAGATTTGACTGTTACCCGAATGCAGGAAAATCAGTACTTGGTGGTGAGCGCTGCCGCAGTAACCCATAAAGATTTAAACTGGTTAAGTCGGAATATTTCTGAAGATGCGCATTGTATGGTTACGGATGTCACCAATGCATGGGCCATTTTTGGTGTGATGGGACCGAACAGTCGGTCGTTATTATCTGAGGCATTGAACCATGACATGTCAACAGAGCATTTCCCCTTCGGTACGATGCAGGACATCGAGCTTGGCTGCGCTGTTGGTAAAGCTGCTCGAGTTTCTTTTGTCGGAGAACTCGGTTGGGAAATTTATATTCCCGTAGACATGGCGCGACATGCTTATGACCAACTGTGGGAAGCGGGGCAGGGCCATAATTTGAAAATGGCGGGACTTCATGCCTTGGACAGCGGGCGAATAGAGAAAAAATTTATTCATTTTGGCCATGATGTGGCTGACGAAGATACGCCATTGGAATGTGGTCTGAGTTTTGTTTGTGACATGAATAAGAACATTCCTTTTATTGGGCGCGATGCGATAGCGAAACAAAAAGAAACAGGTAGCTGGAAGAACAAGAGATTGGTCCAATTCCTGTTGCAGGATCCTGAATCCATGCTCTACCATCATGAGCCGATCCGTTGCGATGGAGAAATAGTGGGGCATCTGACTTCCGGGAACTATGGCCACACTTTGGGCGGATCAGTGGGGTTGGGATATGTTCATTGTGATGAAGGAGTGACCAAGGACTATTTGGACAGTGGCCGATTCGAGATCGAAGTGGGTGGAGAAATGGTTCCCGCTAAAACCAGCCTGTCTGCGATGTACGACCCTAAGGCAGGGCGAATGAGAAACTAGTAGGTATGTTTTCACGTGTTTGAATGCTATTGATTCAAGCACATTGGTATAATGTAGTTAAGGATATGACGGGATAAACGGACTTTGTCCCGTTTTATTTTTCGTGTGGTGGTTTCATGTTTGTTAACCCGGCTTTGTGGTGTGGTTCGAAGATGGAGATTTAAAAGAGGTCGGCCAGCTTCCTGACTCCGTCTTCTAATTTATTGGTTGCTATTGAGGAAAACCCCAGCCTGAAAAAGTTTTGCGGTTTATGTTTTCCATGGAAAAAAACCGCCCCTGGCTCAAATAGGATCCCATGCTTCATGGCTTCAATGGCGAGCAGCTCGGTGTTGATGTTTTTTGGCCCTTCTACCCAAAAAGCAGATCCGCCGAAGGTGGGCCTACGGCTGCTTCCTGGAAAGTGGGTTTCCAGCAAATCCCCTAAAATGGCCCAACGCTCGTGCAGTATTTGACTTAGTCGATTGACTAAAGCATCGTGATATCCACGCTTGAGAAACTGGGCAATAATAAATTGGTTATTGCTTGGAGGATGCCTGAGAATAAGTCTTCTCAATGATCTTGCCTGCTCGATCAGCGCTTTAGAGGCGACCAGATAGCCAAGGCGAATGCCCGGAGCCAGTGTTTTTGAGAGGCTGCCAATGTAGATCACTCGGTCGTCACAATCCATGCTTTTCAAGGCGGGGGTGGGATCGCCTACGTAGTTAAATTCGGATTCATAGTCATCTTCGATGATAACAATGTTGTGTTTTTGTGCGGACTCAAGCAATTCGTATCGCCTATCTTTTGGCATGGTCACAGTGCTTGGATAGTGATGACTTGGTGTGGTGTAAATGCAATCGCATTTTTCTAATTGCTGGTCCGGGATTAAACCCTGATTGTCTACCGCTAAAGGCAATACTTTTGATGTCAGCATGCTGAATGTGTTCTCAGCATCAACATATCCGGGGTTTTCAATGCCCATGGTTTTGCTAGCATTTAGCAACAACAGTGCCGCGAGATAAATTCCCTGCTGGGCGCCCACCGTCACTAGTATTTCATCTTTTTCTGCCCACACTCCTCTTCTGGGTAGTATTTTCTTATGAATCTGATCGATGAGTTCAGGGTTATCTTGATCAACCTGATCTTTCGCCCAGCTATGTATGGCATTTATTGACGAGGCTTCCCGTGAACATTCTCTCCAGTCAGCAATTGGAAAGACATCACGGTCATATTGGCCGCAAATAAAAGGGAAGGGGTATTGGTACCAATTCGGTGGTTTTGTATTCTGACGAAAGTTGTGAGGCTTAATCACAATCATGTCTGACCAACTAATTTTGCTGGTTTCCGAGTTCTCTGGTTTGGGCGTTTGAGCTCGCCCTTTTAGAATTTCCGGATTGACGTAGAAACCACTTCTCTCCCGTGCCAGCAAAAAACCTTCGTCAACCAGATGTTGGTAAGCATATACCACCGTGTTTCGAGCGACGGAAAGCTGTTTCGCTAGTTTCCTACTTGAAGGAAGTGCGGAGTTGGGAGCAATATGGCCCTCAAGAATCGAGCTAACTATCATTTCCTGGATATGTGACTGCAAGGTGCCATCGCAGTGTTGAGGAAGTGTAAATAGATATTCCGTCACGGTTTGGATCTTTATCTTGAAGAAATATCATTATAGACCAGGATGATTACAATGATCGCGAAATAGCAGCGTCAAAACGACAAATGACGGTCTAAAAGTTTGAAATGAGTGACTCATACGGGAAACTTGATCGCTTTTTGAACGACCATCATCAATCAGTCGTACTAAAACGTGGATGTGATTGGACCAGAATCTCAATGGATTCGCTTTTACTTGGATTAGCGCTATGGCCTCTACTTAGGATGCATGCCAGATAAGCAGCATAGTAAACCGCATTCAACCGTTGTAATTGGTATTTGATTGCTCGGTGTAAAGGAATTATGGCGATATGTCGTCCGTGAATGTGTCAAATTATAGATTGCATACTTAGCGTGTTGTGAGCGAGAGTAGGCTCATGTGATGTGGGTCTCATGGTCTAGTCTGAACTAAGGATCTGTGGCGCTTAATCTTGGTCAACGTAGATTGTTTTTTGAGTGAAAACACAGACGTTAAGAGAGTTGTATATTAGAATGTTATAAACTACCATCCCAACACTTTTCTTAGAGTGTGCTGTTATTCTTGTTTTTCCAACTTCCATTGGAATTTCCGGCTTCGAACAGTGCAGCTTCGATCAGCTTCGGGGAGGCGTTCACATTGGAACATAATATTCATTAGTGACTGCCCCATCGATACCTTTAAATAAAAAAATTCCAAACTGAGGAGTTACTTAATGAAATCATTAATAAAATCAACATTGGTGGCAGCCAGCGTGGCCACTGCGTTGTCTGCAGCATCGGTGGTACAAGCTGCGGACCAAGTTAACGCGGCGTTCTTCCTAGAATGGGCAACACCTAACCTGATTGCAAAAGTTGATCAGGATTATGACAAAGCGATGGGGGTCGATGTAAACTGGGTTGACTTCACAACTGGTACTGCGATGACCGAAGCGATGTTAGCGGGTGATATCGATATCTCGTATTCACAAGGCTTGGCGCCTTTTGTTACTGCGATTCAGCAAGGTGCACCATTGAAAATGGTGGGTATCGCGGTTGTATATGAAGCGAACGATTGCTATGTGAAAGACGGTTTAGGTATTGACTCATCCAATGCTTCTGAGCTTGAAGGTAAAACCGTCGCTGTGCCACTAAATACCATGGCTGACTATGCTTTTCGTGAATACATGAGTCATTTGAATGTGGATATTTCAACCATGCAGATTGTTGATCAAGCGCCACCTGATGGCGCGAAATCACTGGCTGACGGTGCTGTGGATATGGCTTGTCTTTTCGGCGGGGTTGCTTCAGCAGCCGGTGCGGAAGTGGGTGCTCCCATCATGAGCTCTGAGCAAAAGGTTGAAGCGGGCATCGGTTCTTTCGACGTGATCTCGGTTACTGAAAAATTCGCTACCGAAGAGCCTGAATTGCTTAAAGCGTTTATGGAAGCAACAGAAGAAGCCAATAACGCCTTCAAAGGAACAGATGCTGAGTATGAGAAGCTTGCAGCAGCTTCTGGTATGGACGTTGAAACCACAAAAACTCAGATTAGCGGATTTATCATGCCATCAGCTAAAGAGCAGTTGGAGAAATACTTCGTGAAAGGCGGCATTGCCGAATCAGCGGCGGCATCGCTTGGTTTGGTGTTCTCGGATGCTTCCGATGGGGCTGCAATCGCAACAACGCTTGACGGATCTTTTCTCGAATAAGCATTAGTTGTTAGTAAAGCAGGCCGCGCAGAAGCGCGGCCTGCTTGATTCAATATTCATTTATTGAATATCAAAATTATAAGGTGTCCCCAATTTCACTTTGGCTAGCACCAAACTAAAACAATAGCATTGAATAGTTCCATCTGCGAACAAAAACTCATCCCTCAACAGGCAACACAAAGTTTTAGGTGATCTCCTGTGCGGCGTATAATCAATGACTAAAAATCGGAAGCGAAATGGCGGATCTTGTTTGTAAAGATATGAGTATGACTTTCACGAACCCCCAATCGGGCGGAGACGTTGAAGCGCTAAAAAACATTAACTTCACTCTGAAGAAGGGTGAGCTGTTATCAGTATTAGGGCCATCAGGTTGCGGTAAAACAACCCTCTTGAATATGCTTGCTGGTTTTATCAACCCCACCGGTGGAGAAGCCACACTAGGTGGTAAAACTATCGATTCTCCGGGTGTGGAACGTGGCATGGTCTTTCAACAAGGTGCGCTTTTTGAATGGCTGCCGGTGTCAAAAAATGTTGACTATGGCCTTCGGATGAAGAATACACCGCCAGAAGAAAGCGAAAAGCTGGTTGAAAAGTGGCTTGAAATCGTTGGCTTACAAGGATTTGGAGACACCCCTACCTATCAACTATCCGGTGGTATGCAACAACGGGTTGCTCTTGCTCGATGTTTGGTTAATGACCCCGATGTGATCCTGATGGATGAGCCGCTTGGTGCACTAGACGCATTGACACGAGAGAAAATGCAATCTCTGGTACTTGAGCTCTGGAAAGAAACCGGTAAAACCATCTTGATCATTACACATTCTGTTGAAGAAGCTCTATTACTGGGCGAACGATTGTTCGTTATGGCACCACGACCAGGGCGTATCCATAAGGAATACAATCTCCCTTTCGCCGAGCGCGGACTGACTGAGTCGCTGCGTGAGATCAAACAAGATAAGCACTTTTCCGATGTGCGTGAAGAAATACTCACGATGATCTGGAATATGGAAGAGGAGATAATGGGCCGTGTTTGAATTTTTATCAGAAAGCCGGGCTTCGGTTGCGGCAGTCATCATTATCATCTTATTGATATCGTTTTTAGTTTCTATTTTTATTGGTCGAAAGCAGAATGCATTAACGGCCAGAGACGAAGTATTTGGTGACCCCGAGCGAACAAAAGGCGGCTGGTACTGGGCGGTCTGCGGTGTGTCTGCACTGCTGTTAGTTTGGTTCTACTACTCTTGGGGTGTAGGACGAGCTTATTATCCTCAGGCTGCAAACGAGTTATGTCAGGTTGCTAAACTTGAAGAAGCGATCTCACCAATTAAAGCTGCATTACCAATCAGTTCACGATACTACAAATCAACGTTACTGGTGTCTCGAAACTCAAATCAATTACTCGATTTGAGATCAGAATTGCCTGCTGATTTGTTCAGCAGCGCTGAACAAAGTGAGATCAAGTTAATCATCGATAGTATTGAACGCCTTATAGTGAATTCCTCGGATCCAGCGAATCTTGACGCTGGACTGACCAAGCAGTTAGAGGGCCTTTCAGCTGATCTTGAAGCGCTCAGCGCGAAGTTGGGTGCCGGATATGCAGGTCTAACACCAACAGAGGAAGCATTAGCGCAGCCTAAGTGGGGTACGACATACATTGAAATTCCAGTGCTGCCAATGACTCCCAAAGGTGTCCTCTTTGATAATGTTGCGCTGGAAGCGCAGGCGATCACCAAACGTTTTAATAAAATTCGTAATCATCTTCCTGAGAATAATGTTCTAGTTACGGATATCAAGCAACGTATCGATACGTTAAGAGAAGCCAGTGAATCAGGCGCCTATGATGAGAGTACTTTCGAGCAGCGTGAGGCTTATGTAAAGGCTGTTGAGCGAATCTTCAGACGCTTGGATGACGGGCTTATTTTCCCTGCCGCTTCTTTAGAAGGCGTGAATACCGCTATCGCCAACCTTGATAGTGTAAGTGAAGACGCGCGTGGAGGTTTACGCATCGTTGAATCATTACTCCTGCCTGGTCCGGGTGTTGTTAAATCACGAACCCAGTGTACAGAACAAGGCTCAGCTCGCTGGTTACCTAAACCGACTGATGTGGTTGCGACTTTTATGCGGTTAGCCAATCCTGATTTGGAGAATGGGGGTGGTTATAGAGGTGTAACGTTACTTTGGTGGAAATGGTTACCCGTGGCGGATGTTGTAGGTTTCCTTTTTCCTGATTGGATTGCAGATGCATGGCCTGGAGAATATGCTAGACATGGGGCTGACGGATCAATTACGCCAAAATTCAAAGACAATTTGCTAGCCTTTGCCCAAGGTGAAATATCTTTAGGTTATGTTCCAATGTTCGATGGCCATATTTGGGATTCGATGTTTCGAGTTCTGATAGCGCTCTCATTAGGTATTTTGTTGGGCGTACCGTTGGGTTTACTCATGGGGGTGTCGAAATTCTTTAAGTCATTCTTCGATCCCTTAATAGAATTGTATCGCCCTGTTCCTCCGCTTGCTTGGGCGCCACTCATACTTACGATTTTTGGTATACAGGACGACGGAAAAATTTTCCTTTTATTCATGGTGGCATTCGCTATTATGGTTATATCAGCGCGCACGGGCGCTATTGGCACGCAACTATCGAAGATTCGGGCGGCACATTCCCTAGGATCAACTGACTCACAGATTCTCCGTAATGTTATTTTTCCGAACGCACTTCCCGAGATATTAACGGGAATTCGAATTGCGGTTGGTGTTTGTTGGGGAACGCTGGTTGCTGCCGAAATGTTGGCTGGTACAACAGGTGTTGGTTTTATCGAAAATATCGCCCGTACCGTGTCCGATTATGAGTTGATCTGGGTAACCATTCTCATTATGGGTCTGCTCGGCCTCTTGCTTGACCTGATCATGCGTTGGGTTATTGACAAAACCATACCTTGGAGGGGGAAAGGTTAGGTATCAATCTCAAAGGGGAATTAGGGACTTTCCCCTTTTATGTCACGACGGATTTCACTCTGAGGCGCTTAATCCTTTATCTCTCGTAATATGAAGTTGACCATATTGAGAGAAGGCGTTGCTAGATCAATGACCCAATCAGCTGAGCGTGAAATTAGGAAGGGATGTTGCAAGTACAGGAGTAGTCAATCGATGCTGGGGTGGTAAGCTGTAGAAGTTCAGACTTGAGCTGACAGTTACCCGTTTATCAGTAGCTGTCTGTCAGATAGAGTTTAGTTTACAAACTTTTCTTTCCAGATCGCTTTACCGTCGATGAGTGTTTCCATCGGCGTTCTCCCAAGGCACATTTTACCCTGATGAGTTCGTTGAGTATTGTACTTGATAAGCCACTCGTCAAGATCAATCTGTAATTCGTCAACTGAATCATAGATTTTCTTGCGTAGGGTTATCTGATAAAACTCGTTAAGAATGGTCTTGTGGAATCGTTCACATATCCCATTTGTCTGCGGTGATTTCACCTTGGTTTTCGTGTGCTCAATGTTATTCAGTGCCATGTAAAGCTGATAATCATGCTGATCGGCTCGACCACAATACTCGGTTCCCCTGTCAGTAAGAATGCGCAGCATGGGAAGGCTGTGCTCTTCGTAGAACGGGAGCACCTGATCATTGAGCATATCCGCTGCGGTGATCGGTGTTTTGGTCGTGTAGAGCTTCGCATGAGCCACTTTGGAATACGTGTCCACGAAGGTCTGTTGATACACTCTGCCGATCCCCTTGAAGGTACCGACGTAATAGGTGTCCTGTGACCCCAGATAGCCGGGATGGGCGGTATCTATCTCACCACAGGCCACATCGTCCTCTTTCTTACGTTCCATGGCCGCGACCTGGGATTCAGTCAAAATCAATCCCTGCTCAGCCACTTTATTAGACAACGCTTTTAACCGGTCTTTAAAGCACGCTAAACCATGTCGCAGCCAGATACTGCGAACTCCGCTGGGTGAAACGAAGGTACCTCGTTTACTCTCGTTGCTTGTGTCCTACCAGTTGCGTTTGGAGTGCCATCGAGCGTGCTGTTACGGAATCGTTTTCTGTAACCGAGCTCGATTTCTCTCTTGGTCCTTTATCATAGAGCTCTTCCTTTTTCGCTAAAGACTATTTTGATCTACTAGATTGAATTATATCGGTTGATTCGTTCCTTCGATCCCTCGCATAAGCTGCTACCCAATTTAAAAGATTAGGGTGTCCGAAAAACTCTCCACCCATTCTCTCCACGGTAGTTTGTTGCTTCACCTGCTCGATGACAAGAGGAGCTCTGAGTGGTCTGATCCTGTTGCCGCCTTGTCTTAAAGACGCTAGGTAGCAAATTTACCTAGGTTTCAATTATTTCTGCATTCTTTCCTCGAGGTTTCTTCAGCATTAACACTTCCCGTTTGCTACCAAGCTGGTTCAACTAGATTGTCTGGACGGGAATGGCCATCTAGTCTAAACTTCGTATTGAGTTCCTGTTTTTGGGTGTGAACTTAACTGATAGGTTTAGCGCTTTGGGACGTAATCTGTCAGCCTAATCGGGAGTTGACTAGGTTGAGAGATTACGTTGCTTAGACAGACTAATCCATAACAACTGGAGAATGAATTATTATGAGCAAAATTGTCGATACAACAAGACGGTCCGTCGTCAAAGGCACTGCTGTTGCGGGCGCGGCAGCGGCAGTCGGGCCTTGGGTTGTTAGCCCAAAAGCACTGTCTTCATCTGGAGAGGTGAATTGCACTATCTGGACTGACTATATTCCAGCCAATGTCATCGAAGACTTTACTGCGTCTACAGGTATTAAGGTTAATTATAAAGAACTTGGTTCTAATGAAGAACTGATTAATCAGATGAAAGCAACGAAAGGTGCCGGTGTTGATCTTTGTAGTCCAACCAATAATCGATCCGGTCAATGGGTGGATCTGGAGCTATTGCAGCCTTTTGATTATTCAAGAATTGCCAATTTGAATAATATCAACCCCGCCATGCTGAAAGTCGGGGATACAGAATGGAATTTCGGTGGTAAGGGATCACACTGGCTTCCATTTGTTTGGGGAACTGAGGCCATTGGCTGGCGTACTGACTTATACACTCCTCCGGGTGGTGTTCCTAGCTACGGTAACGTTTGGGATCCAGAGAATGAAGGCAAAACCATGATTCGCCCACACAGTGGTATGCTAGGTGCTGGTCTTTATATGGAGACCATCGGCGAACTGGAGCCGGGTGACGTTTGGAAAGCTTACAGTAGCGAAGAAGCCATGAGACCTATTTGGCAAAAAATTACTGACTTCTGTATTGCCAGAAAATCTCAGATCAAATTGTTTTGGAATGATACTGACAGCCAAAAGAATGGCTTGTTGAATGACGGTGTTGTGGTCGGTCAAACCTGGGATGGTCCAGTGCTAGCGATGAAGAGCCAGGGCGAACCTGTCACCTATCAAGCGCCCAAAGAAGGTGCAATGGCTTGGGTTGATAGTCTGGCGATGTCTGCTGCCGCTGAAAACGTTGATCAAGCCTATGCATTAATGGACTATGTGTTTAATCCAGAAGTTGCGGGTAAGTCCATAGACGTGCATGGTTATAATTCAGCAGTGCTTGGAGCCGATGGTCATACAGGTCCAGCTTATAAGAAAAACTTCGCGGAAGCATATCCTGGTGATGCGTTGGCTAAACTCAATCCTTGGCCCGCGGAAGCACAATGGTACGCTGATGTACGAACGGAGTATCGAAACAAATTTGTGAATGCATAAACACTGATGCTCAAAACGCCCTTTTCTTGTTCAGAAAAGGGCGTTTTTCCTTTTTAGGTTTCGGGAATATCTGAACAAGTTATGATTGTGATTCAGCTCCTTTTCAGAGTTTGTTCAGCGATTTCTTTATTTAAACTGTAATAAGCAGGGTTTTTTGATGAGTGCAGATGTCCAACTAGATAATGTATGGATCCGGTTTGGTGATTTTGTGGCGGCCCGTGATGCAAATATCCACATTAAGGAGGGTGAGTTTTTTAGCTTTCTTGGCCCCTCGGGCTGCGGTAAGACAACCTTGTTACGTGCAGTCTCAGGATTTCTTGATCCATCTGAAGGTCGTGTGTTAATCGGCGGACAGGATATGGCAGGCATTGGCCCTAATAAGCGCCCAACGGCTTTGATTTTTCAGAATCTGGCTTTGTTTCCATTAATGACTGTTTGGGAAAATATCGCGTTTGCTCTTGAGGTAAAAGGAGTGGGTAAAGCACAACGTCGTAGGAAAGCCGATGAACTATTAGAACTGATTGCCTTACCAGGACAGGGAGAGAAGATGGTCAATGAGCTTTCAGGTGGACAGAAGCAACGAGTTGCGATTGCTAGGGCATTGGCAGCAGAGCCAGATGTGTTACTGCTAGACGAGCCATTGTCTGCATTAGATTTAAAACTCCGTCAGCACATGCGAACAGAACTTCGCGCGATTCAACAGAGGGTCGGGATTACATTTATCTACATTACTCACGATCAGGGCGAGGCGTTGACCATGTCCGATCATGTCGCGGTGATGAGCCAAGGGGTGATTGAACAGGTTGCTGATGGAACAACTATTTACGATTGCCCAGAGAGTGCATTTGTTGCATCTTTTGTTGGTGAGAATAATCTTTTCTCAGGAAAAGTGAGGCAGGTTGATGAGGATTATGCTGTCATCGATACGGAGTTAGGTTCAATGCGTGCCAAAAACGGTAAACGAAATGGTGTCAGTCAACTCACTAAAGGTGATGATGCTTATGTCTTCATCCGGCCTGAATCACTAAAGTTTTCTGATGCAGGGAACCATGACAATGTGTTCAAGGCGAATATTCATCAGCAGGAATTCGAAGGAAATTTGTGGCAAGTACACTTCAATGTACTTGGAAACCGTCGGATTAAACTGTCCATGGTTAATGATGGTGGTTCCATTGATCATGATGTCGGTGCGGAAGTCTCCTTGGGTTTCAATGCGGATCTCGCTACTGCACTTCCTCATGGCGAGTTAGCAGCAGAATAGCTTGTGGGTTTGATCACAATTAACGTGTAGAAGTTCAGACTTGAGCTGACAGTTACCCGTTTATCAGTAGCTGTCTGTCAGATAGAGTTTAGTTTACAAACTTTTCTTTCCAGATCGCTTTACCGTCGATGAGTGTTTCCATCGGCGTTCTCCCAAGGCACTTTTTACCCTGATGAGTTCGTTGAGTATTGTACTTGATAAGCCACTCGTCAAGATCAATCTGTAATTCGTCAACTGAATCATAGATTTTCTTGCGTAGGGTTATCTGATAAAACTCGTTAAGAATGGTCTTGTGGAATCGTTCACATATCCCATTTGTCTGCGGTGATTTCACCTTGGTTTTCGTGTGCTCAATGTTATTCAGTGCCATGTAAAGCTGATAATCATGCTGATCGGCTCGACCACAATACTCGGTTCCCCTGTCAGTAAGAATGCGCAGCATGGGAAGGCTGTGCTCTTCGTAGAACGGGAGCACCTGATCATTGAGCATATCCGCTGCGGTGATCGGTGTTTTGGTCGTGTAGAGCTTCGCATGAGCCACTTTGGAATACGTGTCCACGAAGGTCTGTTGATACACTCTGCCGATCCCCTTGAAGGTACCGACGTAATAGGTGTCCTGTGACCCCAGATAGCCGGGATGGGCGGTATCTATCTCACCACAGGCCACATCGTCCTCTTTCTTACGTTCCATGGCCGCGACCTGGGATTCAGTCAAAATCAATCCCTGCTCAGCCACTTTATTAGACAACGCTTTTAACCGGTCTTTAAAGCACGCTAAACCATGTCGCAGCCAGATACTGCGAACTCCGCTGGGTGAAACGAAGGTACCTCGTTTACGCAGTTCATTACTGGTTCGGCTTTGGCCATGGGCAGGTTCTTCCAGTGCGTAATCAAGCACGATGGACTCGACAGCAGGATCGACTCGGTTCTTGATGTTCGGGCTGCGACGGTTGCGATCAAGAAGCGCTTCGACTCCTCCTTCATCCGCCGCCGCTTTGTATCGGTAGAATGTATCGCGCGACAATCCCATCACCTTGCAGGCTTTAGAAACGTTTCCGAGCTCTTCAGCCAGATTCAGTAAACCGACTTTATGCTTGATGACTTTTTCGTTAGTATGGATCATTGAGAGTTACCTCGTTGTGTTTTGATATTGTTTGGTAACTACATCAAAACGGGTAACTCTCATTAAATCAACCCTCGCTTCGCTCGGATTGATTTAATACGGTGTCAGATTTGGTCTAAACTTCTACAATTAACGATATTGTATGATGGTTGAGTATTGGCAAAACTTCTTCCGCAAAAATGGCACAGCTCTTGCGCTTTTTTTGCTGCTTTCAGTAGGGTCGTGGATTCTTTTAATGATTGTGTTGCCGCAATTATTTATGATGGATTTCTCGTTTCGCGCAAATGTCCCTCCGCCCCAATGGAACACAGAGGCACATCATTACACGCTGGAGCATTATAGGTACATGCTTTATGGCAGTGCGCAAAGCACTGACTCCTACAATTACGTGGATCTTTCCGTATTCGGCAGAACCATCCTAGCCGCTATTTTTGTGACGTTGATCGATGTCGCTTTATGTTACCCAGTCGCTTACTACTTAGCGCATGTGTCCAAAGGGGGATGGGCAAGACTAATGGTGGTGTCACTGATTGTACCTTTTTGGGTGAATGAGCTGTTAAGGGCATTCGCGTTCAAGATCATGTTTGGATCAAGTGGAATTATCAATAATGCATTGATGTGGTTTGGTATCGTTGACGAACCGTATGATTTTATTCGTAATAGTGTTGCGCTGTATTCGGGACTTAGTTATGCCTATATATTGTTGATGATCTTTCCGATCTACAATGCTGTAGAGAGCCTCGATAAAAATCAGATAGAAGCCGCGCGGGACATGGGATCACCTTGGTGGCGTATTCACTGGCGGATCGTGATACCTCATGCTAAACCTGGGATTACGTCTGGATGCACCATGGTTTTTATGTTAACTGCAGGCGCTTTAGCTGCGCCGCAAATTCTGGGCGGCCCTAGCAGTCTCTGGTTTACGCAAATTATCTATCAATCTTTTAACCAAGCTGGAAATTGGGCGAGGGGTTCTGCATACGCGATTATTTTGTTAGCCACTAGCATCGTATTTGTGCTCTTCATGATGAGGGTATTTAAGGTCAAGCTGGGGGAGATTGCACGATGACCTCAGATAACGTCCGCAAAGCTTTCACTGTATTTTTCGTACTGGGCTTTTTTATCTATCTGTTTGGACCTCTCATAATAATGGGTTTTACGTCCTTTAACAGTTCATCTTTTCCGAAAATTACCCCTTGGGAGTGTTTTACCGTTGAATGGTTTGATGTACTAACCAAAGATGACAAACTACTGGAGGGCTTGAGGAACAGCATATTTATTGGGATTGGGGTTGTTGTGCTTGCTGTTCCACTGGGATTAGCGGGAGCGTTAATGCTCACACAGGTGAAAGAGCGAGTCCGTCCTTGGTACTACACCATTGTTATATCACCAATTTTGGTACCAGGTGTTGTGCTTGGTATTTCTACTTTGCTATTCTGGGATCGAATAGGTGGCATGTTCGGGGCATCCAGAAACTCTATTTTCTACGATGGCTTTTTTCTCACAATTATAGGGCAGGCCACCTTCATTTCGGCTTATACGATGTTAGTATTTATTTCAAGACTGCAGCGTTTTGACAGAGACCAAGAAGACGCGGCTCTCGATCTGGGTGCTACTCATGTACAAACATTCCGCAAGATTCTGTTACCATTTCTGAAACCAGCTATCGCTTCGGCTTGTGTGTTAGCTTTTCTAGCTTCTTTTGAAAACTATAATACAACGGTGTTTACCATTGTTTCCGAAAGTACGTTGACAACGTTTCTGGCAGCTAAGGTAAGACATGGAATTAATCCGTCGATCAGTGCTCTGGCTGTGATCATTGTTGTTATCACGGTTTTT
>WLWD01004198.1_pt1 | contig 31115 bp, 22 predicted proteins | sample 6712731 | NCBI WGS metagenome assembly WLWD01 (sample SAMN12718690, study PRJNA576275) | sponge metagenome | isolation source: marine sponge | host: Mycale hentscheli | place: New Zealand: South Island, Marlborough, Capsize Point | collected 2014-11-01
TTAATCACCTTGGTTTGTCATTCCATTAGATACTATGTGAATGTTCTTTAACTAGTGGTGTGCTTGAGCACAAATGGCGAGCGAGCCTTAAACTACACTGTGAGGCCGGGATGTGAAGATAGAGAGAGAGTTAAGGAGGAAGACAGGAAAGAGAAGAAAGATAAAGATACAAAGAGAGTGAAGAAGGAAGAACAGAACGAAAGAGATAAAGATACAAACAAGGTGAAGAAGGAAGATCAGAAGGAGAAGAGCAAAGAGAAGATAAAGAGACAGAATAATTAATAGATGGATGCATGGTCATTTAGAACAGTGTTTTGTTTGTAAGCAGTAGTCAGAGTTCATTGTATGAGAGCATGTAGTTATGTTGAGTTTTATCCCGGACTTCTGGTGAACATAAATCACTTCGCGTGTGTGGCCGACAACTGATAAAGCAAGGTTGCACATGCGCCAGTCAGTTCTCGTATATTTAGATCTTGACAAAGTCAAAGTTAAGTTCTTAATAAAATCCTTGGTAGCTTAGAGAGTAAGATCCTAAGTGCGTCGGGGTACTACGAAGCAAAGGCCTAGACTCCTTGTACTGCGTGGTTTCGAGAATTCTGGTGGCGGCGACTTTAGAAGGCCAACCCCGATCGGTCCATAAGAAGACAGAAGCCGGGAGCGACCTTCCATCCAGCATAATACCCCCCACAACTGGCGGCAGCGGTGATCCTTCCATTGGGCCCTAAAATCCAAGCGAGGAGGAAAATCGTAGACGTCCCGGGTCATTGGATGCACATACCAGGAGTTGTTCATTGGTGTATAGTCTCAGCTGGAGTGTCTATCGTTTCAACGGGGCCTTAAAATCATGCGTGGAGCTACTGACTCATCTCTACGTTTGAGACCATCCCCTGTGTGGAGCTACAAACAGTTTGAGTGGTTGAGATATCTTATTTGTGTGTCATTTCATTGTGATTTCTTTATTTCACACGTGGACATTCACCTTTTCGTTTCGTGACCTTTAATTTCTCTGCGAATTCCTTGCGTTTTACCTGTTGTGTAATTTTTCCATTTTACGTCCGTGTCATTTAATCTTTGTTGTGTAATTTTTCCGTTTTACGTCCGTGTCATTTAATCTTTGTTGTGTAAGTTTTCCGTTTTACGTCCGTGTCATTTAATCTTTGTTGTGTAATTTTTCCGTTTTACGTCTGTGTCATTTAATCTTTGTGTTTTTCCCTTTGCTTTCTTACAGGAGGTTAACGACGGATCCTTGGACTTTGATAGCCCTTGCCTGCATGTCGGAGCAGTTCAGGAGGGAGCACCGGAGACGTGAGTGCTCAGGTAAGAGTGTAATTTATTATTTGTGTTTGCTAAAATTAATGGTCAACTGCTATTATACTGTTTTTTGCATAAATTAAGCTAAAATATAAATTATGTAGTAACAATACTGTGGTTTTAACTAGGCAGGCTCGCTCGCCATTTGTGCTCAAGCACATCACTAGTTATCGAGCGAGCAAAGCGAGATACTATTAGGGGTGGTTAATGCAAAATCGGATATATGTTATATGTATATATGTGTGTATGGATGATACGTATGCCCCTTAAACGCGCGCGGGGAACTTTCTCCTAAAAACTCAGCTTTTTAGGCTTGACCCCAGTTTATTCTGAAACTACAGCATTAAACAAGCCTTACTTTAAACTTAAGCTCCGAAGTATGAGAAAATTCCGGCGAAAACCCTTGTTTTTCAAGACACAAAAAGTTGCTGAGACCGGTTACTATGTCATTGAAGATCCTTTTCCAAACGTAATTTCAAAACTTCGCCATTTTAGGGTGGATACGGAGTGCCGCTTGTTTGTTGTCAAGAGCCATTGGTAGTCAGAATGCCGTAATGTTAATGCTAAGGAAGCTACTACTACTCCAGTGAAGCTGAGGTAAGTACGTAATTCCATATTTATTAGCTATATATGCAAAAATAACTCTGGTCTTTCTTTTTTGTAGCTAAGAGCTTGTTGTCAAAGTTGACTGGTAAATTCAAATAGTCAGAATGGCTTAAATTTGATACTACGGAAGTTACTACTGCTCAAGAAAATGAGGTAAGAAAGTAATTTCATATTTGTGTGCTAACATTGATTGTCTGTTGTTTTTGTAGCTGAGAGCTTGTCAAGAATGTGAGGTAATTCACATAGTCAAAGTAACTTAAATTTGATACTACAGAAGTTATCAATACTCAGGAAATTGAGGTAAGTTGTAATTCCATATTTGTTGGCTAAAATTACAAATAATAACACTGGTTTTTTTTGTTGTTTTTTTATCGTAGCTGAGAACTTGTCCAAGAGTTACTGGTATCAGAATGGCAGATGTTTGATACTACAGAAGTTACCATTAATAAGGTAAAAGAGCAATTTTGTATTTGTTTGCTGATATTATAGTGTTTGCATGAACTAAACTAAAACATAGTAACAATACTGTTGTTTGTGTTACCTAACTATCAGGCTCGCTCGATATTTGTGCTCAAGCACACCACTAGTTTATTTATATGTTTGGACGTACGTATGTCATTTTGTACTTTGACCCTCGCGTATTTTTGTATTCACTCCGTGTTCGACCCCGTCCTAAACTTCACTAAACAGAATCCTCCGGTTTAGCGATCATTACCCGTATCACCTTAGAAATTGAATTGTTTACCGCTTTGAATTGTTTTGCGGGTGCAGTTAAAACTCAAAAACTTACAGGAGCTCCATTTCTATTCGAGTTAGTGGCCAGTTATAAGCCCTACTCAACAGTATTTACTTGAAAATTCATTGTCCACTAGACGAACCATGAAGGTAAGTCTTGCGTAGGTATGTTCAGTTGTGTGAAAGTATTGTTCGTTACAACTACTATTAAGAATGTCACAAAGAAAATTTTAAATAACATGACTTGATTTTGTTGCTTCTTTTTCAATTCAAACAGTTGAGGGGAGCAGTTACTATGGCATTGAAACCCCTTTACCGCATATGCATATTTTAGTAGCTTGAATGTTAGTTGTTAAAATCGATCGTTTAACAATTGTGTAGTTTAAGGCTCGCTCGCCATTTGTGCTCAAACACACCACTAGTAGTATTGCAGGTGCTGAGGTGTCACAATAGAGCCACGATAGCAAATAACATACTGCCCAGTTTACTGCCTGCAATTGCTGTCTCTGCAGTATTCACAGGTTACTACTCTCACCAATAATAATTCTACAATTGAAGAAAAGGTAGGACACAAATTTTGAGGATGAACAACCCAAGGGAAAATAAACAAAACTGTACATAGTGTTGTTGTTTTTTTATCTAAAAATGTGAAACTTACTTGTTTTAGAGTTTGATGGTAAGCTCAAACTTAGTGGGGCCTCATTGATAGACAGAGGTTTAGGAGTGATGGAGTCATCAAGTCAGTGAGTTGCGACTGGATTTGTAGCTGATAATTTATGGTCTCCAGCAACTTCCAGTTCCCTTTCTATGCTGTTGCCATGCACTGAGATACTGTAGCGCCCCTGCCAATGCCTTCTGCATCACCGCAGGACTCTTTGTCGGTCTCTTCTGTGTCCCCGCCATCTGCAGTAGTAGTCGCTGCATCTCCAGGGCGGACACCACTCGGTGTCTCCACGGAACTGGCGGGAAGAAGAGCTCGCACTGGCGCCTGAATAGTCTAGCAGCGACTGCCTTAAATCATTAGCTGTTGTTATCGACATAGTTTACACAACCAAGCTGAGTTGGGAGACAAGCTTCAGCTTGACCCTCACTCGGAAATAACATTTGGCCATACATTTTCCTTGCACCCAATAATTACGCACTTTTTGTACAGATGCTTTACCAAGCGACATCATGACGATCCTTACCCATTGTGAAATTGCAGCTTCTGTAGGCATGAAAAAGTATGATTGACATATTTTTTCTGAGTTGTTTCTGTCGTTTGCGTGCTAAGCTGCAACACTAATCGCACGTGACAGTACTATCGCAATCAATGTACTAATAATGTGTATAACTCCCTTTGCATATTCCTCCATTTTGGAATCAAGCATAAACTATATTTGTGATACATATCATAAACAAGCAAGTGAATAAAATTAACGCAACAAGATCTAATTAAAAAAATTAATCCATAATAAAGTCAATGACACTTTTACCAAATTTTGTACACATATTTGTCTTATTTTTTAATTTATTCAACTGATCCAGTTCAAAACTTGATCGCCTTCTAAAGAGATCCACGGGTTTCTCTTGTCTCCATTGCTAAATGAAAAGATAATATTTTGTTAATTTTAATATAACACAATCATGAGTGGAAATGTGGACCTGATACGGAACATGCGCAAGATTAAAAGCATTTCTTTAGAGCTTCCCTTCCAAATTTCCTCATTCAAAAATCTGCCACAACTTCTATCTCACCATTATTTCTCCTTTGTAATGGATCTGATAGACATCTTCTTTTGTGTGGGATCGTGAGCCTACCAAGAGCACCTCTTCCCTACCCTATGTGTCACACACAGAGAAGAGAAGATAAATGACACAGAGAGATGGACTGACAAAGAGTGCTACTATTCTTTACCAATGAATTAAATTTGTTCTGTCTCCATCTCCTTATATAGTTGTTAAATGAATTCTGAGCTCCTTTGTAGTGAGTTCTCATGAATGCCATTTCATAGTTGATTTTTGCTAAATCTTCCTCCACCAATGTAATTCTAATTTTCTTCTTTCTCACTACAAAAACAACAACAACAACAACAACAAAACAAAAAAAATTAAGGATACTTACCAATATTATGCTAATCCAACATTTAAAAAGTAAACAAACTTTCTAAGTAGCATGGTTTTAGTTTACTAAAATTAAACCCTTTAGTCTTGGGGTATTTTACTGTTGGTAAACTAACTAAAGGCTGTAGAGAGCCTGAACAAAACAACAAGTAAATACTTTAGAAGACAGCAAATCCCATCAAAACCAAAACTACCAGAAGAGATGATAGATGAAATAAAAATAAAAAACAATTGCAATATTTATGGCAACTAATTCACCTTGAATTATGCAATTAAGTGAACCATAAAATTACTATTTAAGTCATTATAATTATAGCTACCCAAAATTTTATAGAAATATTCTAATTTTTAAATTGTGAGGGGAAAAGATGCATGAGCAGCTCTCTTAAGTAGTTCCATTTTAAGAATCCACAAACAAAAACCAAGTCAATTGATAGTCTTTACATAATATTGAAGAAATAGCTAAGAAAAAATAACAACTAAATTTCAAGGTTTTTTTCGTTTAGTATGAATAACTATGTCTGAAGTTACTACACCCAAGCAACATTACTTCTTACCTAGTCCAACATCTGGACAGCCACAGTTCTGGTCTTGAGGATGCCGCTGACAAGTGCGTCTCTTTACTGCAGCTTGAACCTTCAACGCATATGCTTCCACAATAAATGCAATGATAACTTGAAGGACCACCTATAGAGCAGAAACAATAATACATTTTATACCAGAAAATTTGTTTAAAAAAAAAGGAAAAAATGTGAGAGTCTTGCAAACCGAGGGTTGTCGTAGCTCAGTGGTTAAAGCACTGGTGGCTAAAGCCAGTGGCCCTGGGTTCGAATCCCGGCGACAACTAAGATTTTTTCACATTTTTCCTTTGCTTTTTTCCCAGACCCCTTTAGGTGAGAAAGTGTCAATCGAGTTTTTATGAAGAGTCAGAACTCGATAATTGTTATATAATCATTTATTGATAACAGCAATTAAAAAAAAACAATTGATATTCATTTCTTCAAAGCATTCAACAACCTTGAATCTAAGTATTTTCTCTTCGCCTTCTCAAAGGAAGCTTTGAAATATAAATCCAGACATAGTAGATTTTTTATTACTCCAGGCTCCAATAATTCAAAATTAGAACAACAACAATTAAGAATATAATCCATACTTGTGAGAAGTAGTTTGTTTTTATTTTTTATTTTCTAGACTTGTTATGTGTAAATAATGCCAATATGTCATGCATAATATTGATGAGTAAGTATAATGCAATGAGGAAAAGAAACTTCCACACCTACCAGTGTAATGATGTAGAACATCATGAAATACAGTCTGGTCAAACCTTGAGTGTTTGGATGAACTTCAGAAACAAATCCTTCCTGAAATTTAGGTTCATTATGATACAACTATAAGCAGTATTTATTCTCTACCATAAATACATAGTACATATTGCATTTCAATTATTCTGAATTGGTTATGATCATTAATGATACTGTTCACTGATATTGACACCTAGAATAATATATACTTGGCTTACCATAATGATATACCAGTTGTTCACTACCATCAATATAAAAAGAGTTGCTACATGTAAACAACAACAACAATAACAGGAATTAAAATAAAAACGACAATTTACATAAAGTATACTGGATTCCGTAAATACAAGTGCAATGTTAAAAACATTACCATAACTACGAAGGATGTTATCGAAGTTAATTAGATAGTAGACATTATCAGAGGGCAACGTAGAGTTGGTAAGTGAAATGTTGTCTTTGTAGTAAGTCCCCACGTTGTAGAGAGCATCCTTGCAGCATCCCTGCTCCACTTTTTGGAAGAGAAACTCCATACCTATGATGGCGAAGCAATAGTAGATGATGAAGATGAGTACAAGAAAGCTGACGAGTCGTGGGGCAAGGAACGCCATTGTGTTCATGAGTTCTCTGTAACGACGCTTCAGACGAATTAAACTGAATGGACAGTTGAAGAGCATGAGATTAAGATTAAAACAAGAAAGGATTATTAATTACAAAACAATTACCGAAGTAGCTTGAGAGGAAGGACGATAGCCCATGTCGCGTGGTGGAGGTTAACAAATGCTGCAATTAGACTTGTAGTAATCACCACGACATCAGCCCTGAAATGATTTAAAACTTTCTTTAAGTATTTGTTTACTCTGAACACTACTTAAAATGTGTATATAAACTTACACACTCCAAAACTTTCTGAAGTAATCATAGGGCCCATATCCCACAATGTTGAGGATAATGTCAATAATATATACTAAAACAAAAAAAACTAAAGTTAAAATGGAAGCCATGGAGTTGATTCAACTACAATTCGTATTTTAACAAAAAAGTGTGTATTTTGAAGTCAAAACAAACATCTGCATTATTACATTAGCCAAATTAATCCAAAATTATTATCTGAAATGAAATGAACTTTAGCCAGTAAACATCAATTGATCAGTGTGGGAGTAGGTATGACAGCATAAAGGCCGATATGCAATTTGTAACTGTCTCCATTCATACTTAGAAATGACTATTGTTAAGTATTGTGCATTTTCTTGAGTTGTGGATTTCTCTATGTCTCATTTTATGTGTAGAACACTTTATTCACACATTTAAGATTGATAGCATATTAAATGAGATTATTTTTGGCACACAATAAAGCAGTACTCTTTTTTAATTGCAATGGTCAGGTGATGGCAATATGTATTAATTCTAGGTTGAACCATTTAATCTGCTTCACCTAATCCACAGTAGTTCTTACTAGTTAGGAAAGAGAAAGTTCCTGGCAACACTTTTTGAAACTCAGTATACCTCTCTGTAACATCTGAAAAAACAAACAAACAAACAGCAATAACAAATAAATACAACCATTTCTACGTCAATATATAAATTACCATTGATATGATGAGCATAGACTATCAGGAAGATGAGGTTAAAAAGAATAACCAGACCTAATAATAGGGGTTAAGGATCATTATAGGATACTAGTTTACTAAGATTAGTGGCCTACCAATACAGAACTTGTAGAATCTGTGAGAAACCATACGGCGAATGACTACAACAAATATTGATGACATTAATTTTGAGATAGCAAAAGAATTCATTGGACTTACAATCCAGAACTTTGACAGCATGTTTATTATAGTTAGAATACCATTGGAGTTTATCTAATCCTTTTGTCAACTGCAAATAAAACATTCTTAGAATAGCACGATTCACAAAGGAATTTTTAAGTGACAAACCTCTGACCATCTGAAGTCCAAAACATCATAAAATCTCTCAAAATCTTCAGCATCCAGCCCTCGATACTGATCATTTGGGTCTTTATTCAGGGACTTGAACACACACATGACTTGCCATTCAGCTATACATAACCACAAAATCATTACAAATAACAAGTAGGTGTCCCCAGCACTATAGTGAGCTTTCCATTCGTAAATTCACAAAATAACTTTACAAGATAAGCCAATTATTTTCTACAAATGTAACGCATTTTTGTTATAGTGCACATTAAGTAAACCCTTGTTGAATTATGAAGCTTAATTGTAGCTACTATATTTAGCAGCACTTGAGTGTGCAGAAGAAAAACGATGCCATCTTTTGGCAGTTCTCTATAGGAAACTTAGACTGCTACAAGAATTTCCAGCATTGCAGGCCACAAGTGCTAGATTTGTTCTGTGCATTTTTCACAATAAACAGTAACTCCGAGTCATCGTTTACTGTATTCAATACACTCATTATAGATACCTTGCATTACATCATTATTACACAATTGTAGAATAACTAGTGATCACGTGATATGTGCGTTTTGCTTCGTTTTGCCTACTTGCCAAAGCTTCATTAAGCATGTGAGAACAAAATATTGATGATATTAAAGTAAGCCAAGCTTGGTGCCCAGGGTTTACAATCAGGTTATCCAATAATATTTACTGTATGCAATCGGCCAGTGTTGGGCCTTCTAGCTGTAATTTATAACTACAAGATTCTACTCCAGCTGCAAAAGAAAAGACAGTAAACAAACTCATTCTGATCATGTGCATGAGTTCACATACAACTCTTCATATTAGTGATTTTTTATAATTTTTGTCAGTCTGTTGTACAGTAAGAAGGCCCAACACTGGCTGATTGCATACATTAATTATTATTGGATAACCTGATTGTAAACCCTGGGCACCAAGCTTGGTTTACTTTAATATCATCAGTGCATTTTGCTTCGCTTTGCTTGCTTGCCAAAGCTGCATTTAGCATGTGAGAACAAAATATTGTTCTTTTAAAGAGGAAAGACCTTACTATTTCAACACTATAAAGATTACAAATTCTAAGTAAAAGTTAGTTTGTTCAAAAGTGCAATAATCTGCAAACAAAGTTACCACTTTTGAATAAATAGATCTTAAATTTTCTGCAAAAAATGGTTTTGTTTTAAAGCACATTTAGCTAGCTGTATGATTATGCAAGCTATTGCTTAGTGTGGACAACTTTAGTCCCACAGACTGAGAGTAAAAAAAAATCAATCCCAACAGGCTGATGTGGCTTTTCAACAATCAATAAAGTCCATGTACAATGACCACAGGAACGTCTGGACTTTCTGACATGCACATCACACCTCCAGCAACAGAGACTTTTAAACATAAGATACACCAGATGAAAAGATCAGCACTGGGACTAGAACTCACAGAATAAGTTGAACTTGGCGCAGTAAAAAAATGTGCGCTCACATGAGCATGCATGATTGTAAATGGCAGGAAAGGTATGACGGCATGGCCGTATAAGTACTGTTCATCACAATGTCTGCCTTTCTTGTTTTCTCAAAAACTAAGCCAAAATTCAAACAAAGTGGCAAATTAAAGGGACTTTAATTGTGCTCTAGTTTGAGTTTCCCTTCTCCCAAGGCATGAAAGTTCATTATCTCCAATATCTGCTGATCACAGAGTAAACGAATGAATGACAAAGAGACTACAATAACCCTCATGCGTACGTGTACTGAGAGTCAACTATGGTGAGAGTAAAGTTAACTTACGCATGCGTGGACGATAGTGCTGCATCAAGAGAAGGAAATCATGGAACTGGACCTGTCTGGTGTCTGAAATAGTATCAGAACTGAGCACATGGAATGCTCTCAGCAAAGCATTCCTGTAATTATAGCCGCATTTGAAATTAAAAATAAAAAGATAAGTCTGGTAGAAAAAGTTACCTTTTGTGGCAGAAAAGTTTCTTGAATTTCTTTTTGTCCACTTCACTTAAGGAAGCATACACAAGTGCAAGGAACTGGACATAGTTTATCAAAGCAGGCAGACATCTAGATTATAATAACAACCCATGGCAACATCAATTTCATTACTTACCACATTGGATGCACAATAAAGGGTGACGATCAGGTAAATCACATAGAAGATGGGCGTGGCTCCATGCTGTCCGTACGACTCCATCATCACATCTGGATTGCTGATATCAATTTGAAATCAATCTTATTGCTCTAATTATATTATTATTGACACAGGGAACTCCCCTTATTATAATTCACATGTGTGAATTTCAGTTACTTTAATTCTTACCCAATACAGTAGTAACATTATTGCATTCACAATCCTCAACTTACTTTGCTGTAGTTGCTGTTATAAAGAGACTGATAAATGATTTGCCAAAGTTACGAAAATACTGAGTAAATGAGTGTATACAGTAATTTTGTTATTAAAATACTTACAAGAACTTACATCAGGATCTGTCTCAGCAAATATCAAGTATCCTAATCAAAACAAAGCAAAAAAAAAATCAGTTTATAGAGGAATCATTTATTGAGTTTCTACCCCTTACCACAAAGAGCAAACAGCAAAATGAAGAATATGAGAAGGAGGAGAACATCTAGAATTGGCTTAGTGATCTGCAAGATCCGTCGAGTTACCCTGTAATTAATAAATTAATAGTACTATCACTTCTTCACTTTTTTCCTTCATAAATGACTATAGATATGGTTATGTGGTAAGGTGTTGTTGTTACTGCTGTTTTTTTTTTAAACATATTGTGTTTGTTTCTACATTGTTCCTTGTGGTAGCTATTAGCTATATCAATACTGGGTGATATGATTAAGACACTATTATTTAAAGGTGTCCTTGGAGTAGCTATATAATGGTTGTTCGTAACACCATGTGATCAGTAAATTTTAATTGTGCAATAGGTACTCATTATCTGGCAATTTGAATTGTGCAAGTTTACTAGAAAAAAAAACTGACATGGGACACCTTTCCGTGTGGTTTGGTTAGTGGAAGTATCAGGGGCTGTATCTGTTGGCCATGTCTCAGAGAAAGTTGACCTCCTTCTTTCACAAGTTAGTGTCAGTTATATAGCCTCGTTGCAATGTATTAAGTAGTCATGCCAATTTTAGGAAGAGTTCTGGAGCTGGTTTGAGGGGTTGACTGTAGAAGCAACCCAATATCGTCACATAGTTGCTCACTTATGCATCTACATAACGAAGTACTAGAAACCGCAGGCGCTAGCGCAAGAGTACCTGGGACAGGAGCAGTTTGAGGAGAAAGAACACCACAAAAAGAGGTAGGAGAAGCAGGAGGGGGTGAAATTGGTGTATCGGCAGGGGCATGGATTATTATTTAATTAAACACTTTAAGCCTAGTTTTATTCTGTATTATGTGACGAAGTACGTGACATATCTAATAAAGAGCAAGTTTCCATCATTTTAAGATTTGTAGATAATAAAGATTGCATAAGAGAAGAGTTTCTATACTTTGTAACTACTGAGAGAGTAACTGGTGAAGCTTTGGCTGCTGCTAAGATCAAAGAAACTTTATTGAAGTATGGTTTGGATTTTCAAGATTGTAGAGGACAAGGGTATGATGGAGCCTCTAATATGGCAGCTCAACGTGGTGTGCAAGGCTTGCTATTAGCAGAAAACAGTAGGGCTACCTACGTACACTGTAGTTCACATGTTTTGAACTTGTGCATTGTACAGGCTTGTAGTTTACAACCTATTCGAAATATGAACGGTGCTATCACAGAATCTTCTTATTTCTTTAAAAATAGTGAAAAATGGCAAATGTTTCTTGAACGTGCAATTGATAAGCGTACGAAGTTAGAGTAAAAGATTTGTGTAGAACTCGCTGGATATACCGTCATGAAGCATATGAGAGTTTTTTTTGACTTGTTTAAATATCTTCATGCTGTAATGGAAGCTATAACCACTCCTGATACTACATATGGTAGTATGGACTGGGATGCTAGCACCATAGTGACTGCAACCGGTTTGCTGAAAATCTATAATAGCTTTGGTTTTATTTATGCTTTCATAGTTACTATGCATTGCATGTCAGTAATTAAACCAATTAGTATAAAACTTCAATACAAAACCAATGATCTTGCATATCCTTATATGAAAGTTCAGCATGTTATATCGGACTTGAAAACCATGCACTCAAATGATCAGCTCCTTCATGACTGGTATGAACAAGCAGAAGCTTTGGCTAATGACATTGGTGTTTCGCCAGAAGTTCCTAGAACTGTTGGTAGTCAGCAAGGCCGAGGGTAGTTGGGCGGAGCCCGACCTCTGCTGAAGGGAGAGGTCGGGTAACAAGCCTATACCCGGGTTTGTTCCTGCTGAGTCAGCTAATCATGACGTCATGAACCGATTGTGTGGGATTTACGATTTGTGGCCATTCTTTTCACCCACGTACATTTCTTGCTCCTTTTGCTCCTAGTGTGTACGTATATTTCTGCGTAGGCGTATTCCTGTCCGCCCACCCATTCCCTTAGCATTTAACCACACTGCAATCTGATTGGACTGCAACGTACGTTGCAGCAGGGAACAAACCCGGGTATAGGCTTGTTACCCGACCTCTCCCTTCAGCAGAGGTCGGGCTCCGCCCAACTAGGCCGAGGGCTAGGGGCGCCCACTCGCGGACTGAGGTCCCTAGGTCGAAGGTACGCGGTTTCCGGGTTTTAGGTCGAAGGTATCCGGTACGCATGCGCACATTCGCGGGGGCAACTAGGTCCTCTAGAGGTACCTCTGCAGCATCACACTCTTCTTGGGTCCAAGGTCGGTCAGAGGTAAATAGAAGCGCGTGCAGTGCAAATGCAGCTGCGTTTTACTTCCGCAAAGAAGCATTTCGTTGCGTTTGGCGTACGTACAGTTTCCTACTAAGCGTTCCGATAGCGATTATTTCATTTCTTCAATGGCTCAGAAGCGAATCCACCATTTCAGAGGCTTAAGCCAGTACTCTGAGCAGCTCATGGATCTTGCAGAAGGCGGTCGAGTGTTCGAAGGGAGAGGCCAGCAGCCAAGAAACAAGGTAGTCTTGAAGCAGATCTTTGCCATCAAGGCCTGCAAGAAAGGATCCTTTTTTGGCAAGGACAAGCCCTGCACTTGTGGCTGGCACGACAGAGCTGCTGCCAGAAAGGAGGCCAGGCAAAAGGCAGCATCAGGTAAATACAAAAATATATAAACAAATAAATAAGGTGTTGGTAAATAAAGTATTAATAAACAAAAAAAAATTAAATGTTTATATAACCAGTAACTGAAATACAAATAGAATATTCATGAAATACATGATATCATTATTCAATAATTATGAGTAAGCAATCTATTAACTAATAACTATAAAGAAGTAGTTTATTACTAAATGAGAAAGTATTAAATTAAAAAAATCTATTAATGCACGCTTACAAATATCAATTGCATGTACCTAAATGAAAGAAAGCATAATATCCATTCCATTAATTCAAAATAATAATAAATAATTACAAGAAAGAATGCAATGCATTAATGAATGAACGCTTCAAATACGAACTGATTAAAGTAAAGTATAAATGAATACATAAAACATGTACAAATATATACATTATTACACATAATGTAAAATGCATAAGCAAATCATGAAGGAATGAATAAATAAGCAAATAAATTTATTACAGGATTACTGAAGTGCATTCATAGTATGCCAACATGAAATCATTTTGCACAGGTTCATCTTCTGCTAGTGCTTCGCAGGTCTCTCCTGGACCAGCACCATCAGATGAACTTTCATCTTCCCTAGCAGGTGTGTATTGTTTGTATTTGATGTACACTTGCATCATTGTGTACTGTATTGTCTCATTTGAGAAAATAGATTGCTTAGCATACTCGTAAATGATGAGGTATCAATTGAGTAAATGCACAGTCGGCTGGTCAACAATGCGAAAATTCTACATAGCACCTAGTAGTTAAGTAGAACTGAGGTGTTGTGGTGCACATTGTATGAATTCCTTCAACAATTCAGTCACAGTTGTATATACGAGTGACATAGTGGATAGACTTCTACATTATTGTACATAAGGTATTATTTACAATAGTGTACATTATAGAACAAATCTTCAATAAATTTGCAGATCAGCACATTCGATCATCAGACTGTTCAATGTCTTCACTTGCTAGTTAACGCTGGCAGTGTTAAACTATTATTTTTATGACTGTAACTATTACCATTACAATTTTGGCCAGAGTCAGTTTTAATTGGAGTTGAGCTCTGAGATGAGTGTGTAACCTGAGCAGCAGATGTGGTGGGAGGTTGTACATGTAATTAGTAGCCATGAATGGTGAATGGGCTAAATGTACACTAAATTATTTGGAAAAGGAGAAGGGAGGGTTACTAATGTTTTGTTGAGCTGGTCCAGCAAATTTAACCGAGTCAGTACCATGATGACTTGAAATGGATTGATTGTATTAGGATAGGTTAATATTAATGTGTATACGTGGATCTGTTAACATGTACTAATAGTATTTCGATCATTAATCTGTTCGCATTAATTTGTCTGTTGCATTGATTTTAATATCATGTTCTTTTTTTTTCTTCTTTTTTTTCTTGCGTAGGTTCATCTGCTCATAATACTTTGCTCTCTTCTGAGCCAGCAACTTCAGAACCACTTCAATGTCGTTCTCAAGCAGGTAAATATCATTTTTGAATCATGTACATGATTTTGCAACTGCCTTGTCTCGCAATTAAATCTCCATTCAGTAAAGGTATTAAGTCCTCCTTCCCATGTTGTTTCAGGTTCCACTCCTGCAACCACCGTACTGATGCCTTCGTCAGTAACTCATTCACAAATGGAGTGCTCAACTCCAACAGGTACAGTTCATTTGTTGTAATATAATAAGATTAAGTTTATTCACGAGTTAATCGTGGTAGGACTATATACATTATTTAATAGGATGATACATGTCCGTCACCGTCATGTGATAATATCTGCATGTACACTATAGTGTTCAAACTTTAATCGACCTGATCATCAAGTAATGTGGTACTGACTCAGTTCTATTTGTGAAACAAGTTGGAATATCCAGCTCAAGCTCTGATGCAGTCTTTATCTATTAACACCAATTAATTATACACCTCCAGTTGACACCTGAACTGCAGCTTACACAGCATTTTAAGAGCTCATTCCTAGTCAGTTTAGTACTGCCAAAGTTGTAACCCTTAACCAAAGGCTATAACAAAGATTTATGGGTAAAGGAGGCACGCATAGAATAGCAAGTGACAACCCAGTTTAATAATAATTATTCCCAATCAAAACCAAGTACCCCTTGCAGGCTCCCTAATCACTTATTGCACAATAGAAATGGTGATGCACTCTCTACCAAAGAGACTAAATATGATGGTCAAGAAGCAATGAGCAGTAATAAATATTTAAAGAGGCTCATTGTAATCTCCCCAAACAGCATGCAGCAACTTCAGCAAGCCGAATTTAAATTTATTTTATTTTTATAATGTTTTTCAGTTCAACACAAGCATTGGCAACTGGTGGTGTGGCCAACACCATTGTATATTCAGTCACACTAGGCATTTATGCAATTGCAAACCCAGGATCTGCCCACTTCACTTAGGCATTTATGCAATTGCACCCAGGATCTTCCCATTTCACTTGGGCATTTATGCAATTGCAAACCCAGGATCTGCCCATGTAGCCATTAACAATAATAAATGCCATTGTGGCTGTAACCTGAGGAGTGGTTTATTCATAAGCAAACCACCAACTTGAGAACAACAAGGTGATGACAATGACAATTTCCTGATGCTTATTTCTTTAGATGCTGCATACCATTATTATTATAATTATTATTATTATTATTATTATTATTATTACTATTACTATTATTATTGCTGTTCTTGCTGTTATTGTTATTATATTACTTATTGCTTTCAGCTTCAAGTGTTGGTGCAGTTTCTACTGCCAGTGTTCAGCCATCCACCAGCACAAGCACACGATCAGACCAACCCAAGACTGCAACTGGACCAGCACCTCCCAAATTCGACAAAAGCAACTTCCAGTACTGCCCTATGAGCGGCCGCTGTCCTCATTGTAATTCGATGATGATATCAGCAAATTCAGTGGGGAGTCACAAGCTCATTTATGCCATACGTTGGCCTAAGTCTCTCGTTGACATAGACATGCGCTGTGGAAAGTGCAAAAAGCATTGGCTGTCGCACGATCCGAAATATGTCAGCACTCTGCCAATGTCAGTTCAGCTCCAGCAAACGTGCATTTCAACAAAGGGCAATGGAACCGACTTGTCCTTGATCCGTATGCTGAGATCAGGCATGACAGGCACAGGTGGAGAGACTTGTGCAGGAGGAAGTTACACAACACTATCTCCACCTCAAGTCTGAATATATCACTCTTTGGGATAAGGTAATGTTATGTATAATGATGATGAAAATGACGATGATCACGAGTTTTCTTTTAATACTCCAGTAATCTCCCTCAAAATTGTTTTATTATTAATGATGATATTATTAATAATAGTAATAATAGTAGTAGTGATGATGATGATTGTAATGATAATGGTAATGATAACAATAATGATGATGATAATAATAATAATAATAATAATCATTATAATAATAATTATAATAACGATGAATAATAATGATGATGATAATGATAATAATGATAGTATAGTAATGATAATGATGATAATAATAGCAACAGTTCAATAATACTATGATAGTAACTATGTCGTCTCTTCCCTCAGCACTGTAGTAAGCTCTCATAAATGTATTACTTTAGGTTGCGGCCATGAGTGGTATTGGGAGAGTCAATGTGGCTCGTGATGCTTTCCCTCCACTACCTTCCCATTACATCCCTTGCCGACCTCATCTCACATTGTTGTTCATCAGGGACTACTTGGACAACAAGCCTTACATCATGAGGGAGTTGCGTACCGTCCTCAGTAGTCACAGTCTTGCAGTGGATCACCAACGCAAGGTCATTAAGAGAACCCTTGGTAGTGGGGGGGTGGTAGGCCATGGTGGACAGACATTCACTATTTGTGGAGATTTTGGTCTTGTGTGTGGAGTTTATGCTGTTCCAGACACCTCCTTCAACTGGGGTAGGCAGGCCATGGCTGAAATAGTCGAGAGGCACGAGTCAGCGGGAGTAGAGTTGCTTCGTTCGTTGTACATGGACTGTTCTTGCTGCAATAGTATGTAGAATAGTCGGAGATTCAGACAGCGTGGCTGACAGGATGATGTTAGTGCTTCAAGGACACAGAGAACTGGATAATCAGTACAGGATTCAGGCTGAAGCAGCAGGGATGCAGGTATCAGACTTGTCAGTCGCAGATGTGGCATATCCCCTCATCACAAAGAGGGTGATAGAGGTGTTCAAGCTCCAGCTGATTCATGTGCGCAATGGATGCATTTCCGATGAGATGGATCATTTGCCATATGTGAGAATTGGTACCATCAACTTTCATTCCACCGGTCACCAGTTGGTGCATTATCGATCGTTGCGTGGCACCAGCAAAGTTGAAGCAGTCCATTCCGTGCTGGACAGAAACTTCTACACCCAGCGTGGCATTGGAATGGAAATCTTCGATGCACGCCTAGGATGGTGGATTCTTTCCTACAACTGTCGTTGCCTGCGCGCTCTTGGAAAGATTCCACCAGATACCATGCCACCTAAGGTATGCCTATAAAAGCAAGATTGTTGCATTGCTGCACATGTTCATGGTCATGCTCACAACAGCTGTTAACAACAATGAGGTGGAATCAAATTACCACTTATTCTATTTATCTCATTAGCTATGGCCTGGTCTGTCATACTATATTTTTAAAATTTGTTACTACAGGTTTGCGAGCACTACATTGGGCAAGGGATCACCTCCAGCTATCCAGACTGGACAATAGCAGCAGCAGGTACGGAGACCAATCTCAAGATGGGTACGAGTATGGACGCTCTGTGGCAGGAGTTGCTCACGTTGAGCTCGATTTCATGAAGAAATGGCTGCTAATGAGACTGTGCCCGATATAATTGATGAATTGTCAATGGTGGCTACGTCAGCTGAGGTAAGACTTTCAATAAATAATTAAATGGTGCATGAGCTCCTGAAATTGTACAAGGAGCGATGCAAGGAGGAGTTGGAGTGACCGAGGACTTCCTCTGAACCTCCTCCAGCATTGTTACCAGTCTCATTTGCCCAAGCAAAAAACTGGATTTTAAAACAACAGAGATCTCGATCACAGGCTATCGAAAGTGGAGCTGTCAATGAGGAAGCTCGCTCAGTAGTTACTGAATTGAGTTTCTCCTTGCCTGAACAGGCATCAGCAGCTATGGAGCTCTTGGAACAACCTGTGCAGCAAGCCACTCCAGTCTTTATTTCACCAGCACTGTCACTTGGACCAGAGCCAGTCACTGCTGAAAAGAGAGCACAGGAAAGGAGAGAGGAACAGGCACGCAAGAGGACAGAATTGACCCCAAGGACTGGTGGTATAAGGAAAAAGCAAAAGCACTCAAGCGGAAGAGGGCCGCCCTTTCTCCAGAATCGCAGCAGAGGAGAGAGAAAGCATTGGCTCGCCTACAGGAATTGGGTGTCCAGCCACTTCCGGTCAGTTTAAAGTTTTATTAATAATCTAAATTATACACCTTGGCTAATAACGATGATAACAGCAACAACAGTAATAATAATGTTAGTTGTATTCATAATAATAATGGTGAATAATAGTATTTGGTGTAATACTAGTTAGCAATAATAACAGTAATATATACTAATAAGAGTAATAATAATAGTAATAATAGTAGTAATAGTAATAAATAGTAGTGATAATAGCGGTATTAGTAATAATGGTTATAATAGTATTAACTATATTAGTAGTAGTATTAATAATAATAGGGATAGTAGTAATTGGTAATAATAGTAACAATAGTGGTAGAAATAATAATAATAATATTAATAATTATAACAATAATAATAATAATAATAATAATAATAATAATAATAATAATAATAATAATAATAATAATAGTAATAACACTTGTGCTTCCTGTATTGAAGTCATGGAAGCAATTCTTACATCAAAAATGAAAATAAGTATTGATTGTGGGTTTAAGCATGAGGTCATGTCCCCAAACCAAGATAGTGAGGTTAGACAATGTGTACAAAAACTTTTGTCATTTTAATTACAATATTTTTTTCATAATTTATAGGAATCTGATATAGTAGGAAAGCATCCTTGTCACATTTGTGGACAATTTCGTACAGATGGAGAAGTTCACCGAGTACTTGGACGATCAAACAAAATTTGGTGCCCTTACGCTGATGACAAAGAGGTATTACTGCAGTTTGAGAAAGAGAAGAAGGAAAGAACATTGGCTACATGGAGGAATGCCAATGAGGCAAAAAGGATGAAACGACAACCTGAGTAATACCAACTGCCATGGCACCAAATCACATCATTTTGCTCACTTCACTTCGTTCTACTGCTAGTCCACTTCGTGCCACCCTACAGCACTTCTAACCAACAACACTCCACAGCACTACTAAGCAGCAATGGTCCACAGCACTTCTGAGCAGCAAAGACTCCACAACACATTCCACAGCACTTCCACAACACTTCAACATTTCCACAACACTTTTACAGCACTTCCACAGTACTAATAAGCAGCAACATTCTACAGCACTGCAAAAGATAAGTTCATGTTTCTATATTATTCATCCCCTTGAATATCCTCACATCATAGCTTGGTACAACATAAATAAATCTCACATGAGAACGGATCATCACTGGAAGCCATAGTGTTGAATCAATACTACTATGGCTTCCAGTGATGATCCAATACAGGTGAAGAAAAGTCCAGCGGGTGAAGAAGAAGTCTTGCAGGTGAATAAAAGAAGCGCTAAATCCTGCAAGTGAAGAAAGGAAGGAAGGAAGGAAGCAAGCAAGGAAGCAAGGAAGGAAGGAAAATAAATCTTGCAGGTGAAGAATAAGTCCTGCAAGTGAAGAAATGTCTTGCAAGCGAAGAAAAGAAGGAAGTTCTCACTGGTGAAGAGATGAAGAATAAGTCTTGCAAGTGAAGAAAAGCAATGAAGTCCTGCTGGTCACATTGGCAAGGAGATCGCAGCTTTAAGTGTACCAAGCTATTTTGTGGTGTATGCCATTAACCTCAATCTATACAGCTTAATTTCAGAGTCTACTATTTAATATTATGCATTTAAATATTTTTATGTTCTTTGCTATTACTCTTTTATTGTTGATATGCTTATCTTTTAGATGATTGCACTCTTGTTTCAATGAAGCCAGCCATGGAGACTGAGGAGATGTGTGCAGTACTACCTTTTCGTGATGGTGTTGGCTGAGAACTTGACTATGCCAGGTTGCTGACAGTACTGCCTACAGTTTGTCCTCGCTCACATATCTGCTGAATACAACTGAACTTCCCTGCTTGTTTCATAGTCAATCTTCAACTTATTAATTTAATATACCCTCAATCGTTCAAATACCCTTCAATCTATTTTTATATTGATTAAAATAATCATGAAAACTAGAATATTAAAGATTAGTTGAAAATAATAAAAATTAGTTGATAAAGATTAGAAAGATTGAAGTAAGTTGAAAGAAAAAAAATAAATAAAAATTAGAAAATTAGTTCGACCGAATAATATTTTTTATTTTTTTTTCCTCTTTTTATTTTTTTAATTTTTTTAAACATTTTCTTACGTATTTCTCGTATTTTTTCCTTTTTCTTCTTTTTTTTTTTTTTTTTCTTCCTGGTTTATCCACTCCAGTTCTGCCTTAATTCTTCTCTCTAACTCTTTCTCCCTCCTCTCTTCTTTATCCTTCTTTCTCTTTCCATCACTCTCTCTCTGCCGCCTCTGTCTTCTCTCTTGTTCCCTTCTTCTTGTGTCTCTTTCTCTCTGCCTTTGTCTTATTTCTTTATACCGTCTTTCTCTCGGGAGCCGAGGGAGCCAGGGATCCACCCTCCAAACTACATTTATTGAAAGAATATCATGTAAAAAAAGACCAATGCACTCCACAGACAACTGCATGCTAACTTGTGCTCTTCATTCACAAGTAAATAGTCAAAAATCATATATAATCAATCTTAATGTTTCGTTAAATGGTTTAAGCATAGGTATAATAATAGCGGTTTTTTAAAAAATGCACACATTTGCACATGAAAAACTGAGACTTTTGAGTGCATGCTGCTAATTACACAACTAACAAGCCTCGTTAATATCAAGATTAGCTTAACCTTCAAACATGTTTATTTATGGCACTGGACAGAAGCAAGTGCATGCACTACAAGCATTAACTATGTTGCTGATTCACAACTGACAAGTCTTCCTAATATCTGAATCAAGATTAGCTTGACATAATACTGTGAGAAGTAAAACGCAGCTGCATTTGCACTGCACACGCTTCTATTTACCTCTGACCTTGGACCAAGAGTGCTGCAGAGGTGCCCGCGCGTTTAATTACCTTCGACCTAGGACCTAGTTGCCCCCGCGAATGTGCGCATGCGTACCGGATACCTTCGACCTAAAACCCGGAAACCGCGTACCTTCGACCTAGGGACCTCAGTCCGCGAGTGGGCGCCCCGAGCTAATGTGGAGTATGATTCTGCTGAAACATATTATAGAAGAATGACTGCACTGCCTTTGCTAGATCATCTGATCCAACAAATGCAGGAACGATTTGGAGAGCATCAAATATTTGTATCTGAGCTTCTTACCTTAGTTCCTTCACTATTATGTGAACAATCAGCAACTTCATTAAATTTTGATAGACTAGCTGATAGATATAGAGGTGATCTACCTCAACCTGCACTTGTAGGTACAGAGATTTTTCGATGGAGAAAGAAACATGAACAGCAAAGCTCTGACAATCGTCCATCCACTTTAAAGTTAGCCTTAGCCATGTGTGATAAGGAATTTTTCCCGAACATATATGTGTTGTTAAGAATAGCATGCACTCTACCTGTGACACTTGCGAGAATGAGCGCGCTAATAGCACATTAGCAAATATAAAAACTGCACTGAGGAGTACCATGGGACAGGAGCGGTTGTCATCCTTGGTCATGATGAGTATTCATAATGACATGCCAATCGATTTTGATGTGATTGTTGATACATTTAAGTTGGTGTGTAATAGAAGAATTGTTTTGTAACTAGCTAAATCATAACCTTGAAATATACTTTAAAAGTCATCAGTTCTTCATTTAACTTCATTACTTATATCACTTTAATACATAGCTAATGTAAACTTCACTTATATTTAAAATTGATTTCACATCATAGACTTCAACAATCATGATATCATAATAATAGTTCTTCATTATAATAATATAAACATATTTTAATTCATCAATGTATCATAGCAACTCATCACTTTTCACTACCAGCATAAATCAAAGCACTAAACAATAGTAACAACAGTCATCAGTTCTATCTTCATGATTCTTTCAAGAAACTGTAAAATTTTCTACTATTACTTATTTAGGCATAAAAATCTCTGAGTGTGTATGATTTAACTGATTAGCAAAAAAACAAACAAAAAAAACCTTTTAAAATTTCTAGAACCGCCAGAATGGTGACAATAATACACTAGCAAAAAAAAAGAAACCCCTTTTCAAAATTTCTAGATCCGCCCCTGGACACTGACTCAAATGTTATTGACATGGCTCTACTCATGGCTACAAGTTCAGAGGAACTTGAAAGTAGTAAGGAGTTGTCAACTTAGTACAACTAGAAAATTGTTAAAATAAGTAAACTGTTGCCAGCTATTGCTGGCTGTGGAATGACCCTAGTGTACAGTGCTTCCAGCTTAAAGAGTGGATTTTTTAGCTTTTTGGTTAAGGTTGCTAATTCTGCTATAATTTCTCAAGTATGTGTAATAGAAAGCTAAAAATTTGTATTATTATACATTAATGTCATATTAACATACAGACAAACAATTTTGTGGGTTTGTGGTTATTGTTGTGGTTATAGGTGATGGAACTGGGAGCTTCAAGACAGTGAATTTGGAAGTGTTTAAGCTGAAAAAAGAGAAATTATTTGTCTTTATCTCTATAACTTGGTATACTGATACTTTAATACCTGAAGTTTCATTTGAGCCTAATTTTGTGGGCACACGAAATTTGAATCTCGAAATATTTAAAATTTTAAGAAAAAAAGTGTTTAAGCCAGGATTTTTGAATTTATTGAGTTATATCTCTAAAAATTTGACACATGATGTAAAATTGCCTTAAAATTATTATGTATAACTTTGGTAGCTATACCTTGAAAATTAAGTGAGTTGTGGCTGCTTTTCACCAAAAAAAAATTATGCACAGTAAGGGTCATCAAATGATGACGTTTACAGCGGATTGTGGGCCTATAGCACACGTAAACGCGACGTCACAAAACAACGCATGCGTATTTGTGCAAGGGCGCCAGTTTACCGCTAATTGTTGCACGGGTATGGCTGATTTAGCTACGGTTGTATCTCAGGCCCTAGCAGGTATCAAGTTTTACGGCGTTACTGCCTATCGCGGCCAGCGTTTTAGCTTCCGTCTGGAGCTGCACAACCCGTAGGACTCCAACTGCATCGCCCTGATGTTGTCAGAATACCGAATGCTGGGAGCCTTGGGAGTATTAAACTCCTTCAGCTTTTCTTCAGCTCTTGAAAAAGATGACCTCTTGGATAGGCTTGGCTCCAAGTTAGTAATATACCAGCCAACAATTCTGTGACTGATTTCGACTTCGTTTACTGCTGCTAGTAGAACGATGAGAATCCGTACAGCCGATTGCAGTTAGGGAAAGTCCCGTCTTACCGCTCAGGGAAATAACCGTTCGACCTTAGCTCGTTAACTAGTTACGTTTAATGACGAACTACCGCAAAATCTTCACGTCAAAAAAAATGGCGTAAAATGTATTAGAGTGAATGAGAAAAGTTCTGTTCTCCGTTTTCCATTCTCTAAACAGGCAGTTTTACTATTGTAAACATTATTGGGATGATGAAGAAAAGGTATGTGTATGTTAAATGACTGTAGTGAGGGTCTATACAGTAGTTTAAAAAAATCCACTCTTTAAGTTGGAAGCACTGTATTTTCTATTGGATTTAAAACATAAATAAAAGACAACTACTGTAAACTTTGTGTACTTTTCCAAACTTAACTGGCAGCTGTGGTACCTCTTGTTGTTGTTGTTGTTGTTGTTTTTTATAGTTTCACAATAGTTAATTAAAGAATTGAGAGGGCCAGCTTGATTGACATCACATTTTTGAACTTTAACGCGATGCTAAGTATTTAAAATACCACAGCTGCCAGTTAAGTTTGGAAAATTACACAAAGTTTACAGTAGTTGTCTCCATGTTTTGAAAATGGAGAACAGTTTTCACTGTGATTTTTTTGCAAGTAATATCTATTAGTAGTACAAATTTCTACATAAAATTCTTCGCTGGCCTAAACTGTTGTACCTTCTGACATCTTTCATGTAGCGAGTGTCAAGGAGAAAGAGAGGTCTGAGTATTCTGGTGATGCGGATGTGGTTCTGTTGCCTGATGACAACTGTCAAGGCCTCCAAGTACATCACTACCAGCACAATTGCCTGTAGTCCAAGGATAAGAACTATTACAGTATCCATTATAACACCAAAGTGAAAGTTTGTGAAAAGATTCAGAAGCTTAAACACTTAAAACTTGAATAACAATTGCCTTTGTGTTTACACAGAAGTCACAAGCTGGTACATAATTGAACAGAGAAGACTAATTAACAGCGAAGTTATGGGTAATTGAAATAGCACAATGTGTGGGACTCTCAGCCACCTGCTTCAAACTTGTGTTTTCAAGATCACTCACTACAGCTCTTTCTTGTTTACAATTGTACGCCATAATACAATATTATACATGGACAATAATCCTTATGTTTCAACTTCTTTAGTGTTACTTCACGCTGTTACAGTATTATTTTACTGACATAGAGTAAATATATAATTATACTGTCATGAAATGTAACCTTTTCTACTTACTACTAATAATATTCTGTGCCTGAAGAAGTTAGACCGGAACCAAATTAAGTGAAGAATGACATTCACGCCCAAAACAGTCAGTAAGATCAGCTCCAGTACACCATGGAACTATTCACAAGTACAGATAATGAAAATCATACATTTACATCTGCCCCATTAATTATATTCATTAGATGAAGCATCTATGCTCAGAAGGGCTATTTATAATTTATATACATAACAGTGAATACTTAATACTATAAATTTTCAATGACGTAATTATAATTGAATCTGAATCTTGCTTACTGAGACCAATGTTTTCTTTTGGTTATCATCTAACAAAGAATCTGCTACAGATGGAGTCTCGGCAAATGCCAGCAGCAACACCAAAATAGAGACACTGAAGTGAAGAGCATAATATAACTTGTAGTGTAGAATTCTGTAAACTTGTTTGGCCCAAACACCATCAGGATGGTGATAAAACTTGGCATCATCCTCTCCTTCTCGAATGTATAGTGCTGCTTCCTGTATGTATATAAATTGAATTTCACAAGGAGAAAAGTGAAACGGACTTACTGCATATATGTCTTGTTGTACAGGTTTTTCTTTCAACTCATTGATACCTTAGAAACAAATAGGTACAAGAGAAGAAATGTCATTTTACATTGCCAGATGTCCATCAATATCCAACCAAAAAATTGAACTTTCCTCCCATTTCTCGCATTTTATCAGAATCATTTGAAGTATTCTCCAAGCCAAACCCACAACACAAAATATTGCTATTAAAGCATATACTAGTAGGTCACTTTTATTCTGGTTATCCTATAGCTAAATGAAGGAATTTAATGTGTTATGATTGCCACAATTATCTGTCCTATGCTGCCCATGTGTCTGTTACATAGCTGCAATACATGCATATGTGCATGTGTAAACACTCTCCGAACAAAATAAGAAAACAAAAAAGCAAGCTGGAGTCATAATTAAGGTTTAAATGAATTGAATTTCCAATTTCTATGTTCATTTTTAAAAAATGCAGGAAATTTCTTACATACACTATCCAAATCTACAACAAATTATCAAAACTGTAGGACAATTTCCTTCTTAGTTCCCAGAATATACAAATTACACTGTCAAAATGCAGGAAAGATTTTTCATATAGTCATTACAATATACAAGAATGAGAGTATTACAAGCAAAATGTAGGAAGGATCGCTCGTAGAGTATATTCAATATAAAAATAAGTGCATCAAAATGTTGGATATTTCTCACATTGATACTCCAAATCTGAAAATGATAGCAGCCATGTCTTGAAAAATACTTACCATAATTTTCATGAAGTAAAAAGGGTTCTGCAAATGCCGACCATTTACCTCAATAAGATACCAAACTTAATGATAAAGTGAAAGAAATTATGATGAAGACAAAATACATAAAGGAGAGTATTAAAATGTAAGGAGTATCTCTGTCTGCTATTTGTTTGCAAGAAACCCACACATATGGTCACCATAAAACTTTTCATATTGGTTGTAGGAAATTTTCCTGCACCATGAAAGTTTGACGAAATATGTCCCTTTAGCATAAAATTTCCTCTACATATTTTGCAAGAAAGATACGTACACTTGGTGCACCAGAACATTTCTTGCATTATTTTTTTGCAGGAAATTTTCCTGCACTTATTTTGCCAGAAAATTTCCCACATTATCTTTTTGCAGGAAATTTTCCTGCACTTATTTTGCCAGAAAATTTCTTGCTTTTGTTTGCTAGAAATAAGCCATGGAAACACTTGAAGTGAGACAGCTTGAAAGAATACTTTCTTTGGAGAGCTTTTGAAGGGTTCCTCCAATCATCAATCTTTCTTTTTGGCCTTTTAACTTTCCCAACTCATATCTCCTTAAAACATCCTGCATTTTATGATAGACTGCAGCAGGCTGTAGTGCTATCTGTATGGCCTGCTCTATAATTGTTTGATTCTGTTAAATACAGCATATAATTAAACATAGATAGCAAAAAAAATGACCTTACAATTTGGGAAGTTGCCAATAAAGCCAAACATTCTTGCTGAAATGCAATATATTTTTTTTGAGTTATATCTCTCCCTGGGTAAGTCAGTTTTACCATCATCTGTCCATAGCAAAATGCACGAAGTATAACTTTCAACAACATGCCGCTAGTTCTGCAAATCCAGTGGAACATTGAATACTGTTGAATTTGTTGTGCTGCTTTGCCAACATCATGGCCGCCATCCTTGGAATGTCATTTCCACATATCCTACTGGCTATGTTGCGCGTTCCGATAGTATTAATATTCCTTATGGCATGCCAACGCTGTACTCCTCCAATTACCTATTATGTTTATAATGTATACTTAACTTTAATAGCTTACTGAACGACTTTACCTCATAAGTATAATTATGTTCATTTTTACAGCCCTGAATTCATTGGCACTGCATGATGCAATCACAAGTAGGGAATCAGATAGTCTTCATGGTCAGTCTCCTCTTCTTTTAATACGTTCACTAAATATTGTACAAACCATTCCTTTACCTCCCTGACTTGGTAGTAATCAGAAGGCTCCTTCAGCAAATAAAAAAAAAATCGTACACACCTGCGATAAACAACAACAATCTGGCTACATGGTATTTCAGGGTAATAATAACGTCATGTAATTAGACATAAATGCTATGTTGTCGTGACAACTACTTTACACAAAATGTTAAAATGTTATTCAACAGTTCATAATATTATCCCACAATCTCCTATAACAAACACACCATAATTATAAACTGAAATAAGATCAATCTCTGAAGGAACTTTCTCCCAGAGAATGTAGTTGTGTAGGTACGGTGGGGATTCAGGGGGGTTCTGTGAACCACCTTTTCAAAGTAATGATATTCACGAGTTTCAATATGTAGAAATTGAAGCCAGTCACATATTCTAAATTAGTTCAAGGGCATAATTAATTATATCCATGAGTGTTAGTACACAGTAATTAAAACAAGTCACTTATAATTTACAAGTCTTGGAAAATTGAAGAAGCATAAAGGTCATTGCCCTAATAAAAGCAACAACCTTGAATATTTGTGTATAAATATATGTGACCGTCTACGGGAAAACCGGGCACAACGCGGCATGCGTAATATCGAGAAAAGATCGATCGATTTCTTAAAAATGTATTGTTTCAAGCCGACGGAAGGGAACGGTTAGGTCTATTAAAGTGGGAACGACTTAAGCTACGACGATAAAACTTGGAGAGCTCAATATCTGGACGCCGACAACTCCGTAAGTTCAAAAAAAAAAATTTCGAAGGTGCCGCGTTGTGCCTGGTTTTCCTATAGACGGTCACATATATGACTGACTGGCCTCATAATCTTCTTAGAGTAGCGAAAGTTATTTAGCAACAATCAGATTGATCAAAACATTGAAATTAAAATGGACCTCAGTATTTGGTAGCTGATACAATAGCTTAGATTGTACACAATATTCGATCGGGGCAGTAGTGCTTCATAAAGATTGACAAATTGTTATAGCTACATATGTGACCGTCTACGGGAAAACCGGGCACAACGCGGCGTGCGTAATATCGAGAAAAGATCGATCGATTTCTTAAAAATGTATTGTTTCAAGCCTACGGTTAGGTCTATTATAGCAGGAACGACTAAAGCTGCGACGATAAAACTTGGAGAGCTCAATATCTGGACGCCGACAACTCCGTAAGTGCAAAAAAAAAAAATTCGAAGGTGCCGCGTTGTGCCTGGTTTTCCTATAGACGGTCACATATCATCTCAGCTTGAGAAAATACACCAATTAAAAAGGTTACGGCTCACTGTAGAGATATATTATTATACTGATGGAAATCTCCTTTCAACATTTCAGCACAGAAGTACACATGCATACACACTATATACTTGCATGCATCATGTACGAACACATTTATATACATCTCCAGGTAGAACCACTACACTGGGACAGGGGCTGAAATTTTCAAGAGGTTACAACATAAAAAAATAATGACAACACATGCAAAGACTTTTTAATTGTAAAGCCTAATGACTGTTAGTTAATTAATTACCTGTGGCTAACATTCCATACCCAGCCAACCAGCTGTTCTAGCTTGCCCTCTATATACTCATTCAATTCCAAGCACCCACCAAGTGACTTCACTCTTTTGCTGAGACCACCCATACTCTCTCTATAAGCACAGATTTGTAATTTAAGTTATTGTTGTCAGCCTCGTTGCGTGGTAAGAGGTTGAGACATCAGTTGTATGTCATGTATTTAATTTTTTTCATTTGACTACTACTTACTACTTTTGCCTTCATCATCAAGTTTGGCTTAAAGCTTTCCAATTGATTGAGTAATTTAAAACTCTGTAGTCCTGGCAAATCTTGGAAAAAGAATATGATATTGTTTTTAATGAGTGCATCACAGTCCAACCAGCTGCCAGGCACACATGAACTTTGTGGCTATTGTGGTTTATGAATTGGGTAAGCCTGAATACAACTTGTGGCTTGATAGCAAACCCTGGCAAAAAAAAAGTTTTTTCTCTTCCTTTTCTCCATTAGGCTTCTCTGACTGGTAGCTTAGAGCCTGGCAAAAGCCAATCAGCAAAGACTCTGTTCCTTAATCATATTGTGATGCAGGACAATTAGTGAAACATCACAGAGAAATAGTTGCAATAGCTTCAGCAGTACTTCTGCATCTCTTCCTTCCTTGTGAAGAGGCTGGATCGTTAGACAAAATTGATGTGTCTCCATCTGTGGCTTCATTGTCTTTGAAGATAAACTGGCACAAAAGGTCATCACATCAGAAAGATAAGGAGCCATTTCCGCACAGAAATCATTAGCATCCTTTGTAAAGTTGGCAAGTCGGCAATTAAAACTATATTTATTGCTCCCATCATTGTCATGACCTTTACACTGAGGAAACAAATTATTAAACAAAATGTTGATGGTGGTAGCTTGCTAGAAACACACAGACATTATGCTAGCTATGTCGCACCACAAAAACTCCAAATTGTGGAAGCCTAACTAATCAATGTAGGCAGCTAAAATGGTAGTATTATAGAATGACTGTTAAAATACTCACGTTTATGACATCTGCACTCCTAACAGATGCATGTACAACAGGTCCACTGGAAACACCATTGGTTAACTTCATTCGACTTCCTTTTTTCCAAAGAAAAACTTGTTTGTCTTGTGTGAAGAAAGTCAAATGCCAAGGTTTTGAAGAAACATTAACACATTCTAAGCTGCAATGCTCACTGCCTGAATTGAAGCCATTTTACTGAACACTGAATTCTATTGGCTACAGGCTATAAAAAAATCACATGGTGTTAATTACTTCCTGAGCTTCCAGCAAGCTCATTGGACAATAGGCAAAATTCAAATTCTTGAATGGAGTTCAAGATGGAAGTTGATGGATGCTTATTGTTTAGTTCTGATTGCAGCAATGGTTCTTCAGCTTGTGGCCTGGAGATGCTTCCCTTATTGACTAACCCCACAAGGAACAGAACAAGAGGTAATATGTTTTAGTTGTATTGGTTCAGATAGCTAGCTAGTTTTGTAATTTATAGTGTCATTATTTTTTAGCTATGAGTTTGTGTAACTTCTGAATATTGCATAGTAGCCCAAATCTTGTGCTATCATCAGTGTGTAGCTAAAGGGCTTTACAATAATTTCAGGCATTTTTTAAAAACAAAAATACCCCACATTGTCAACAACCCCAAAGTGATGGCTGGTGCTTACAGGCTGGAAATACATATCACTGGAGTTAAAGTTCATGGCCGATTCACTATGATGTTCATAGACAGTGGACAATTTAACCATGACAGTGGACAATTTAACCATGACTCCAATCTGACTGTGGAAGTTTTATTACGAGTATTTTATCAGTTGAAGGTAAGAATTCTATCAATATGATGTAAAGTGATTCATAGTGATGTAAAAATATAAGCTGCAGGATGGATTACCAGAAATGCTGTATATTCAGATGGATAACACTTGTCATGACAGTAAGAACAAGTTTACACTCACACATGCGGCTATATTGGTTGAAGTGGGAGTGTTCAGAAAAAGGTATTTAGGATTTGATTTGACTGATCCCAGGTTGATATAGATATTTATGTGT
>WLWD01005499.1_pt1 | contig 31111 bp, 21 predicted proteins | sample 6712731 | NCBI WGS metagenome assembly WLWD01 (sample SAMN12718690, study PRJNA576275) | sponge metagenome | isolation source: marine sponge | host: Mycale hentscheli | place: New Zealand: South Island, Marlborough, Capsize Point | collected 2014-11-01
CAAATATGAAACGTTAAAGGAAGAAAAATACAAAAATTATGCATTATATAAGAGATTGGAAGAGACCATGGCATACATTCATGGTGTGGTGATAATACATACTCACCGCAGTCTGTACCATCAGCATCCTCTGCCGCCTTAAACCTGACACAAACTCATGAATATTGATAGTGGGCTCAGTCTTTATTCTCTCTAACATATAGTCCAGTGTGATGAAGCTGCCAGTACGCCCCACACCAGCGCTGCAATGGACCAGCATGAGGTCATAGTTCGAATAGGGATATCTCTTCCTGATCATTTTGATGAAGCTGATCATGGACATGGCGTTGGCTGGCACACCGTGGTCCGGCCAACCCATGTAGTGATACATGGTTAATTGATGGGAATCCTCTCCAGACTACAGCAAGATGAAAAAAACTTGAAATTCCTTTTTTGTTTAGCTACATTGCCGCTTTTGAGGCTTTTTTACCTTTGTAACTGTTAGTTCTCTTATAATAAAATCTGCATATGGAGTACTAGACGTCATCACCACGGCAACAAGACTCTCTGGAGAAGGCTTGTATGTTTCATCAATTGTGTCTGGATAATATTGCTGGCACTTTTTCTATGTAGAGAAACATTAACAGCAAAAACACAACAATAACAACACATCAGTATGTCATGTAGCTTTATGAGACTCTTAAACAAACCTTTCCCTCAAATACTCTGGTTAGCATAATGATGGTGTTTATTTTGCTGTCCAAAATCATTCTCCAAAAATCTTCTTCTGTATTTTCAATTGGACCTGAGGCAACAGTGGGTCAAAATTAGTACATATATTAAATAATTATATATAACATACCTTGAGCAGCTATATATATGTTGTCTTTACCATAACCCTATACAAACATGAACATAGAAACACACTTCATTGTAATAAGTAAATAACAGTATATTAGCTATCACATTCATTCATGATACATTATTGGGTATAGCTAGCATTGATTTAAGTTGAGGATGGGAACTGATGTAATTTGGAAGTAAGGTGGGGGGGGGGGGAGAGGATAGTCAAACTAACATAACAACCTTGCTATATGAACTCATTGTTTACTATGTAATACTATTTAATATTGTTAACGAACCTTTTAGACATAGTACAATCGATATTATTTTGAAAGTTGGTAAATTAACACAACTTTTAGAGTAAAAATTTAAGTGAGAAAAAGTTTACTGGTTAGATTCATTAAAAATTTGTTTCACAACTGATAAAACGTCTACGGATGTGAAATGTTTTGTTAATTCACCAACTTTCAAAATAATATCGATTATACTATGTCTAAGAAGGATTGTTAATAATATACCAAACAACAAACAACTTCTAATAATATTTTGAGTAAAATGCAAGATAGCTAAGAAAGCCTGAAAAATTAAATAATTACATATTTGCCTAGAAAATTTGTATTACGTAATTATTCTGTCAAACTCAGTTGAAATAATAATAATTGAACTCCTTATGGCAATATTAAAAACACAAAGTAAACAGTAAAGTAATGGTGGTGCATGCTTACTATATAGCTCACTTGGCCTGCAGGAGTTTTAGAATTATGCTTCCCAAATTGAATACATAGGATGGACAACTAGCATCCTGGAAGCTTCAACTTTAGGATGCAGGCTGTCTATCCAGCATGCTAACTTGGGAGTTTCAAAATCTGGCTAGTTATTTTTTAAACTCCGGAAGTCTAAAATGTCAAGTTAAGTTTTAATGAATAAAGCATAATGGTATATTGCTTAAATGCTTGTATGTCGATTATATATGCATATACAAGTATCTATTTATAATAGGAAGAAAGGATATTGTATACAAAATATAGATATATTATTGCCCCTGCCATTCTACAAAGTCTATCACTAACATACATTGATATAGCTTGCATTGATATAGTCACAAGATTCTTCATATCCAGCAGATGGTTTGAGCACTACTCTGTTGAAATCATCTACAGAGAAAAAAAAAACAGTCACTTTTCTCGTTAACATGGAAAGTTTACATACATGGTTGGATGTTTTTGAAACGATTCTTTTCCCGATGCTTGGAGGCAACTTCGAATACATCTTTCAAACATTTCTCTAAAGACTTCAAAAGAATTTCAAGCATGGCAATTTATTGTCTGAGCTTATTCCCTTAACTTACATAGAATTCAAGTTCAAACCCTTTGTGCTTATCTTCATGTAAGCTTTTCACATGCTGTCGAAATTTCTCAATATTTATAGGTTTGGATCGGGTATCTGTGAAAAAATAATAATCAACTAAACTATTGAAACAAAAGTTTCGTACATACTGAATGATATGTGACCGTCTATGGGAAAATCGGGCACAACGCGGCATGCGTAGACATCGCAAAAAGATCGATTTAGTTCTTAAAATTGTATTAAATAAGCCTAACGAAGGGAACGGTTAGGTGATATATAGCAGGAATAGCTAAAGCCACGGCGATAAAACTTGGAGAGCTTAATATCTGCTTGCCGAGGAGTGTGTAAGTGCAAAAAAAAATTTTTTCGTCGGGGCCGCGTTGTGCCCGATTTTCCTGTAGACGGTCACATATATCAACTGTCGTTATAAGCTATTCTCACTATAGTGCTAGCATAGTGGGTGTGGCAGGTACTATCAGGTGCCATTATTATCCAAGGAATGCATTATGGAAATGCCATGCACATCTGAAGTAATGTTTAGCATATATATCAAACTAACTTAGCATTTCTAATTATAGAAACCCTATATCATCCTAAATTAGAATTCTAATGTCCAAGTATTAGTGTAAGTGACGACTACTTGTCACCATCAGTGGGTGTGGTCACAATGGCATTAATTTCTCCTCCTTCGTGCTTTTTTAATTTCTCATTAGTCACTATGTAGTAAGCATCACCACATGATGCTATAGCTATTTACCTAAGCAGACTAAACATAAAGAACTAATGAAGATGATCTTATAATATGTTATACACCAAATCTACACACACTGACCAACAAATGAAGTTTCTGTGAAGCCATTCTGAGGGGGTTTCTCTTTCACTGGAGAATTGAAGGAAGTAAAGGGAGCGTTTACTTCCACTTTGTCTTGCAACTTCTCTGGCTCGTCATCATCGCTGTACTCGATAAATGATGACACTTCATTGCCTTCAGTTGTACTTTTGTCATGGGTGACCTTTGTAGTTCTACATTCATAATGTATATAGTTAAATGCACAATGAAGTATAAAAAAGGTACTTACTTTTTCTTAATTATGATAAACAAAATTATTATTGCAATTATAATCGTGATGGCAAATAAACATCCGAATATAACTACCAGAACCACTGTGAGTAAATTGCTTGAAGTGTCACCTGAGATAAAATTCATAAAAAGGAGCACAAAATAATTTATTTTTCTCTATAGACGTAACAGGAAGTTGAATGTGCTCTAATAGCACAAATGGGCAAGTAAACTGTATCTCACTATTCCAAATAGAGAGAGAGAGAGTTGCATTGCAATTAAAACTGAACACCACAACCACCAATTAACTTTTTTCATTAGTCCAGCCACTTAGAAATGTCTTTTTTTTTGTAACTGCATGATATTGATTCTTCTTCTTCTTCTTCTTCTTCTTCTTCTTCTTCTTCTTCTTCTTTTTTTTGCTTGTTGCTTTGTGCCCAAATCTTAGTCCAGTAAATACCAACAAACATTTTTTGTATTGCTTTTCAGGAATGTAATGTTTCAAGTAAAATCTGAAATTCATCAAAAATTTAAAGCAAGAAACTATAGAATTTTGATGCATGTGCTACTGTCACATAAATACCATATACACCATTGTGCTGATTTTGCACTCCCTAGATTGTTGTTATGTTAGCCTCCAAATGAGTTGTGTGGAAGATTGTGATGAAATAAGAATTAGAATAAACTAATAAACTGCAAAAATAACTCAAAGGATCTTTCTAAACTTCACTTTCAAAGGCCATGTGTACTTCATCTAAGGCTAGGACCACAATAACTAGTAATAGTTATTTTCATAGCAAAGCACTGTTACAATAAATAGATACTCATCAATTGCCAATAATGAAATGTGCTAACTTAACTTGACTTACGCACTCAATGACAACGAAGAAAAATAGTGCTATTAGGTCAGCTGTGCTTTTATAAAACAAAAAGTTCAGGCATTTAGGTCTGCTTCAATAATAGCAGCTTGGACCCGCAACTCACTGTTGGGCAGATGCACTTCTTTATTTCATCAAAGCACTTTGCCAACTGACATAATTAGTGGCGTGGGTGAAAAAAGAGGTCACACGTACCATAAAAAATAAATAAACACCACAGAATATCAGTTGTATAACCCCTCTAAGTGTCTCATTCACTTCGCTTGCTCACCAATAATAATAAAATAATAATAATAAAATAATAATAATAATAATAATAATAATAACAATAATAATAATAAAATAATAATAATAAAATAATAATAATAATAATAATAACAATAATAATAATAATAATAATAATAATAATAATAATAATAGTAATAATAATAATAGCAACAACAATAATAATAAAGCAATTCTTACTTGATTCAATTCTATCGGTGACCTTCAAAATAAATGATTTGTTTACACTTATTTCTATTTTTTGTGGCAACAACAAAATGTGAATCACACAAGTGTATTCAGTGTTGTTGAGGTCCAAAGTGATCTTTGGAATATGAAGAGTAAGTTGTTGCTGATTTGAAGTACTTTCTATTAGTTTGTTTTGCTCTGCATACCAAGTTATATTCCTAACTGTTATGTTACTATAGCAATGCAGGTCAGCTATAGAACCTTCTGAGTAACTCTCTTCATGAAATACTTCTATGGCTGTTTAAAGGCAGAACACTTGATAAATACAATTATTTAAACTCTCATTGTTAACCTTTAAAAGTCGTTGAAGCAATTATGCTGCCTCTGTTATTGCTGACTGTGCAGGTAAACAAGCCAGTGTAGTCTGACAGGTTGCTGCTGTTGATAGAGAGGATGTTGTAATATGTAGCTGAAACTTTATCTCTTATTTGTTGGTGATTCTGATACTGTGCTCCATTCCTGTTCCATGTGACTTCAATGACTGGACCTCCTTCAGAAATAATGACTACAGTTCCAACTGAAGCATTGAAGGTCAATGATTTTATGAGAGGAGTCCCTACAGAATTATGGATTTATATACTTTGAAACAGGCAAATTAACAAGTATATTTGTACCTTGACCAACTTTGTATAAGCCAACAAAAATATGTTGCTGGATTTCTGAGGAATTTATTATTCCTATTTCACATGTATATATTCCAGTGGGTGGTATTTGTGCACTGTCTCTACGATACAGGTATGTGACATTATATCCTCTGTCTCTTCTAAATGGTCCCACTGTGACATTACTTCCTTTGACTCCTATACCAGAAGGATATCGCCAGCGACCACGGCTGACACCAGTACAGCAATCTTCTATATTTATTGTGTGGCAAGTTAAAACAGTGGCATCATCCTTTCCAATATTATCTATTGTAATCACACTGTGGTTAGAATAATTTGTTCCATTAAGTGTTAATATGATACCTGGAAAATAATAAATAAAGAAAAAGTTTAAAAAAATAGCCACTGAGAATGAAAATAAATTTCTAACATTTTCACAAGTTCTGTGTGATAGTAGCTATAATATTTCTCTGGACATTTTAACATTAATATTATATAACATTAATATTATATATAACAGTGTGATATGAGGTGCATTCTTCATATTACTCAAATAGTTTTAATGCATTTGGTAGTTTCTTTGTTGCTAACATAGTAGAGTGTTTGATAATTCATATGTGTACAGATCAATTGCATAGACATACTTTTTGTACAAAATATGTAATGTATTATAATTCAGTATAATTCAACAAGCGTACATGTACCCTCTTTTATTTCTAATGCACTGCGTATGCTATAAAATTCCATGGCAATCTTTAGCACATTTTATTACCGAGAAATTTGTTGAATGCACTATAAATAATAGGCAGATAATAATAAGCTAAAGTGTTAAGGAGGTAAAAATGTTAGAAAAAGGGTACAAGGAACTGCCAAAATAGCAGAAGAAAAGGTGATGAGGAGACAAAAAAAGAAAGCAAAAATAACTGGGCCCAAAGAAGAGATAACAAAGCTGCTACTGTAGAACAGGTAAGATATGTAGTATTCCTCATTAGCTAACTTACAATATTCTATAGCTATAGTTCTTCTCTAACCTAGCTGCTGAGTTCACAGTTCCACGTATTAGTGGTAATGATACAATTAGGATAGCAAACAACCAGCTACGGTAGGGTATATTACATCCATTATCCTACACCTGATAAATTTAGCTCCCTTTCCACACTTACCTCCTTCACTTGAGAATACAATTTCCAAAGCCCACAGGACACAGAAAATATAAAGCAACATGACGACGCAGGCGGAGGGAACTTGGGAGAACGGCTCGCCAGTTATCTACATAGTCGAACTGTTCGCATTCTTTTAGCGGGATCTAAATATTATGCGATTTTTCGGGTATTGGTCGTCGTCGAGTTTTGCAGAGCTACTTTGTCCTACTACTGCTCAGCTGCTATAGTATTACTGCTATGAATTTCTCTGAAGCCTTCCAGCAAACCAAGCACTTGGTACAGTTCTCCCCAGATGGCCAATATCTGGCTAACTGTTCTACCTACAGACTGGTAGTACGGGAGGCCAAGACACTTCAGATAGTGAACCTCCACACTTGTCTGGACCCAGTACAGCATCTTAGCTGGTCTCCTGACTCTCTTTTCATCATGTGTGGCATGTTCAAAAGAGGAATTGTACAAGTATGTCCATACCGTGCAATTAACATAAAATCTCTATTCAACTAAATCTTCATTTGTAATGGGCCCATGGAATGGTTTAATTGCGGCAGTTTACATTTTCAATGGTAAAAAATCTTTAATCTTGCGATATTTTCAATGTAGCTGAAGTACTTTAGAGCACAATTGTCACTTGATAATCACAGTTCCATGCATACTTCCCAGGCTTTTTTTTAATAGTAATAATGATAAGATCTGTCACGTGAAATATGGTGGTGCCTGATAAAAACCTGTCCTCCAGACCAGTTTATCGTTAAAATTTATTCATCTGGACTAATTTAGCATAAAATTTACTTCGGGTAGATCATTTATAGTCTTTCCTTATTATCCCTTGCCCCAGCCCCTGTTCTAGAGGGAGGAAAAAGTCCTGCTGGACTTTTTTTTTACTAGGACCATTTTTTTTTTGTGACAGACCCTTTCATTATGCCATGGTTCTGGGTCTGGCCTGAGAAATTAAATATGTCTTATTTCAAGTGAACTAAAATAGTTCTACCGTTTAGACTAAGACCATTTGGAAGTTTCTGAAATATTTGTTTCCAGGTCACTAACATATTTCAAGGTTGCTACTTAGCGTATATGAAGTATGAATTATTGAAGCGAAAGGTCTTGTTCCACTATTCATATTATTGTTGTAGGTGTGGTCTATTGAGCAGCCTCAGTGGACGTGCAAGATAGACGAAGGTTCGGCAGGTCTGGTGGCGTGTGTGTGGGCACCAGATAGCCGGCACATCCTAACCACCACAGACTTCCAGCTGCGCATGACACTCTGGTCTCTCACCAGCAAGACCATCTCTTACATCAAATATCCCAAGCTGGTGCAGGTGAGATGAACTCCCTGAGTAATGGAAGATTTGCTTTTTATCACCCTCTGTTAACACTGTAGGTGATAAAAATTGGTGGTACTAATTTAGATTAAACCGTGCGTGATTAGCCCATTGTATGCATCCTTGTGCCCACAATTGCGTGTGGCATATATACAGTATAACTCCAGTTATCCAAATATTTCAGTTAACCAGACACCCAAAATCTAATGGTAGCATGTGCAGACACAAAGAATTGATTGACCATGAACTTTCATTAATGCTTATTAATACATTTTCTATGGTACTCAGTTATCTGAACATTTTATTTATCTGAATACCTCTCGGTTCCAGTAGGAACTGGGGGAATGTGCCCCCCCCCCCCCCCCCAAATATTTGTACCTATTCTGATTCAGAATACTAGCCGTATATTATTCCACTCCACTGCAGCTGCAATTAGAGACAGAGACAGAAAAGATAGTAATATGTTCATTGCCAAAAAGCTGTGTCTGTGATGATTAAAGGATTTCCTTTATTTAATTAGATATGTTTGAGTCCTACTTGTCCCCGCTAATTGTCTTTGGGTGTATCCCACATGTCATGTGATAATAGATTAATATTCAGTTAGATATGCTGACATAAATTCGTCATGTGTACGTAAGTGTGTCAGTATACAGTTGTATATATAATGTATATATAATATATATATATATACACATATATATATTGTCACGTGTAACACCATAGGCTATCTTTAGTATATACTTCTCTAGACAGTTTGTTCAGTCTCAAGGATCACAGTCTTTAACATAACTACTATAGTGTCATGGCAACCAAACAATACCATTCTATGTCAGTCTTCTGACTGGGTAGGTTTCCCATCTGTGGCTATCAGACTCTCTCTTAGACATACTTGGCAAAGAAGGACTGCCAAGTATAAGAAATTGAGACCATAACAATATAGTTATCACCAGCACCCACACGCCCACACACATTATTTTTGCATCTCCCTTGTTTTGTATTGGTGCCATACTTGAGTTCCATCCAGAAATGTCACAACCCGGCCTTGGATTTCTGTTAAATGTTTGATGTGTTGAATGTCCCAATATGGCAGTGCACCTTGTTGTAAGTGTGGAGCACTAAGTTCCTGAAAGCATTGTTGTTGTTTTTTGCATTCAAAAGTTGTTTTCCAGACAACAGATGTCAGTGTGCGTGATGTGATGTGAGTGACAGGGTTTAGAGTACTTGAATTAACGAGTGTCTATGTTGTTGTTGTTTTTGCATGGTACAGTTTGGTCAACTGATGATGCTGTAGATGCTATATTATATATATATATATATATATTGTTGAGTGGTTGAAGGAAGGTTAATACTCTAGAATTTAGCACAAAAATATCTTCTCTCCCCCCCCCCCCCCCCCCCCCCCCCCCCCCCTCCTCTTTCCTAATATTCTAGAAATGTAACGGTAGCAATGGCATCAAAGCGCTAGTTCAGAAAGGTGGAATGAACTCTTGTTAATAAATGTCTCAGTTAATATTTTTATTTGTCAAATGTTTAGACTTTTGTCTGGGGATGTTTTGTGCGCATCTAAATTATTATACTTCAGAAATTGTGAAAATATCAATCAGGTCAGATTAAGTCTTTGAAGGTTGGAAGATCTGAATACTTTCACTTACCACTACACATACACACACACACACACACTTCTCCCCCTGATCTATAACTCCATATTCCATGTGTTTGTAGGGAGGCGTGGACTTCAGTGCCAACGGCAAGTACATGGCACTGGCCGAGAGGCGTGACTGCAGGGACCACATCAGCCTCTTCGATTGCTCCCAGTGGCAACTGGTTCGCCACTTCCCTGTGGAGACCTCAGACCTGGTGGGCGTGGCATGGTCCCCTGACAGCAACGTCCTGTGCCTGTGGGACTCTGTACTGGACTACAAGCTATACCTGTACTCCATCGATGGCCGCTGCCTGGCCAGTTACTCCGCTTACGAGCATGCTCTGGGGATCAAGTGCGTACAATGGTCGCCCACCAGCCAGTTTCTCGCCATCGGAAGTTACGATCAGAAACTTCGCATTCTGAACCACGTTACGTGGAAGACCGTAGCCGAGCATTTCCACGTTGCTTCCGTGGACGGGCAGAAAGGGAGCGTTGTGGTATATTCCGAGGTGGAGAAAAAGCCTCCTGGAAGAGGAGGAGGAGGGCTTGTACCGACCACTGGGCTGTCGTCCAAGGCCTATTCAACCCTTTACCAAACACAGAGCAAGTACGAATCTGTGGATCTCCCTGTGGCAGTCCCCAGCATGAAGCCTGACCCTGAGAAGCCCAACCCCAAGCTGGGCGTGGGCTCGGTGGCGTTTAGTCCGGATTCGAGGTACGTGGCGACGAAAAATGACAACATGCCCCAGGCCGTGTGGGTATGGAGTGTAACCAACCTCAAGCTGAGCGTGCTGCTGCTCCAGACGGCTCCGGTAAGGGAGTTCAAGTGGGATCCCACCCAGTCTCGCCTAGCTGTTTGTACGGGCAACAACAAGCTTTACCTGTGGTCGCCTGCCGGCTGTGTAAGTGTGACTGTACCCGTTGACTCGAGCTTCAGCACACAGAGAATCGTATGGCATCCTGACGGCAAGTCTTTAGCTTTGGTCAGTGGCAACCATTTTTGTGTGTGCTACACGAGTGATGAAGATTAGCTGGATATGCGTTGGCCCAAGCTGGCAAAAATGGATTTCTAATCACTTAATTAACACTTGCCTTGTTTTGAAGCAGTTTTGTTTTGACTACATCCCTACACAGTATTTGGCAACATTCCAACTCCCAACACCTACACTGGTTTCTCCAGGACTCAGTACTGCGTATATTTTCAGGTTATTTCTCTCCACCATTCTATCACCATCATTTTGCCAGTTAAATTTTTAAGATCATTTTGTTTGTTTGTTCTGCTTTGTCTTTGGCATATTACACTGTTTACTGTATTAATTTACATTTTTTCCCTTTGTTAAAAACTCCCAAATATTGTGAAATGTTGTACTCCCATGTTCTTGTTTATACGAGATGAAATATGTCAATACGTATCAGTACTCTTTCAACACAAATATTAAATAAAGCATAAATAAGTGGTTTTATTGATAGCTGAAGCCAGCACATTCACTATGGTTTATTACTTTGTTCAAAAATAATAGATTGTGATGAAATAATTTGAAATGTATATATACAGTTTTTCCAGTCATCTCTTCTTTTGTTCAATAAACAGGACATGCTGCTTTACTGGAGAGACACAAAGTCAGCAAAACAATTCATTTTATTCAAAATATTTGTGTGTGTGTACGTGTGTAAGATTTGTGGGAGAAAAGCATGAGTGGAAACCTAAAAACAGGCCCATAATCTTACAATTTATATGCATTTTACTTACCTACAGGGTCATATTTGCGCAAGGTCATTCTCTCCTTTATTCTGGGTTTCTTGATGGTGTAGAAAAATCCTGTACCTGCTGCACTAACTAGTCTGGTAATAATCACCCTGTAAAACAAACTTCACTCATAAACCTCAGCTTAGTTCACATATACTGTAGCAGATAAAAGGTTGCCTGTACTGATTTTGCAAGTTTAAGGTAAAGGTCGTCAAATGCCTCTGCTTCCTGCATTAACTAGTAGTTGTCGTTATCATCGTTACATTAAACTGACACAATTTTACCTTGATTTTGCTCTTCCCATTAGTAGAAACACAGGAACAAATTGACGACAGACGACTACCACTTCACTTTACCTAATCACCACACCCTTTTGGAGCGCACCAACAGTTCCAAATCAAGCCCACTCAAGCCACGTCATATGAAGAAGATCTGTTTACGATGAAGAACAGGCTGTGGAGTCTTATATTCCCGCTTCTAGCGTATTTGTGTCTCACTTTTACCGCGGTACAGTCTATCTCATTCCACGTTTTCCCGGACATCAAGAAATGTTTACGAGAAGAAGTACACAAAGACGTTTTGGTGGTGGGAGAGTATGAACTGACAGCTGTCAGCGGACAAGTAACGGACTTAGCAGTACGTGATAATTTTATTTTTAAATCCGTATTGTTGTAGTGTATTTGGTTGCATGAATTACTAAACACAGGACTTTAGTTCTAAATAATGCACTCTTCCCTGTCATGCAGGTGACAGATGCAAAGGGTCACATCTTATATAAAAAAGACGATGTATCAGATGGAAAGTTTGCATTCACCACAGAAGACTATGATATGTTTGAGATTTGTTTCCATACGAAGGCTTCAGGTAAAGATCTCCTTTTAAAATGGAATGTAGTACATTATGGTCATGATTTTATTACAGGTGATTCCAAAACACCAAGAGAAGTGAAACTTTCCCTGAAGCATGGAGTGGAGGCCAAAAATTATGATGATGTAAGTAGCTCACTCTGCTCTGGACACTGAGGTTGACCATATTAGTAGAATGTATTCAACCACAGAATATGTGGTGTGTTTCATTAAGAAGTGTTGGACATAACAGTGAATGTGCAACCCTTTGAAAATGCCAAGAAGGAAGTATGGATCAAATAAGACTTGCATAACTGATGGTCTAAATGGTGACTCTGGAACAGTTGTTTATATTGTGCCTGTTGTGGTGCATATTTAAGGCACATTTAGAAAACCGTAGTTTGCTTTTAGACGTTAACCACAACCAGTGTGGTTTCACAATTTCTGTATTACCTCATTTTAAAGTTAATTCAAACTCTTCTATATTAGTAATTAAGCTTCACTTCTGAAATGTAGGGCACATTGCATTTATTGTATCCATTTAGCTTATTTTCTGATTGTTTCTTTTATTTAGTTTTTTTTTGTTGCTAGTACAGTATAAGAGAATTTAATATCATTTCACACTCCATAACAATTTGCCTTATTAGTACTAATATAAAGAAATTGTATAGTTTCTTAACTGGATTTGTACCAATTTTTATAATTAGATTGGAAAGGCAGAAAAGATGAAGCCAATGGAGTTAGAATTGAAGCGTCTTGAGGACTTGGCAGAATCCATTGTTAATGACTTTGCCTACATGAGAGCCAGGGAAGAGGAGATGAGAGACACAAATGGTAGGTGAAAGGAGTAAAGTCTGATTCTATCTAGTGCACACCGTGATGTAGCAATTGGTTTAGATTGTCTTAAATTTCCAGTAAGTTTGAGCAAATGAAGTATGCAAGATACTCTCAGTCTTTTTGTCCTATGCATTTTATGAATTACTTCTTTTATTCACTACAATGTGACACATTCCAAAGTTCTAAATCCTCCAGCAGTTTTGCTATAGCCACAGCACACATTCAAACTTTACAGACTCATAGGTATACTTAACTCCCACTTATATCACTATATATATTTTTTCTCCCGTACGTGAGTGTGATTACTAATTTTTGTTCCAAACAGTTGAATGATAGATATGATTGAATTCTGTATTATCACTAGCTGGACGAGCTTACTTGTTGTTGTGTTGCAAATCTGTCGCCTCTTTTACCACATTCTGAACTCCTTCCGAGGTCCGGGTATGAAAAGGAGAATCCCCGGCATTCCCTTTGACCTCTAGCTCCTTCTATTTAAATTAAAGAAGTAGCCACACAAAGAGAATCCTCCAGAACAGCTTGCTACAAGGAAGCAATTGTAGTTCAGCTATATATAAAAAGATAATTCTGTATTTTCTGTAGAAGACTCAGTTGTATGGGTGTGGCTACAGCTCCAGTTGTTATTTATGGCTTACTGAGTTCTTCTAATGCTATCTCTAGTGCACCTGACCTTCATTCCAGTAAAAAAGAAACCACAACTAAACCAAAAAAAAACAACTTAATTTTGCTTATGGGTGCTTACACTTTTGTGCATATGACCTTATTTGCTTTTTAAGATCATATTGGACAGACTAAAGTTATACCCATGAAGAAGTTCTCACTTTTATACTTACAAGTTTCCCTGTTCGTTTTGTGTGCATATGAATCAGATAAAGTAATGTGTTGATGTGTGTATATGTATGTGTGTTTGCATGTGTACAAATTTAGTAAATATGCCAAAAATAATTCTTGTTTTCATTTTTTGTTGTTGTTTGTTGTTTCAGAATCCACCAACACCAGAGTGCTGTACTTCAGTGTCTTGTCTATGGTCTGTCTATTAGTGCTGGCTGCATGGCAAATATTTTATCTCCGCAGATTTTTTCAATCAAAGAAACTTATTGAATAACAATTATTTTATTTCCATTTTTCGGCTATGGTTTCAGTGTGGGGGAGATGGTGTAGTTTATTATATTTCTATGATGTAATATTCTTTTGTGCCATCATTGAAGCATCACAAGTATTTACATCTGATCTTTTATATAGATTTTTTCCCTTTTAAGGTTTGAATGGGGTAAAAAAAATTTGTTTGTTGTTAAATTGAGGTGTTTTTTTGACTTGGGCATTGGGATAAAAGAGTTGTTGTTTTTTTTGTTGTTTTTTTTGTTGTTTTTTTTTGTTTTTTTTGGTGCTTTGACTTAGCATTCATTGTGGTAAAAAAAAAAAGAGTGAGCTAATCAGAAGTATTTATACTTAAGCACTATAAAAAAGCTTCACTATAAGGTTCTGAAATGGAATGGGTTACTGATGAACAGTGCCATCCTACTATCGACTAGTACTGTAAAAAGATCGTTTTGGCTGCCCGCCGCCGGCGCGCGACGTTCATAGTTGGCGCCATTGCATGCGCGCACGCGCAGAAAGTCGATAAACATAATCTCTGATGTGTCAGCTACGGGGAAGTCAATCTTTGCTGACTGTCCACTTCGTATTTTGCACTTTCAGCACGAGCTAGCTCAGCATTGTTTGAAAAGCCAGGCTAGCAAACATTGACAGCTGACGTGGGATTAGTGTGTTTAGCTTGCTAAACCGTATTTCTTTTTGTCCACATCAGCATCTTCAGTTTTGGAAATCGCCACCTCGGCGCCTTATTTTGGGAGCCCGAAGCGAGCGGTGCTGCTGCTAACAGAGTTCTCTCGATTCGTTATTTTCGGAATAGGCGGTCATGTCTGCGTGACTTTATTATGATACTCTGTGTGATTGATGGTTTATTTGACACGGAGTAATGATAGAACCTTTAAAAGATGGGACTATCGATTTATAGACGCACACAAATAGCCCAGCAGCTATATGTATTTAACTCTAGTGGTTGCTATATCTCACTTCATACCTCGTCCATTTGTGACTTAATTCTGCTATTATCTATACTAAGCACCATTAGTAACCCACTGTTTATCCTTGCTGCAACCTTTTTCTTAAACATCATATCAAATATTTCCTTATGTCTGCCCTACTTTTTTTAAGCATTTCTGGTGCTCCTCAGCCGTTCTACTTTGAACAAAGCTTATAGCTGGAGACTCTAAGTTGTGTACTTGCTTCATGCATTATTATTCACTTCATAACCTGAAATACAGTATGGAAATGTGATTAAAGTGGAGGTTGAAGGATCAACTCGAGCTACCTGAATGAAAATTAATGTGAAAACAGCATTGCCACTGCATTGCATTGCAGACCAAGGGCCTCCTGTACAAATGCTGTTGATTTGGCCAATTCAATTCTAATTAACTCTGGTTTGCTTTTAGATTTATACACATGATGTGTACATTTGACAATGGCTACATACTTGTAGCCACTGTATGTACTGGTTTCCAGAATGGTGTGTGTGTGTGTGTGTGGGAGAGAGGGGAAGGGGAGTTAACTCTTCCCCAAATGCACCTCCAACTGTTACATTTATTGTCTCTATCTAACATCATTAGTTATTTAAACTCTAAGAAAAAGCTGTGTGCACCACAGCTTTATCAGAATCTGAAGCTCAATAGCTTATGTACAGTACATAGCTAAACTGTAGAAGAGTAGGACATCCCATATTGCAGACGAGCTCGCGAGGAGACTTTACAATTCCAGGTTTGTTTACATCCTGCCGGTTCTTAAAATGTGCATTATTTGGAAGAGTTTTCTTGGCCTGTAAGTGAGAGGAATGCCGCTTTCCCGAGGGATTCTGAGCTTACGTTTCAACCAGGATTTTGGTACAGGCAAGAATGAAATTCTGACATAGTTCCTATAGACTGCTTATGTCACCTAGGTTGCTTTATCTGCTCTTTGGAGAGCGGGGTTCAAGTGTACAATGTAGAACCTCTGGCACTTAAAGGAAGAATTGGTAAGAGGTAGTAAGTCTGGGAATTTAGAAGTGGAATTTCCAACCCTAACCATTATATTGGGGCTAATATTGACACTTTTGTAATGACCCTGACTGGACAATTTGTACCAGGACAAGTACGCTGTATATGTCCCTGTAATTAGGTTATCATAGCGTATTGTGCACTTTTCAGCATGGGCGATGTGATCATATGCACTAGCATTATCATAAAGGCACTTTATAAATGTCAGCTTTCAGTGAGCACTGTGTACGAGTCTTTCAGTGCTTTGTAAGTAGTGTATCTCTAAATAGAGCGTGGTATTTTGCTTGACCTGCCCCGATCTGATTGTCACTCTGGATATCAACTATATCATGGTAATTGTCAGTAAAAAAAAAAAAAAGAAGAAAAATATTGATATATTCATAGCTAGTTCATTACATAGTCCATTGTATTGTGCTGATACTAGTATGGATGTACATTCTGGGCAGATTATGATCAATCAGGAGGTGTGGCTTGCGCAGACATGTTGGGTCGTACTAATCTCCTGGCACTGGTTGGAGGAGGCCAGGCTCCTCGGTTTCCTGACAGAAACGGTAAATGATAGAAGCTGTGCACTTCATATTGGGTAGTAGTAATCTACTTGGTACACACACACACACACACACACACGGGCATAACTGTCTCATGTAGTGATGATTTGGGACGACAAGAAACGAAAGTTTGCTTATGAAATTGGTCTTCCTATGAGAGTTGTCTCTGTTCGCATGCGGAAAGATAGGCAAGTAAATAATCATTTATTCCTTCCTCTTCTTTCCTTCCTCTCTTTCTTCTCCTCTCTCTGCCTCCCTCTATCTCTCTTTCTTCATTTCCCTAGCATAGTGTAGAAAAAAGCCACTATTTAGTGCCAATCTATTTTTTTTTGTCAATTAGACTTATTGTAGTGTTGATGACAGAGATCCATGTCTTCAGTTTTCCAGACAGTCCTAAGTTGCTCACAACCATATATACAGGACCTAATCCCAGAGGTAATGTGAGATGGATATCAAAGAGGGGGGGGGGGGGGGGGGGGGGCATTGGGATTTAGTATTGTAATACACAGATGTTGTTAGGTGTAGTGCTTGTTTGTCATGCAGGTATTTGTGAGTTGTGTCCCAGTCCAGACTGCAAGCTGATGGTGTTCCCAGGTTCTCAGAAAGGGACCATACGCATTGTGGTGAGTGATGGGATTTAGTAAATACACATGGAGTGTGATGCTTTGGGGAATATCTGGTCTTGTGGGAGGGCTGGAGTCTATTAGTCATACCTAGCAGAAAGTTTCACCAAATTTCAATAATGTTCTAATTTAATGAGTTACATGACCATTGCGTATTGTAATAGTCAGGCGATTTAACACTGTAATAAATGTTTTCAAAACAACAACTAACAACAACAGCCTCTCGTTTTTTTTTATTGTTGGAGCTATTGCTCAGCTATTCCAAGCATTTAAGTTTTGGTTGTGAATGTCTGGTAGGATTTACTATCCACTGAAAATCCAGAGCGAGCAGCCACCGAGGTGATCTGCCACGCCCACCAGCATGACATATCGTGCCTGTGTATCAATCAGTCGGGGACCCGAGTGGCTACCAGCTCCACCCAGGTATGTAGGTCACATGACATGATAAGAAAATGTCAACGTATGTCACACGACTCTGTCAAGTTATGTCACAGGACTCTGTCAAGTTATGTCACAGGACTCTGAATTATAACCATATTTAGCAATGGATAGCCTGTAATTATAGTTGGCAATTGTATAGTTAGTAAGTTTCACTTTTAACAGTGTTTTTTATTGTCCACACAAAGCATCAAAACCTTGTATGCCACCACCAAATCATTTGAAGTGGTCAGAAAAGTAAACTTGACATGCCCCACTTCATATTTTTTTCCCCACTGTACAAAGTAAATCTGATGTGTTGTTGCAGTTAGTGCATTTTGTGCGCCTGCTGAGCTTACTCTGCAGATAAAGGGGGGGAGGGGGGGGGGGGGCAAGGGGAAATGTTGGATGTAGAGGTCAGCTCATGTGACTGTTCAATGAAATACTAGATATTGTTTTTAGTGTTTCATTTTTACATTATTAAGCAAAGCTGCAGAGTAAAAACTATTTTTATGTCAACCTCTTGAAGCTCAACAAGAAAGAATTGTTCTGTAGAACACATGAACACAGTATATACAGCAATGACAGCATCCACTTGGTTTCACAGTTGGACGGCCACACGTGTGGGTTATAGAGAAAGAGAAAACCTTGTGTAGCAGTTTTTATGTAGTTCTTGCTAATATTTTTACGACACTTTTTTTTTGGGTTTTTTTTTTTTTTAGGGTACATTGATTAGGGTCCATCATACCTCATCCAGGAAGCTGATAGCGGAGTTGAGGCGAGGAGCAGACTGTGCCAACATATACAGGCAAGGACATGCATGTTGCACATGTGCCTTCTGTGATTACTACATGTGGTAAATGTGTTACTGTTGTTGCTGTTTTGGAGCTTGGGTCAGACTTCATAAGGATGTCAATGTTTTTTTAACCGTGAATCTATGAATAGTGCAGTGAGTGTTCTGGACGATGGGTTAAATATTTTGCCATATATAATAAATTTGATCTTGTCGTCGTGTAATTTTGTGTAGCATCAACTTCAGCTTGGACTCCGCCTTCCTCTGTTGCTCCAGTGACAAGGGAACGGTTCACATATTTGCCATCAATGACCAGAGCCTGAATAAGAAGTCAAGGTAAGTAGCACGGACTCATTCTGCACACTGCATGGATCTGATTCGAGCAGAAGTTTATGATTTCCTTCTGGAGGGGTAAATGTGATTCTCCCTGTGATATGCAATCTGGATTAACATCATTTCATGTCTCTACGATCTTACGGTTGATGGTGCTGCGGGTTTCACACCTGTCGGGCTGTTAGCATTGTGTTTGATAGCACTTGATATTGCACGGAGCTAGTAATGGAATTCAATTGGAAGTTCACAAACATGTGCATAATGGACTTTAAAAAAAAGTCGAGGTGACACAAAGTTAGAGTTACAATCAGAACGCACTTCTTCATTTGATACGCCCAAAGAGAGGTATTCTAGTGCCTCTAGCTTGTATAAAACTACACAAATGTACCACAGTCTAGTGAGAATAATGCAATTCGTTGTGCCATCAAACTAAAGAAACAGCTTAGAAAAGATTATAAAAACTTCCAAATGGGCTGCACTATGCCACTGCCTAATTTAGCATAATATGTATTACATATAAGAATAGTTTTGTAGAATCTAGGTTAGACCTGAGAGTGTATGGCGAGTTCACCATATTTGTGTGTGTGTGTGTTGTTGTGTTAGTCTTGCCAATGTAGGATTGCTGGGTATGGGCTCGTATGTGGACTCCCAGTGGGGCGTGGCACAGTTCAGCTTGCCCAATGAGAGTCCGTGCATCTGTGCATTTGTGGGAGATAGAAAATCTGTTGTGGGTAAGTTAAATATTAGACAGAGACAGACAGAATATAATAAACTTGGGGTATAACATCGCTTTCCATACTGCTGATTAGTGACTAGTGTTGACAGAACATTGATGAATAGTCTTATACATGACTGTATCGTACACAATTGTGAAAATGTACATGTTCGAGTCTGCACATGTGTATGTATATGTGTGCGTAGCTGTGTGTACGGACGGCTCAATGATGCAGTACAGCTTCACTGCGGAGGGACATTGCAACAGGGAGGCTTACGATATATTCCTGGATCTGGCCGAGGACAGAATGTAACTAAACACCATCTCAGTTCAACTCCGTCAGAAGAGATTGCATCTTAGTTGTAATCATCAACATCATCATCATCATCTCTGTCATCACAGTCAAGTCAAGCATTAACAGTTAACATTGCAATATTTTTAAGAAGTTTTTAATATAAAATCGTTGATGGAGTTATTTACAATACGTAGTTATATTAATTTTTTGACTAAGTTGATTTACATAAATCAATGTTTGTTTTTTTTTTTTTGCATAGTAAATACTAGCATGCTAATTCATATTGCTGGTGGAGTAAACGTACTAGGCCTCGTGTACCCATCTTCGCCAAATCCTGGGAAACTAGTGGGAACTACATTAGAAGTGTCACCCACTTTGGTATAATAACTGGGGTGATCCCTATTGCTGCCCAGTGGAGCGTAAAGGCCTGGGACAGTTTTCTTCTTTTTTCTGCTCGCTGAAGTCGTCTTTTGGCTGGGTTCGACCTCTCTAACCGTCCTGGTACACCACGTCTCCTTGAGATCTCTGATATTGATGATGTATACCAAATACACAATTGGATACAAGCCTAGCAACACCATTGCTATGGTTGTGCCCACAGGCTCGGTAATATTATATAGTCTTTCTCTCTCCGCCTTGCACAATGGACTTACAGTACTATTCGCCTCAGTCCCATTTGGCACCCCACTGGCTTCACAGAGGAAATAATCGGCCGCTTTCCCGACAAACGTTTCCACTTCTGCGAGTGATTTGGTCAGTATGGTAATGGTGGTGATTCCCAGGATGAGGAAATAGAAGAGGGCGGTGAAGACCTTGGCTTCTGCAGTCCAATCCAGACGCACGCGAAGGTGGTGCATGTGAGCCTGGACGTGTCTCTGTGTGACATGTATGATACATTACATGCATGCATGATGACCACGGAAATGCATATGTACATATAACCACTATTTTACCATATACAACATATTCTGAAATACATATGGACATATCTTAATTACAAGTTCATATTTAGTATATGCTAACATTACTTTCTTCCTTTCATCTTCTTCCAAGCTAAACCTACTTGACGTGGTGTGTGTAAACATGCACATTTAGTGATCTAATGAAGATGTTGTGTAAACAAATGTATTTCATGAAAAACATGTGAGACTTTTCATGTAAAAGTTTGCCTAACAATCACATTGAAATGACTGGAGCTCTCTCTGGAAATTTGTACAAGCCAGGAATAACCTTTTTCTTTCCACAACACTAGAAGTTAGCTAATAAAGGACTACATCAACCTAATTTATTCTTCATTATATCTGAGACTAAGTTGACACAAATCTGTCAGTACTCAGTTCACACTAACATTAAAAGTTTCTTCACTGCCAACCTTACATTAAATATTTGAGTACATCCACCAAAGATAGTATACGGAGCACCAAAAATAGTTTCGCCTAATATAACATTATAGTTCATGCCAGAGAAGTCACTTAGTGATAGAACTTAATTATATCCCAGAGTGCTAACACTTCTTAAAATAAAAATGAAATTAAAATATAAAACCAATAACAACAACAAAAGAATTTCTCTGTGACAGAGCTTGAAGAAGTGTTGTTTGTGTGCATGGATTTCAAGTAAGGTTACAACTTGAGTTGAATTCGTTCACATGGAAAATACTAGATAGTCATACAAGGTTTAATTGTAACTTCTTATCTTAATAAAAGTAGAGGGGCTTTGTATAATATTTTTGTGGTCTCTAATAATTCCAATTAAATACATGTGCTAATATAAAATTGCACAGAGATAATTAATCTTACCTTTATGACAGTACTTATAATAAATATCATGAGGGTGGATCCCACTCCAATGGCTATTGTAATGGGGACGACTGTGACAGAGAACACGATGTGCCTGTTCCTGCCCACGCACAGAAATGTGGGGACACGACCCAAGATGTAGCTGCCGTGAGCCGTGACGGTTGCCATGGAGGCCATGGGCAGGAGGATGCCCGCAGCCACCATGAAGACATGCAGGCAGCGGAGGCGCTTGCTGCACTCCATGCGCCGCATCTGGTAAGGGAAGAGAGTGTTCAGGAAGACGGCAATCACATGGCAGGTCCACCAGAATGGCAGCTGGGTGATGAAGTAGTGAAATGCTAGACCTAGGAATGAAGAGAGGAGGAACAACAGCCAGTGGTATGGAGGGAACAAGGAAGGGAAGAAAGATTGTCGAAAGGGAAGATTCATAAATACCTCCTCCTTTGATGAAATAAGCACGAATTCTCTCTATATAGCACAGTGCAGCAAGTAGTATGTCATTAATTAGGTTACTAGCTAGAGCCATTTTGTCGGTATTGAAAAATTTCAAATCTGTCCAATTACAATACCCACCTTATTACTAGACATACTTGCACACACACAACACATACATACATACATACATACACACACAATTATAGTTTTTATAATTTATTTGAATTGAAAGGAAAACAACTGACTAACATTGAACAAGGAAACTAATGGATTACTTTCAGATACACTATTAAGAATCTATAACAGTTTGTATCACCACACGATGAAAAATATAGCTATTGAAGACGACTAAAAAAAACCCTAAATCAGATTTAAACGTGTTGATTGCTGCTTATGTGTGTGTGTGTGTGTGTTGCATACTTACAACAAAACAATTAAAATTAATTCTAAAAATATTTAGTCGAGATTCAGACTATTTTTAGCCACAAACAGTCTGGTTCTTCTCTGTTACCTGTTGCCAAGCAGAAGTTTGAAGGCTGTTCATATGCCGTAACCAAGTTGGGCGAACTGCAGAACAAATGTCTTCTCCATATAAACCCAATGACCACTAGTCCAGCTAATATCATGAGTGGTATTGTTTGGTAGATGGCAAAAATAGAAGGATAAGTGAATCTGAAACATCAACAAATACACAATTTCCTTATTGGAAATAACTATTATGAAATTCACTCACTTGGATCATCAAACAAACGAGTTCAGTCATTTCCCACTGAATTAATTAAAATTTTAATAGCAACTTAACATTTTCAAATTTTAGCTTAAGTCCTCCTTAGGGGTCCATGAGGTCTGGGCATGCTCACCAACTATTTCACTTTTTACATTGTGTTTATATCACCATGGAGAGTTTGACGTCATTGACCCCTGCGGAGGACTGTGACAATAGGTCGAAAGGTCGGGTTTAGTTTTTATTATATATTATATTGGCTGTTAAAATGGAGAAAATTGTTATATTAAAAACTAAAGTTATAGCAAGCTATAAAGAGAGAGAATTGACATAAACCACCACAACTTGATGAGTAGAGAGTACAGTATATGATTCTGTAGGAAATGATTGTAAAAGAAATGTACACACCATAATGTGAAATGGTAGGAGAAAGAGAGAGCTCTATAATGCTATCTCTTCTCAGAAAGAATAACAATGACTGAGAAAGTAATAACAAAAAAACTAGACTGTTGACAGTTTCACATGACTACAACCCTCCTGATCAGGTAAGGAATTACAGCTTTGTTAGCTCGATGAAAGTACGTGGATAAATTAGTTCTATTTGACAAGTAATATCACATACTAGCTATTGCATGGTGAGCTATATTTGGGAGTACTAGATTCTAATAAATAAAGTAGTTTTGTGGTTTTCACTTATTAGAAACATCTTTTTAGACAGCAGATGGGAGTGAAATAAAAAGTGTCCAAAAAAATAAACAATGGCAATCTAAAAATAAATAAATAGTGATAAAAATGGATAATGAGAGGGAGGGAGGGAGGGAGGGAAGGAGTGAAAAAAAAAAAAAGAAAGGAAAAAAGTACTTACATCTTCCTGCACCTCAAGCATCCCAGAACAAGCACACAAGTACTAATCAGCAGAGCAAATGATGCAGTTGAAATGACCAGGATGTCTGTTAATTGCACCTCACGTAAAGTGTACGGGGACCACACCTGGCATTCTGGAACACAAGTACCGTTGTGGCTCACAAAATCTTTGCTGCAACTTATTTGGGAGTTGTTGCTGAAGGTCAGGTTAGCTGAAGACCAAACAAGCAAATCAAACAACAGTTACATATACATGCTATGTTATAGTCTTATTTATTAGTGCAATGGATCCAAAGTTTCTTCTTTAAACTTAATAAAATTTGTCTACTGTTCAAAATAGCGACAATTGTGCATTTTACTGAATTATTGTTGCATTGAACTTTCTCAAAGCTCCAAGTATTTATGTATGTTAAAACTTGAAACCATATCTCAGTTGTTAATTCACTTTTCTTATCGTCTTAAGCACAAGCCGAGTCTCTAACTATCTACTTTATTAAGACATTAGAGCAAGTTTAAAACAAAACATACCTATACAGTTTGAATTTAACAAGTCAGGGCTTGAAGAAGAGAAATCTTGGCATTGAGGTAAGAAATTGGGGAAAAATTTCTGTAATTGCATCCATGTTGTCCTACATACGTCGTCTCTGATCATCTCACATCTCTGCTGGGTGGGTCCAACCTCTATGCAGTTTTCTTCATCATCACCACATGACACTAAAGGAAAGAAGTAAAGGCAAGCAAAAGGCCACAACACTGCCCTACACTGGTGGTTTAGGATCATGGGTTCATATCTTTGCAAAAACTTAACTGTTCCCTCATTTTGACTTTGGTTAACTGTGGGGGATATCCTGGTGGCATTGCTGTCAGGGGTCTGGTTGTTTAAGATCTCATCTAGGCAGTCCTGCATTGAAGACAGCTCAGCCTTGCACACTTGACCTGTGTACTGAGCAAACGAATTATTAGATGTTCTGGGGCTGTCAGTTGTATTGGGGCTGTCAGTTGTGTTGGGGCTGTCAGTTGTGTTGGATTCGTTTTTGGTTAAAAGCACCTGAAAAATAAGTCATTAAATTGCCTGGATAAATAGAAAGTAAAACTGGACAACACAGATGCAATACACAGTACAGTAGTTAAATGTCCACTTAGGCATTCAAGGCCAGCTGCTCTTGAATGAAAGGAAAAGAAAAAGCTCTGAAAACATATGACAGCAGGGCTCAAATTACTGACTCTGTACTCCTTGTCCTGAGCAACCTAATGGATCTCATTGCCATGAACTCAACCAAGCATCCAAGTGGCATTACTTACTTCGGCATAGATAACTGAAGGTACACAAACTGCCATCCAGACAAGCGTCACTAATACCACTTGGACAAATATCTTGGTACATTTGGCACAGGAGTAGCACTTTTGGTGTGGAGCCTCCTCCTCCACACTCCTGAGGTGAAGAGTGGCAAACACCTCTGACTGCATCTCCCTTTGAAGGTGCTGCACTGAGCCCGAGTTTTCCTCAGCTTCAAAAGTTGAATACTCCACATCTGAGATGTCTTCGTCTTCTGTAATTTCTCTCACTACCTGCATACTGTCTGTTTTTTCTACAAATAGTGTCTAACTAATTCTCATAGCTACTGACTAGACTAGTATAGATTCTAGCTGCTACCTACCAAACAACTAGCACTTTAACACACAGCTGGTTTTATCAAACTGAGTGAACTATACTATTGTTAAGTGTACTACTCTGAAACAGTTTAAAAAAATTGTTTGTTTTTAGACTTACGAGTTTAACTTGATGTATCATACTGAAAGCTTTTGGGGAGTAAGCGAAATGTAAACTGAGTTAGTGTATGCGGTGCATAAAATATGTTTATCCTCTCTTCCTCAATAACATCTCATGGGGAGTCACCACTGCTGTCGCTAATCTCAATAGCATCGTCTTTCGCAGGTCCTCCCCCGACTTCCTCCTCTCTGGATCTTTTGATGGGTAACCTTGGCTTCATTCTTGAGACTATATTCGTAGTGCCACTCCCTTGAGATTTAGAATTATCAGGTGCATGCTTCCTGGGACTTCCTGGCAACTTGGCGGGCATGTTTTGGATAGAAGGGTTGGTGGCATGTTTCTTCTCTTTTGAAACAATGCGGACCGATGGCCGGGCAGGACGTTTCTCTTCTGATGTTTTAAATGTGCCAGTAATTGATGGTTCCTTAGAGCTAAGTTTCCTCTTGCCGTGAGGTTGAATAGAACATGCAGCTGTTACCTCTTCTTTCACAATGTGAGAAGGTTTTCCAGAAGAAGTAATAAACTTAGAATTGCCAGGAGCTGTCTTCTGAGTTGTTGCTGGTTTAGAAATCATCTTGGTGACACTCACGCTACAATCTTCGCTTCCTTCTGGCACCACAACAAGTTCAGGTGTCATGGATCTATCTGAGTTTGAATTCAGACCAGGAGAGACATCCTCAGCAGTGCCGTCTTCAGTTATCTCTTTAGTTGGTTCATTGACTTTGTCTCCCAGCTTCATGCCTTCAAAACGCTTCTCTAAAAATTCTGCTTCTTCCAATATTTCTGGAGTAATTTCTCTGCATCACAGCAATATAATAACAAGATCGCAGATGAATGCTTACCAAAGAATAAAGTCAACTTAAAAAATTCTGACCTGTCCTTTACATTACTATAATATACTAGTGGTGTGCTTCAGCACAAATGGCAAGTGAGCTAGCCTAGGTTAAAGGGGAGTAAGAAGTAAGAATACAGTAGCATAAGTTATCTTGTTCGTTATCATTCTCTACCATTGGTCAAGGTTACATAAGTTTCCCTCTCCTGCTCTCTTATTTATGAACTATCAAGCTTTTCTTACCCCACCTCTCCTTTCTTCAGCTCTTCTTCTTGAGTCCATCGTCTATTGCACCCGCTTTTTAGAATTTACCTGCAATTTCTACTGAATGTGACGACACTTTACCCACGAGGTGACGACACCTTACCAATCCTCCCAGGGCTTATGAATTATTCATGAATACACACCCCATTGGTCGTCGTCGTTACTGACACACAAGTGTATTATTATAGTAGACCCTCAGTTATCCGAACCCCGTTTATCCGAACTCTCGCTATTCTGAACACCATTTTTTTTTGGAAAGGGGGGGGGGGGGGGGGGGGGGGGGAATTATAATGATATTCATTGGAATTTTGCTATGCATTAAATAGATAAGAGATTAAGACCCCATTCAAAATGACTTATTTCAAATATCCGAACAACCCTTGGTCCTGAGGTGTTCGGATAATTGAGGGTCTACTGTATATAGATATGCATACTTCCGCTGCCATTTTTCTACAATGCAGTCTATTTGTCCAGCTGTTGTTTTATTGACCACCTGCCTACTTTAGGTAAGGCAATTAGTGCTACTATACATTAACTTAAATACTTATCCACAAACAATGTTAATTAGGCACATGCAGTCAACATGCTAATCAGATTGGTGCTTATAATCGTGATACTGAGTCAGACTATATTCCTAAGATAGACGAACATTCCATATGAATAAGCAGGTATATAATTTTACTAGCCATTACATGTAAATAAATAGAAAAAAAGAAGATGCTATTGGTAATATGAAGCACCAGGAGGTGCGAACCCTCAGCGTATGTCCACCAGAGATCAGCAGTAGAAGCGAACGTCTGTTAAAAATTATTTCAAACCTTTAGCATTTACACACAGACAGTTACTACTTACGGCGATACAAAGAAAGAAGCAAACAACAGAGCGAAGGGAACGCCTCTAGGTTAAAATAGATCAGCTCCGCGGTATATTACTCGACTCTAGAGCCCCCTTACACGCGTGAAGCGCGACAATTGCAACTGCAGTAGTACTCAAGCCAACCGGCCACTCTCTAGCTGCAATTTTCAGCTCACGTGATTATAACGTGCGGTAAAGGGGCGTTACTGGTAGCGCACTAGCACAACGATTGTACGAACGGCTAAAATCGACTAGCTTTTTCTTGAAAACCAAGTTGAAACAAAAAATTCTAGCACATTAAAGGGACTTACTTTGCAAATTTCTCTATTTCTACATCGTTTCAGAGCCTGGAAGGCCGTCGTCTTCGAGATCCGTTGTTGAATGAATGAATGTGAATGAATGACACACAGACAGGATGACCTGTAACCCTCTGGGCGCATGCGCGCTGAGGGTTAATGATTATGGTAGCCTTGGGTCAGGCAATGTTCAAAACTCTCCTTTCTTTCTATAAGTGACTTGGAGTGAACCCAAGTCACCTTTTCTTTTATTTTGATCACGAAAAACTGATGAATATCACTGAATAGCGACCGAAATGCTCGTGTATATTTATTTAGTGGCTATTTGACATTCCCCCAAAAAAAGAAGCTATTACAATCTGTACAATAATAAGTCTAATCACAGTAAAACAGCCAACCTATTGCATGTAGCCAGTGAGCCAATAGGGGATTTGCATGATGACATCACGTAACATCCTGCCACGCCCACCGGTGGTATCACTGCACACCTTGTCCCATAGAAAATGTATTAGTTTTGCTGACCACTTGGTCTATTTTTTGCTGTAGCACCAGCGCCAGGCTGCACAGAGCTTCCAAATTACAGGAATAGCTTTATTATGAAATTTACTAACTGCTGATAGCAAAAGTTTAGGATTTTCAGCCCTGGTTATTGGAATTCCTGGGAGTGAAATTTGGTGATGGTTATCTAACCACCCTACTTCTTCTTGGAACTCATCTTTAACTGAGACAGCTGGTTTTTCTCAGAATTCTATAGCCCAGTTGGCCTGCCTAATGTGCTATGGATTTTCTTAGAAGTAACCTGATTGTGGTGAAGTTATCATCTCCATAAACTAGTCAGGAGACATAAATGCAAACACCTGTTTGACAGACTCAGACTCTGGCAGAAATACCATTTATAAAAGCAAGTAGCTATAGTTGAACATCTTACTCTTAGTCAGCTTCATGTTGTGAAGTTGAGATAGATAAAAGGTATGTATTTGCTAGCAAATATTGGCAACTTAAAAGAAAGGTGAGCAAAATGGTATGTAGCTAAACAACAGCCTCGCAATACTGTGACTTGTGACAAAGTAAAGAGGTCTAAGACATACTTCCTAAATTGAATATTATATAGACATACTTCCTAAATTGAATATATATAGATCCAGATAGTTGTCTTTGAGAATCAAGGTATAAACGAAAAACAAGAAAAAATATTTACCACTATTTTGCTAACTGCATTACTAGCCATCAGAAATTTGGACATTGAATTAGCATTAACAGGTTTTTCTCTTAGTGCACTCAATTATTGGTCCACCAATTTGATTCACTTCATAGTATTTTATTATGATTATCATCATCATTATCACCCGCAGTAATACATTTTCTCACAAAGTGTGTGGGACTGTATCAGTAATAATGTCCTGTTTGTTTGTTTTTAACTAGAATTTATATGTCCCTTCGCCATTTTTTTTACCTCTTCAACAGGTAGCTAGCTAATGGCATTACTTAACTCCACAGTAGGTGGGTTATTTTAGGTAGTTAATGCACGGACATTAATGTCCTGCAGAACTGGCATAACTATTGCTTTCATGTTTTTTGTAACTAAACAATCAAAGAAAATGAATACTTGTGCAGTGATACCATCGGTGGGCGTGGCAGGATGTTACATGATGTCATCATGCAAATCCCCTATGGTACATGTGCTGCTATGCTATGCTGAGCCATCCCGCAGTTCTTATCAAAGAATTCTTCTGATTGGTCACCCTAGCCCTAGCCCTAGCCCTCCCGCGCGGCGCTATAATTGGTCACATGATTTGATTAACCAATGAAATGAGTTCTTTGATAAGAACTGCGGGACTGTAGGCTATGCCTTGTGGTGAGACTGCAAATCAGAGACTTCGGTTCACTGCCACCTGCAGAGTTCACTCTCTCCCTAGGCTAATAAATCCTTAATAAAATGTTTGGTAACCTGAGTAGCATGCTATAAATAATTAGGCATATATAATGTGGTGTTGGTTCACCACATGTCTGTAGCAGCAACTGAGGTGGCATTACTCGACAAGTTATATGACTTGACCAGTGTCTCTTATACCAAAAAATAGAGTTCTCCATTATAATTTAATATATAATGTATTTATGTTTGAGAAACTGAAAATTTCAAAACGGTTGTAGTAGGAAATGATGTAGTAGCTTACTGATTCCATTTTTGAGTAGTATTTCAACATACAAATGAACAACTAAACAGATTGTTATGCTATCACTTTACGGACTAACAAGCAAAAAAAAATTGTGTAAAATTGATGAGAATTTTCATATTACATTTCAAACTTAAAGGTACATACATGCAGTGCAATAAATTCTATTTTTAAAACTACTCCGTAAACTTTTTCAGTCATTAAAAAAACAACTCTGCGTCATATTTAAGTCTTCATCTAATTGAGGTTGCTAGTTCAGAGCTTTGAACATAACATTAGAGATAGAAACTTGCACAGTGACGTTTCAAACTGAACTCACTTTAGATAGAATATTGAATAGTAATGAGTTCGTATAACTTATTAGGTATTCATTATGCCCAGAAGTCTTATCACTCTCTAATCATGCCTCATTAACGTTTTTTTTTTTCTTTCCCCTTCACCTTGCCCGTGGTTGCAAATATACCAGATTTGTTTGAAATACATTGAAATGAGACATAATTAACTTGTGATTCTTTGCCAAAAAGTAGCACAACAACAATAAACAAACAAACAAACAAAAATGGTTGGTATGCTCAAAAACTGGTAAAGTATTAATATGCAATCAATTCTTACCATGTAAATTATGAATTTTGCCAGCTTACTCCCAATTACTGCACTATTAAACACAACCACTAGTATGGAAATATTGATTTAACTTACATTGGTACAAGTAGTTTCAATACATCCAGAAATGGAGGTGGTGTGATAATTTCAGGTGGCTTGATACCCTGAGCCTCCCAGGGTACATAGTCATCAATGTCCGGCAACAGAAGCTCAAATTCTTCACCTTTGACATTCACTTTAAGGTTGGCTTCAAACTCTTCTGGTGATGGGAATGGAACTTAGATATAAATAAACAAAAACAAACAAACAGAATAACAAATAAAAATTATAAAATAAAAAAATAAACCAATAACAAGATATAATTTTAGCATTTTATATGGTTGAAGTGTTAGCAGGAAAAACACAATAGCCTGGAGACATACTCCAACGAATGAATATCTCGCAACTTGCAATACTTTTGATTTACAGACGTCCTTTGAATGTGTCACACATACTTTTTGTGGTATGAGGTGGAGCTTGGAAACTACAGAAGCAAGATGTTGTAGTGTTTTTTTTTTTCTCGTTTTTTTTTTTCTTCCAGTAAGTGCATGTAGTTGAACATTTGACTTTACACACAGTTGGTCCAATCATAACTGGTAAAGGGTCATTACTAACATGCAGTTACAACTAATATTATGGTAACAGCTATTTCTTGCAAACATGATAACTCACACACATTGCGAAAGCACAAAAGTAAGTAAAAGGTAAAGGGTCTGGATTGCGAGACTAAGTAAGGAAACCGTGATAGATGTAGCCATATTTAGTGACTATTTCAGAGTTTAGGCCAATAGTTGCTGTAATTTAGTTAAAAAGCAAAGTTATAGTCTTGTATGGTCAAATATAGTA
>WLWD01002294.1_pt1 | contig 31109 bp, 20 predicted proteins | sample 6712731 | NCBI WGS metagenome assembly WLWD01 (sample SAMN12718690, study PRJNA576275) | sponge metagenome | isolation source: marine sponge | host: Mycale hentscheli | place: New Zealand: South Island, Marlborough, Capsize Point | collected 2014-11-01
AGGACCATATCGAGTGATAAAAAGGATGGGAATGGTGAATTATAGGATAGGCCGGTTAGATTCGGAGAAACATGTTAAGGTCGTGCATGTCAATTGTCTGAAGGAGTACAAGGAGAGGTTGGAGGTAAATAGGATCGATGTAGTGTTGGAAGAAGGAGCGAACGAGAGGAATGTACTGAGCGGAGAATGTGAAGGATTTGTAGAATCGGAGCTGGAGGAACTGTTGAGGAAGTACGGTGGTTTGCTTGTGGGAAAACCTGGTTTTACGGATTTGGTACAATTGTCGATTGACACAGGTGATTCGCCGCCGATAAGGCAAACACCATATTCGGTACCACTGGGTATACGGGAGAAGGTCAGGCACGAGTTAGATGTGTTGGAAGAGGGTGACATTATAGAGAGGAGTTGCAGCCCGTGGGCTTCTCCTCTGGTGCCGGTGAGGAAAAAGGATGGAGGGATTAGGTTGTGTGTTGATTTCAGGAAGGTGAATGAAGCAACAGTGCGGGAGCCGTACTATATTCCGGGTTTTGATGAGATGGTGGAGAGGGTAGGTGCAGGTCGGGTTTTGTCGAAGCTTGACTTGGAGAAAGGGTTTCATCAGGTTGGAGTGAAGGAGGAGGATAGGTTGAAGACAGCGTTTGTCTGCCCCTTCGGGAAATTTCAGTTTAAGAGGATGCCTTTCGGGTTGACAAATGCTCCATCAGTCTTCCAAAGGCTGATGGATCAGGTGTTGAGATGTTGTTGGGATTTTGCGAGGGTGTATATCGACGACGTGCTGGTGGTGTCAGGTAGTTGGAAGGTGCATTTGAGACATTTGGGTGAGGTTTTTGAGGCGTTGAAGATAGCGGGATTGACGGTGAAGAAGGAGAAATGTGTTTTTGGCAAGAGGAAATTAGAGTTTCTGGGCCACCTCGTGGGGGATGGTGTTGTATCTGTTCCTGAGGCAAGGGTGCGGGCGATTCTGGAGCATCCACGTCCGGGGAGCAGGAAGCAGTTACGTGGCTTCTTGGGGTTGATAGGCTTCTATCGAAGGTTCGTCCGTGGCATCCACCGCTGGACGGCCGTTTTGACGCCCCATACGTCTGGTCCAGGTAATGGGAGGTTGGTGTGGACAAGCCCCATGGAGGAGGCTTTTCGTGAATTATGCATATGTTTGTCTGATTGTGTAGTTTTGTGTGTTCCTCAGTGTGAGGACTGTTTTATGTTAGAGTGTGATGCCTGTGGAACTGGTGTCGGTGCAGTGTTGTCAGTGCTACGAGACGGAGAGTGGAGACCGGTGGCGTTTTTCTCTCGTCAACTTAAGGGCGCCCAAGTGCGATACAGCGCCCAGGAATTGGAATGTCTGGCAGTCGTAGAGGCGGTGAGACACTTTGCGTATTTCCTGTATGGAAGACGGTTTACGATCTTGACGGATCACCGCAGTTTGGAGACGCTGGTTTCGGGTCGTCAAGGAAACAGGAGAAACAGGAGAGTACACGGCTGGGCTTTGAAGCTGGCCGAGTTTGACTTCGTGGTGAAGTACAGAAAGGGTACGGAGAATGGAGCGGCCGATTCGTTAAGCAGATGTTTCGGCGATGAAGAGGAGAAGGATAGTCTCATGGAGGAGGGGGGAGATGTGGGCTCACAGGGGGATCCCACATTCAAGGAAAGGGAAAGTCCCAGCAAGAGCAGGAACAGCCCTGCTGAAAGCTGAATTCACAAACAGACAGTAGCATGAAAGGTGTTGATTACTAGTTGATGTTTGTCATTGTGTGTTGTTGCATACCATATTTGGAATTGTCATATGTGCTGTATTCTGATTGGATGTATCATTGCCGTGGATGACTAAGTATAAAGCCATCCACTATCATAGTTGTAGTCAGTCTATTCTATAAGCAAGTATCAACCAGTTACTGCTTGTGCGCTTCGGCGTGAATTGACTCTGGTGGCAGCGACAATAAGCTGTCTACCTTGCGTGCGACCTGGTCCCGAGGAACCAAGGGCCCACACATGTGAATACAGATGTTACAGTCTTTGCAAGTAATGGAGCATTTGTAAGGGCAAATTGTATTGAGCTGCAAAATTTTATATATGCTTTTTCCATCAGTAGAATTTACCTCCCATGCTGAGTGCTCTTCCACCTGGTGTACTAAATCAAAAGAAATTTCTTTACTACTCAGATGTCGAACTCTGATTTGGTTTATCCTCTCACTTTTTTTTCCCTTTTCAAGTTTTACTAATCGTTCAAATCCTTTGTCTCGGGCTAATTTCAATAAAATGCCAATACATTTGTCCAACCGCTTGTTGACTTTACCTTTCAAGTATATGTATTTTAGAACACGATGAAAGGCCTCTACATACATGTTCGTGTTTATTAGAGATGCTTTTCGATAACATACTGCCCATTCCTCTTTTCTTTTTACGTAATATTTCTCAAAGTATTCAGCAAACTCACAGGTAGTATCAGAGTCCTTTAAATTCTGCACAGTCTTCTCCAATAGAACTACAAACATACGCTCATCAATCTCCTCTAAGAGTACTCGGAGACTGTGATAAACAGTAACTCTAAGCTGAGTGTCAGTCACTTTTTTCAGATTTTCTCTCCACGCACGATCTACATGCCATGAGCATAATAATTTTTGTGGTGGTTTGGTGTTGTAGAATGCAACTGTCCATGCTGAATAAAACTGTTCTGCTAAATCGGACATGAAATATTTTGGTGAGAGAGTTCCAATATTTGTTTTAATGGAATCATAAAAAAAATTTGTATTAAAGTTTTATCCTCTCTATTTGAAATGCACCATGCCACAGGGAATCCTTCACTGTGCTCATCAACAACAACAAGTGTTATGAGGTTGAAGTCGTACCCATTTGTACCATGTGTACTGTCCACGCATACCACACTCTCAAAGCTAAACTGCTTCAACATGTCTGCTTGCAATGGTGTTTGTATTCCTACAGCAAAGTCATTAGCGGAAAGTTGTTCACATTCTTTGCTGGGGGTTTGTCCTTGCCGCTTGTAGAATAAAACTGGGTTTAGATTGTGTGCCATCATTTCTTCTACCCATAGATGTACACTAGTTGCATCATCCGAGTGTCTTCTGTTTTGGATAAAACTATATGCCTTCTCAATATTGTTTAAATCTTTCCTTGTAAGCAAGTGAATGCGTTCGCAGGTATCTCCAATACTGTCTCTCACGTCATCTAAAATCCGTTGAAACTCCACTCCAGCTGAAAGTTTCCCAGCTATAGCTAACCTATCCTTTTCAGGTATTCTTAAATGAGCCAGAGACATCTCATGACCATAATGCGTTTTACAAACCATTACATCCAGGCAGTTATCACTCTTGATTTGAGCAATTATTGCAGCTGTACAATAACCACTTATTTTTGAAGTTCCTTGAGTCTTCAAATGCCTTATTCCAGTACTCCTGGACTTAAAGTGACCACTTCTGTTGCAATAATAATATATATTGCTCCTTTTTTTCCCGCAATCTTTAATGAAACATGAATTAGTGGCTTTCTCATACTCCTCTTTCCATGTGTCGAACTCTGCAAAACAAACACATAAACATAAACTTTTTTTCAAACGTTAATCAGTCATCAGTGAGTAAAACAAGCTGCTTGTTTGTATTGTTTGTCTACTCAAAGTGATGTCGCTAAATTGAAACATCACGCTCACCATATTGGGTACATGTTAACATGTTTTTACTCAATGAGTAGCTAAGTTTTGAAAAAAAATTCTTCCAATTTTATTTTTAGTTGATAACCTCAGTAAGAATCAGTATTTTGAGAAATATCAATTGGCTTCACATTATATTGGCCCTTGCATTAAGTTTGTGTATCTAAAATCTCTGATTATCCAAAAGGACAAACAGCCGAACAAATTGAACTCTATGGCCTAGAGTATACAATTAAGAAAGCAAGGAAAAAATTGTTTCAATTAGTTGTAAATTTTGATTACCTAAAAATGTCTCAAGCTTTACAAATATCAAGGTCCTACTATATTTATAATAAAAGGTGCACTACACTTCACCAGAGATTTGAAATCATTGTTAATTATCCACTGGATTGTAATGATTACTGTGACATAGTGAGTGAGGTAGCCCAGGTAGCTCAACAATTGACATATATCATTATCTTGAGCCATATGAACGTTGCATGGTTCAGGATGCATTGCACTTTTGCATAATAAATGGTTGTAAAACCTGCATTTGACAAACACTATAATGATCTTACCAATTAAAGTTTACTATACTTGCAGTCATCAACATTATTTATACATACGTACCTTCAAAAGATTTGAATCTCATTTTTTCAGTGTCCATTGAAATAGAGTGAGTGGCTCCTAAATGGTGTCTCAGTTTGTCTAAATATCTACATGTGAAGGTGCACTCCTCTTCCTGACATTTGATATTCGTATGATTGCTGGTTTCGTCATGTACTTTATTCATATGTCGGTTTAAACTAGTTCTGTGGCTATAACGAGCCCCACAAATCTTACAGCTAATGGATGATAATGACAATGAAGACTGTCTAGATGAGGTTGGCAGTATAGATGAAGCAGATAAAATTGATGGTAACGAAGAAGCAGATGAAATTGATGGTAACGAAGAAGCAGATGAAATTGATGGTAACGAAGAAGCAGATGAAATTGGTGGTAATGAAGAAGCAGATGAAATTGGTGGTAACGAAGAAGCAGATGAAATTGATGGTAATGAAGAAGCAGATGAAATTGGTGGTAACGAAGAAGCAGATGAAATTGATGGTAATGAAGAAGCAGATGAAATTGATAGTAACGAAGAAGCAGATGAAATTGATGGTAACGAAGAAGCAGATAAAATTGGTGGTAGTGAAGAAGCAGATGAAATTGATGGTAACAAAGAAGCAGATGAAATTGATGGTAACGAAGAAGCAGATGAAATTGATAGTAACGAAGAAGCAGATGAAATTGATGGTAACAAAGAAGCAGATAAAATTGGTGGTAGTGAAGAAGCAGATGAAATTGGTGGTAACGAAGAAGCAGATAAAATTGATGGTAACGAAGAAGCAGATGAAATTGATAGTAACGAAGAAGCAGATGAAATTGATGGTGACGAAGAAGCAGATGAAATTGATGGTAACGAAGAAGCAGATGAAATTGATGGTAACGAAGAAGCAGATGAAATTGATAGTAACGAAGAAGCAGATGAAATTGGTGGTAATGAAGAAGCAGATGAAATTGGTGGTAATGAAGAAGCAGATGAAATTGATAGTAACGAAGAAGCAGATGAAATTGGTGGTAATGAAGAAGCAGATGAAATTGATAGTAACGAAGAAGCAGATGAAATTGATGGTAACGAAAAAGCAGATGAAATTGGTGGTAATGAAGAAGCAGATGAAATTGGTGGTAATGAAGAAGCAGATGAAATTGATAGTAACGAAGAAGCAGATGAAATTGATGGTAGTGAAGAAGCAGATGAAATTGGAAGTAATGGTATAGCAGATGAACAAGATGGAATAGATCGATTACGTATAAACCAATTAGATAGTTTAACTGAAGTAGATGGAATTAATGAAGTTGATGGAACAGATTGAACAGCTATTTTACAGTGAGTGCTTGCTGTTGACTTGTTAGACAATGTAGAAGGCTGATGTGTGATAACATCTACAGAAATACATAAGATTTTAAGCTATAATTGGATGGTACAGTAGATGCATGATTTATGACTGAAATTATATCTTGCTATATAGCACAAAATGATAGGAGAACTGACTAACAGAAAGATATTGTCATAGCAATGAGCATGTTACATTTGTTAGTTGTCCTTTCTTGCCCATATTATGTTTAAGCAACTGATGGATAATCGGGAGGGCTATAGTAGGAATCAAGGAAGTTGTGACAAGTGAAAGTTACTTGACTATGTACAGTTGACATATACTCACTCAGTTATGATTGCTTATGTTCACTTCACAGCACATGCATATTTTCATTCACAAGTTATGTGGGAAATGTGAATGTTTACATAATTTAAAATGTGAAATATTGATGTCTTAGTTAACCTGATAATTTCTGATGAAGTTGCCTTGCACTAACAGGTTCCAAGTATACTTTGGGATGGTAGTAAGTATCTACATCCACAGGTCTGTACAGGTCAAGTAATTTCTGCCTTTCACTTAGATGCCTAATATACAAGAGGTACAATAACTTTATCACACTTTATGGATATTGATCATTTCTCACATTAAATTTCCATTCAAAAGTTCTTCCAACATTATTTTACGAAAGATCCCCATGTGTTTCTGCGTAGTAAGCAATGCAACAGGTAAATATGATTATAAATGAAAGAATCAATATTACCTGCACAAACTGGAATGGCTTATCCATGGAGCGGTACAACATGTACTAATGCAGTATATATAAATAAACATGAAAAATAATTACTAAAATATACTAAGCACTAACCTGACAGACAAAGACTCCACAGTCAACTCCATTCTTTTGTCTGGGAATATCCTTTATACAAAGTTATTATAATTACTTAAATTGATGAAGTATTTATATAACTTGCTACTCACCTTTCTATGATGGTACTGCCACTTCTCTATGTTCAATTGGGCACAATGTAAGATCTATAATTAATATTTATATGAAACATATACAAAGACAACATCAATTGTTTACTTGATTTGAGTCCAGTACATTACGTTATGGTTGTACAAAGAGTCATAGTACTCGCCCACTTGGGCATTGACATCTAAAATCTATAGACATACATACACTCACATTATTAGTTGATACAAAATTCATACATTAATTTCATACCAGTAAAGTCCAGTGGTTTCCACCATCATTAATAGGAAACAGTATCAGATCTTGACTGGCTACATTGACCTGTGTGCAATTCTAGAAATCACCCATACAGCACTTGTGGAAAAGAATTTTTCATCACCTTTCTATGCCACTTTTCAACACCTGTGTAGCCACTCTGAATAAACCTGGGAAGAAAGTGAGAACTGTATGTCAAGATTTTTTTCCCACAATGCTATGTAATAAATAATGCATGACATAATTAGAGATTTCTAATAATAAAAAAATTGATTACTTTTAAAGATTCTTTGGCCACTAGTTGAGCATACTGATAGAGAATCTAATACATGTATACATAATTAAAAATACACTTATAAAACAATTAAATTAAAGATTTACTAACTTCATCGGTCAGGTAAGTTGATCCCACTATAGGACAGCACACATCTTGAGGTAATGACAGAAGAGATGGATCTAAAGATAAACATACAAAACAAAGCATGTTCATTCAGCAGTAACTACACAATTTAGAAATACAAATAAGTCACATTTGGACATTTACTTTCAAAATGGAAAATATACATACACACCACACTACTGTAATACAGGAAAATATCATATTGGAACAACAATAGTATCACTTGTTTGGTTACCTTTAGAAAGCTCGTAAAATAATTGATAAGGTTGTTGCTGCAGAACTGTAGCCATGCTAACTGATGTGACCTGTATAAAACAAACAAATATTTGATCACTTTCTCCAGTTTTAATAATCTTCATAATTTTCAGCTTTGCCGTCAATTGTCTGTGCGTATTCCAGGAAGTCCCCATCCACGTCTATGGGCAGTTATATTGTCAAATTAACTCAATATAACTGAAAATATGCATTTGTAACAGCATCAAGGGTTTTTTTATGAAGTATAGTGGGGGTGAAGTCTATATTGAGTGTACCAGTCATGTGACTACAACCTCAAATGGCTATAATACAACTGTTCAACCCGAAGGAGGGGCTCCCGGCAGTGAAAGCTACAATTTAAAATAAATTTCATAATTTTGATTGGGCAGGTGACTATTTTATTGTCCCGTGAGACGAATGACAGCAGTACTGGACAGTTGTTCTTAACTAGTAATTACATCAGTTCGATTTTGTAGATGAGAAATAGTTTTACCATGTTCAATCAGTAAATGTTCCATTCTCTGTCATGTCACCGAGTCCATAGCCTCCAACCAGGCTTCCTAATGAGTTGGTAATTTTTTTCGGCTGGTTTGCTTACTACAGTACACTGCATTGAGTGCATCCCTATTCTTCAAAATTACTGTGCTAATGTTTGTTTGTAAGTTTGTGCATGTAATACAGATACAATTTGCTTACTTCTGCATCATCCATATGCATCCACTGAGTGTCACTTAATTTGGACTTCACAAAGGAAGTATAATGTCCACTGTATCTGTGCAGCATCTTGTGGACTACCATCCCACACAAAGTATAAGTCCTCCTGTGCTTGTGTACTGGGCAAGATATGGCAATGCTCTGTGATGATAACATTATATATGTATGAGTAATAGCACGGATAACCGTGCTATTCAGGATTAATAGCATGAGAAATGCAAATTGAAATAGCATCAGGCGAAGAGTGTTATTTCAATTGCTTTACGAGTGCTATTGACCCCTAATAGCACAGGTTACCCATTCTATCACTCGCTAATAGTAGGCCAGCTTTAAAAAAAGTATTTTGCAAATTGTAGCTACACTGTATCGTTCACTCACTACATATGTCCTTATTTCAGGATTAGCTTCCACTGGAACTTTCTTTTCAATGTATAACTCCTCCTAATCTGTTGTAAAACATTCCGTCTAATACGAGTAGAGGTTCTGTGGTAAAGAATGACATTGTCCCCAACTAGCAACTACTCGAACTGTACGTTTCCAAGATTAATGCTCTACGTGTGCGCACTTACCTGTATTATTTCACTTAGCTACTGAGGTATTTCACTTAGTTTCCACTTAGTTACTGAGGTACTTCAATTAGTTACATGCTATTTCACTTTCCCCATGCGATTTCAATTGAACAATGATTTTTTCCATACATTTTTGAATGGGTAGCTCAGTATGCACCGTACTATTAATATATAATATATATATATATATATATATATATATATAATATATTGAGCATCAAAAGTCACTTTATTAGATACCTGCAGTTGAAGTGTGCTGGTAGATCTACATATAACATAAATGTTAACAGTTATTTTAACAAGGATAAAATCTTACGTAATGTTATCCTTTGCTATGCATAAACATAATAAGTTTGGTGGGTTGTTCAAAACAGTATCTCTCTTCTTCGTGGTATTCATGTTACATCTAAAGTTGTAACATTTGTTTTTGTATAAATCATTAGAGTGTATTATTCAATTTTACATACCTGGTACATAAACTACATTCCTGCTCAGCCTCAAAATGCTTATCAAGGAGCTCTTGCACAGATATTAATTTAGTAGACGACTGTATACATTTTCACTTTCAATTGCTTAACATTATTAATTGGAAATGCTTACTGGTAACATGAAAAATAACACAGGCTCAGTAGAAGTGTTACAGAAGCAGATTGAGTTACATTCAGTACAAGTCACTGTAAACAATTACAAATGTGTGAATTTATACACAATCCTGAGAGATCATTATTACATACCTGATTCAGTACGTTCCATGCACAATGCTGACAAAAAATTCTCTTTGTAACTGTAAAAAATAATAATTACATGCTTAATTATGTTTGTACCATGGTATGCTCAAACTGTCTAATCAGATTGTACTCAATTCATGGTGAATATATATTTTGGACCTACCTCCTAAGAGGTGAATAAAAAACTGTTCAATCAAACTTGTGCGTTCCTTTTAGCCTAAAGCCATGATACCAATCGGTCACACCACTCCGCATTCAGTCGGCAAACAACAAGCATTATAATAACAGTGGAGCAGGATTTTTAGAAGGGGTTTCATACGTGTGCCCGTCTAGTGGACAAAGCATACATAGCTAATCCTTAATCGGAAAACAAATGACAGAAACAATAGACTTGCACTCTCCCTTCTTGAATGAACATAATACAATTTTAGTCTCATATCAAAATGCTTTCCTTTTGCATTTGCTGCTGCAATTTGTTTGCAATATACTTCTTGATAATTGGTTGGCTAGAAGGAAGTATGTGGATATACATATAGCAACAGTTCTAAATCAATTCACAAAATGATGTGATAATTAATTGAAAAGGGAGGTTCTGCTGAACCTACCAAACCGTCCCTATGTATGGGCATGTAGTCTTTAATTTCAAAATATAACAAATAGATTTAAATACCATGCACTTCCACTCATCCATGTACAGTATCAATCATGTTAGAGTATAGTATTGAAAACATCTTTCATTTATGCCCCTAGATATAATTAATTAAAGACAACTTAAGATATTATATTTTTATAGCTATAACTTATCACTATAGTGTTGCTGCACTTTTTTGGTAGCCTTTGAATTAAATTCTTCATAAGTCCCATGTAAAATTCATTTGCATCCTCTTGATTCCCATAACACATTGATGGCCAAATTTGTGCTATAATATAAACAAAATGCATGGTGATATTCACATAATTAATCATTCTATTCTTGTCTACCTCCCAGATTTTTCAAAAGAGGTGCCAAATCAAGAGTCTTGCAGCGATTACTGTACATGTAACAGTTCCGTATGGCTTGAACTTCACGTACAAGACATCCAAGTCCTACATAATAAAAATGTTTTATTATTTTTATTGATTTCACCAGCTTTACTTTAGTTTCCCTTTTTCTAGATGCAACATTATGTATGTGTATAAAACGAGCAATTTATAATTAACTTTAATCAATTTTCCAAATATCAATTATTCATGCATATACGAGCTACAACTTTTGTGCTTTATTTTGTTTACTATTCTAGCTATTGTTCATATTGGATTGTATAAGTTCTAATATAAGTTGTGTATTGATGAAAATGTTCCAAGATGGATGGAGTGTGTAAAAAAAAGGATTGGATGGCATACAGTACAGTAAAAGTAAGTTTATCAAGTGCAATTATTATAAAGCTATATAAAATAGCTCTGTAACAATTACCTTGCATACATTCTGTGCAGGATGTATGCGCAGCTTCTAAGCATCTGCACAGCTCACATATAGGGGTAATGTTCATCAAACATTGAAATATGCAGTTTGCATAGCAGCAGTTACGCTTATTTGCAAACCCAGGAGGCAAAGGTGACAGCTCTTCATAAATCCCTTCGCTGGATGGAGACCGATTTCATGGTGGATTACAAACAGGCGCAAGCGTAGTAAGCACAAAGAACAGAAGCCACACGTGCAACCATTGCGCACGTACTGTGAATCAAAGCATTTAAACGCGCGTGCGAAAGGTCAAAGGTTATATGCTACGTTCCTGTCCCTAGGCGCACCTCACTAAAATGGCTTCTCACTCCAAGGCCACTCGAAAAGCCACCCACGCGACTTTGAGACTAGTAGCTCCCTCTCACCCACTAGTCTGCAAACGCGTAAAAAAAAAAAGCGTGTAGTTCCAAGTTTCAAGCACTTAAAAACTGTGCGAGTTCCGTAATATTTTCACTAACCGAAGTGGAAAAAGTTCCTGAACCGGGTGAACGTAAACCAAATTCGTTTAAATAGGGTTGGCGGGAAACACAAAAAAGTTGGTTTTGGTAAGTCGCATGGAGAAAGCGTCACCTGAAGGCGAAGCGAAAGCTTCGGAGAACACTTTTGGACGAGTGAGTTAAAAATATTTTGTGTCGTGCCGCCTGCTTCCATTGTTTCAACTACTAGTGATGTGCTTGAGCACAAATGGCGAGCGAGCCTAAAGACTATACATAGGTTCCAACTTTCTAAAAAAAATTTCAGGGACAAGCCACACCCCTCAATTAATATATCATGAATATAATTAAAATATGTCATGAATCAATCGTGGGTCTCTCTTCTGACCTAGCCTTCAAGAGGAACCTAAAGCTCTATTTACAAGTGTAGCTCACTGATGTTGGTTTGTTTGTATCATTCCTTATTTGTTTTTGTTTCTGGTTGTTTTTATTTTTGTTTTGTTTTTTTGGTAGCCTTAATATTAGCTTGAAAGAGCTAGTTGGCAAACCCCTTTGCTATTTGCAAGAATGTATATATAAAAAAAAAAAAATTTTTTAATTAAAAAAAAGTGTGATCGGTAAGTGTCGTCAATACGCACATTCGCCACTACTATTTCACAGAAAAATCTGTGGTTACGTTCATGACTGCATGCCCGTGGCTATTCAGTTCAGATTGGAGACACATCATTCTAAACTGTAAGTTAATTAAGATGGAATAGAAATTGACGAAGTGACAAAGTAAATTTCGGGACAAACAATAGGAGAGTAGCAATTCCGTGCGGGACAGTCTGGAGTAGTAAAAATTCGGGACTGTCCCGGTAGATTCGGGACAGTTGGAAGCTATGACTATACTATTTTCATACCCGTAGCCAGGGGGGGGGGTTCGAGGGGTTCGGTCGAACCCCCTTTAGAGTGACCGGAAGCAAATATTTTAGCCACACCCCACATATAACTTCTGGAATATCATCGTCTGTTCAACCGTACTGAACCTGCGCTTGAATTCTCTGCTGTTTCTGGCCTAGTCTGAGTCTAAGTGACCTAATAAACATTCAGCTCCATGGATAAAAAATTTCGCTTTCATATCAGCATGAGTAAAGCTTGCTACGTTACTTTCTTTATAAAGTGTACGTAACACTTTAGTAAGAATAATAGCACCGGTAAGCGTGCGATTCGATATTAATAGCACAAGCAACGGATTTTTTTCAACAGATTAGAAAGGGAGTCTTCGAGCCTTCGGAAGTGTCTGAGAAAGTTAAACCTCAAATATACATATAGTAAGTCCACTATCTAGTGTCTGCGCACTTACTCTTACTTAAGCTACGGTGTGGTTTCACTTTGTTCCGTACTATTTCACTTAGTTATAGCGATTTTTCCAATGCATTTCGAACTGACTGTTTACACGCCGTACTATTAAATAACTTGTAGTACGAATACGGCATATTAATGTTGCACTGTTAATACAGCTACCGTAATGGATAGAAGCCTGGTTACATGAGAATAATACCGCTTTTCTCTCGAATATCAACATTGTTTAATGAATTATAGTTTGAAGTATAATAACAAATATAAGCTTTAGTGCACTTATTTTTTGTTTTTTAGTATAAGAATTAATGAGGAAACAAAAGTAGGGCTTTTTGCGTCTTAAAATCCGAACCCCCCAATGCGAACCTCTGGCTACGGGCCTGATTTTTATATGAATGATTTTGACTTCTAACACTGAAGCTACTGATAATAAGGTCCATATTTTTAATTTCACATACACGGTAAAGGGATTTCAGTGCCATAGTAACAACTCTCTGCAACTGCTTGAATTGAAGGGAAAAAACAACAAAACGATACACGTTATTTAAAAGTTTTATTTGTGATATTCTTTAGCTAAGTAGTGGTTGTAACACAATGCTTTGACACAACTGGACATGCACCTACACAGACTTACCTTCGCGGTAGTCTAGTGGATAATGTATTTTCAAGTAAATACTGTTGCGCAAGGCTTATAACCATGACAAAGAGCGCATTGACTTACCACCGCCACTAACTCGAATAGAAATGGAAGTCCCTTAAGTTTTCAAGTTTTAACTGCACCCGCAAAAGAATTCAAAACGGTAAACAATTCAATTTCTAGGGTGATACGGGTACTGATCGCTAAACCAGTTTAGTGCAATTTGGGACGGGGTCGACCACATAACTAACACAAAAATGCGAGGGTCAAAGTACAAAATGACATACGTATGTCCAAACATATATACAAATAAATAAACAAACATCCCCGATTTTTTCATTTTTACCCCTGTAAGTGTCTCGCTCGCTACGCTCGCTCGCCAATTAAGTTGGCCACTTTGTGTTAGTTAATTGCACATAAATGAAAGCTACACTTTTGACAGAAATTGATGTGCCACCCACATCTATCTATATATCTATCTTTTCTTAGCAAAGGCGCATCCTAAGTCTGTACTTAAAATTTGGAGCCCAGTCTAATGAAATAAATACTGGTGTGCAAGCATAAATGACAAGTGGATTATATACGAACAATTTATTATTGACACAGCTACATTCATTTCATTTTCAAATGTAATGAGGTAAAAAGGAACAAAAAAAAAATGAACCTCTTAAATATATAAACCCTGAGTTCTATAGATTATCACCTTCTGCTCTCTGGTAGCCCAGCTATAGTCATTTGACTAGTGCGGAATAGAGTCGATGGTTGATAAAGTTCACATGTTCAGGTCTGTCCAAGACTGTGATTTGTGTGAAGTATACACTCCCATATTGGCATGTGGATCAAAGTAGTATGGGTTTAAAGAGTGGGTGTGACCAAGTATAGTAGAGTTCCACACCGAAGCCGCCTGTATATGACATCCTGATTGGTCATATCCTAATAGCTCAGTTATTTTAGCCTCTCACACTGTCTCGCTTCACTTCAATCCCTGCCAATTATGACAGATTGTACCAAGTGAGGACACTTGACTTGTTAAGGAATGAAGTATATTATGTAAATGTTCCGAAAATAGTGTTTATTTTGTTTATTATGTGGCTTCTTTCAGTTATTATAACCTTTGAATAGCTAAATAAGATGCATTTAAAAAAAATTGACTTGGGTAATCGACACACCCACTGCCAATTATGACAGATTGTATTTGAGCGATTACACATGTGTAAGGATTGCATACGTCACTCTGATTAGCTATTACTAAGTCTGGGACACTCACCAAGTCGTTCTTTGAGTAAAGGGTTACTAACACCACAAACTCTGATATATGATAATGAATTTGTATCGTGTCTTTTAAAGTGTCAATCTGTGGATGGGTATGTGTGATCATTAGTGGGTGTGGTTGAGAAAGACGAGGGTGGGGGTGGAATCATTGGTGAGTGAGTTATACAGTTGGCATTGTATGTAATAGATAGATTGGGTTGAGGTAGGTATAGCCGTCAAGTCTGTTGGTGAATGTGTGGATTAATGGCGTAAATGATGGGAGTGGTCAGTAGGGTGTGGCTTATTGGCTATTTGTGGGTGTGGCAGGTGTTGTTTTCCAGTGAGGAGCATGCTGCAGTGCAGGCTGCGTTGGACCAGCAGTTGGGACCAGAATACATCAGCCAGAAAAGTGGAGCTGGAGGGAAGAAGGTATGTAAGAGAAAGAAGAATGCTAGGTGAATTCACAGAGAGATAAAGGGGGATATGTTGCTAGTGTTACTTCAAGTAAAACAGCGCCTGGTCTAACAATTAGAATTAGTACATAATAAAGTCAATTTACGCATGTTGGATGAAGCACTTGTCTTCTTAATTAAATGGACATCCTTTGGCTTGCGAGAAGCATTAGTAGTTTTGAGTTGGTATAGAAAGAGCATAGTTATTACGTTCAATTGTAAGGAAATTAATGATTGATGTTAACTCAGTGGGTACTGGAGATGTCGGGTGCTTTTTTAAAAGCATGGCTTTGTTTAAAAAGTTTAAACTTGTGAATGAATGGAATAGAGAACTCACTGATATCACATTATTATCTCAATTTTAAAGCAAAGTTACTCAAGAACCTAAGTATTGCATATAGTACAATAGATAGTAGAGACACACTCTCTCTAGGAGGAAGCAAATCTGTTCTCTATTTTGTCCTGACTGTATCTGATTTCATGTTGCATAATTTCTGTCCATTTCTTTCCTTCTCTCCTCTTATAGATAGCATACATTGAAGGTCATCGCCTCATTCAGTTGGCTAACGAGACATTTGGGTTTAACGGTTGGGGGCACTCTGTCACACATCAGTCCATTGACTTCGTCGACCAGTCCAACGACAGATTTTACGTGGGAGTTAGCGCGTTTATTCGTGTGCAGCTCAAGGACGGCACATACCATGAAGATGTTGGGTATGGGGTCTCCGAAGGCATGAGGTCTAAGGCTCTAGCTATAGAGAAGGCTTGTAAGGAGGCTGTAACAGATGGTCTCAAACGAGCGCTGAGGAGCTTTGGCAATCTCCTCGGTAACTGCATATATGACAAAGACTATTTGAAGTCTGTGCAGGAACAGCAGAAAAATGTAAGTCTGACAGTGAAATAATTTTATTGGCCATTTTGTATCATTTACATAGCAACTGATAGTGCTTATCACCATCAACTTCCATTTCAAATATTCCATAAACCATTGTTACGTCTCAAATTACATGTATATACAAATTGATCGAAAGAGTCAGGTAAGGAATGCAATGCTGATATATAATATTTTTTCAACTTTGAAAAGTATAAAATTAACTTTGTATGAAGCTTGTTGGAGTATACAATACAGGTAATACTCTTTATCATTGCACGTAGGAACAAACAATTCTGTATGCCTTATTGTGGATTTTTCTGTCAAAGTGGCTAATGTCTTATCAAATCAATTTTATTTTTCTTATTCTCAGCTGGCAGGTAGCAATGGAACTGATGGTCCTTTAAAGAGGAAGGGAGAACTCAACCCTCTTCTCGCCGAGTATCGCTCTCAAGTGTTTAACCCGTCTCTGTCGTCCACTCCATCGTCAGGGATACCAGCCAGTGCCGCCCGTCCACCTCACATGAGCCAGTTCAAACGTCCGCTGCCTACCTCTGGCTCTCCTTTGTTTTGTGGTGACAACAAGAAGTTCAGAGATTTACCATCAGAAGATGCCATGGGTTCTCCACCCGAAGAGGCTCCTCCTCGTAACAGCAAAGCTGATAAAAAGTTAATTCATTCAAACTCAACCAAAGGCAAGCGCAGAGAAAGGACAGTTGACGCCAGTAGTAGTAGTAGTAGTAGTATTAGTGACCAGCTGAAAAAGGAGGAAGTGGTGAAGAAGACTCCTCCCATTGTGTCTGAAGTGGAAGTCACATCTGAGACAGCTCGGAGACTACGTCAGGCAAAGCAGAAGAAGCTGAAGGAGCAATGGAGAAAGCAATATGTGGAAAGTGGAGAAGGGAAGAGGAGTAAGGTTGCCATTGGCTGTGTTGACAAAGGGTTGAAGGATGATGAATTGGCGCTTCTATCAAATGGTAAGCCTTTCTCTCTCTCTCTCTCATGTAACTAGAGAGTGGTTTCAAGAAGATATTTATTAATTGGCCTGCATGTGAAACTCAATCGTAAAGAACTGTGTGTGACAAAATTATTTTTTTTAAAAACAACTTTATTGTAATGAATGCCCAAACTATATTTTAGTATATTATTGTCCTAAAAATGATTTGTATGCTTACTTGGTGTAGATTTCATTTTGAGCAATAAGTGGTTATGTTTGTATTACTAATGTTAAGTTTGTATTGTGTTTTGTGGTTACACTTGTATGCATTATATAATTCATATCAGATGATCCAGTGTTTTGGGACAGACTTTTGCTGAGTCAGCAATGCCCAGCCATTGGCACTCGTGGGAACAATGAAGGGAGTGAAGGAAGAGATTCTACAAGTGATCCAACCAGCGAACCTGTTTGATGGGCTGGCCAGTTGTCATTCATTTGTATACCATTTTTTTGTTTGTTTGTTTGTTTGCTTGCTTGTTTTTTTCCTCCACAAGAACCTACATTATCATGGTGTCACTGGGAAATTTATTTATTTTTTCACTAGATGGCCGTATTCTGAGAATACGGCCATCTAGTGAAATACGGCCATCTAGTGAAAAAATAAATAAATTTCCCACTCTGTTGCATTCTCAAGACTCTTGAGCTTCCAAGTCATTGTAGCACGTTTCCATATAGTTAGTTTCATGTTTGCATGATTAAGTTCTTCTGCCAAGGTTTGTATGTATGATGAAGTTAGAAAGAGTATAAACAGCCCTAGAAGGGTTTATGGAGAATTGTTCAGCCTCTATTCTCTCCAGTCGCTGGCTGGACCGCCTAGATTAATACATTTTAAGAAATCAATTGATGTCTTCCTATAATATTTTTTTCCCAATATTACATTATACTGTCATTTAAAGCACATTAATCACAACTATTATGAACATTATTATATAATTGCAGCTCTTCCTCATTTACCAACTTGATTAATCTTATACTCCTACAATCAAAACAGTACTGGCTTCTATTTTATATTGCCATCTGATTTTAGTTATCAGATTCTCAGTCTTTCCATCTCCAGTATTGGATCCAATTAATATTACTTCCTCTGATCTCTTGCAATTGGTTTAGTACACAATGTTCAATATTACATCACAATATTATTTAGGAAGAGATGCCTTCATCAACACTCCACTAATCACACCTTCATAATTGGTAAGAAAATAATTTTCTAGCCTTCTTTTATTCATTGTAATGCATTCTATGTTTTTTACAGGCTTCTTTTATGACAATATAGAATTAACGTTTGACAGTAGAATTAGAAAATTTGATTCACCATAGATTGTGGTAGCTCAGTAGTTAGAGCACTATGATTAACACTTGTATCTATACCGCTATCTTACTTTGCTAACTGAATGAGACGAAGAAAGTTAGAGCGTGCATAGGCTTTGAGCCGCCACGCGCGAAACGCATGTATGTGCGGCGGCCTCTCTCTCTGGCTGGATGGGATTTTTGCTCAAAGTTCATCGCGGGCGCGCGCGTCGAGGGGAGGGTAAGCGGAATTTAGTAGCGGAGCAGCTGCAAGTTTCTCTTTTTTCTAATTCTCTTCTGCTGTTGGTGTTTGGACTCCATACTTTGTGCCCTTGTGGTAAAGGTGCGTTTGGAAGGTGGTAATGTCCTATAATTAGTGGGGTTGCCTCCTTCAAGGTTAGAAGTAAGTAGCTAGAATCTAACACGCACACATCAAACTTTATAGCCCTACCATCCTGTCAAAATTATGCCTCTGAATTAGGGCAATCTTCTTGAAATATTAAAAGTATCACCAGCCAAAAGCATACTAGCTAGCCAATAAGATTGGAGCCAGTGAAAGTAGTTAGACATTATTGAGCTCTTATTGTCAATTTACTGAATTAGCTATAAATGTGACCTCTACATTTAAAGCTAAAAAAAAAAGCAAAAAAAAACTTGCATCATCTTAAGCTAAAACTTTCTTTTTTAGAAAATGCTGAAATTCATGCAAAATCTGTGGCCTCGTTTACCACATTCTGAACTCCTTCCCCAGAGGTCCGAGTATATAAGAAAGCATCCCCGGCATGCCCTTTGACCTCTAGCTCCTTCTATTCAAATACAAAGAGTAGCTACACAGCAGCATGCTTATCAAACAACTGCAATTTTCCAAGTTACCGACATCAATGTCACCCAAGCTGCAATGATAGGTTTACGCTAAATCTTAACCAGACATTTTCACTTGTGGCCAAAAAATTGCAGCCGGATAAGTTTTAATTGTATGCGTACATTGTGTGAGTGTGTGATCATGCATACAAGTGTGTGTGTGTGTGTGTGTGTGTGTGTGTGTGTGTGTGTGTGTGTGTGTGTGTGTGTGTGTGTGTGTACACACAGTAGGAGATATAATAAAGTTCTGAATTCCGTTTTATAGTACGGCCGTAAAACGGTAGTTTTTTACCGTAGTTTTTATCGTTGCGTTCCGTACCATTTTGACTAAACGGCCGACATCGTATACTAAAACGCTAAAACGGTAAAAAAACGGTTAAGCTTTTCCGTCGATTTGCAGATATTTTATAGCTAGAAACTCTTCAATAGCTATATTAGCAAGCTAAGGCCTTGTATCGACCATTAAACGCTACGGGGATAGTGCAAATCAGATTTAAAATTTTTTAACTTGCTTCAATAAAGCTGCAGACCAAAGTTCCGAAGGGCACAGAGCTAAAACGAGGTCCGCACTTCGTAGATCTCCTGTTAGCTACTAATGGACCTCCAAGAAAAAATCTAAGCCCGAGAAGGCCCTAACATCAAGAAAACATCGATACTGTGCGGTGGTCGAACTAACAATTCTCCACGAAACAACTTCTAACAGGACTGCTTCAATTTATTTTTACCCGAGAAGCTCCACCTCAGGAGCCAGTAAACAAAAAATCAGAACGTTTTATTGGATTTATATTTCTTTGAGTGAGATATACGGTGAACAAAAAAGATTAAAATGGTAATGCGGTCGAACGGAATGGGTGTTTTTTATGAAATGGCGTACCGTTTTTTCCCTCGTTTTTTAATTGGTGTGACGGCCGTTCTACAGAACGGAATTCAGAACTTTATTTTGTCTCCTACTGTATGTGTATGTTGAGTGCATTAGCATTCATAGTATAGTCTCATGTTTGTAAATTTGAAACCAACTGCGTAGAATTCACTTTTAATTCAACCAAAACAGCTATAAGTCAATAATTTATTTTTAGTACAAAAAAATACTTCATCAAAAATAATTTTCCTTTTTTTTTTTCTAATTAAAATTATAAAGTGATATACAGGCAAGGTTAAATACAATTTTGATAACCCAGTTTCCTCGTTTATTTCATACTGTTTAGATTAATGCTGAGAATTATTTTTACGCGAACATATCAGTATATAGGGTATACTGATATGTTCGCGTAAAAATAATTCTAATGCTAATGCTAATGTATATACACACATACATACAGCACACTGCACTATCATAATTGTATCCATTGTTACAGGAGTGCATTTTTTTCTGGACTAAATTACACCTTCTATGAACAAGGTGAGTGTAGGGTATATTTTAAATGATACAACAAGAGTTTCTATATTTACTGCATTTGGTCCATGCACTCTAGGTTGAGTGTGACTATTTGCAACTGTATTATGACTCCCTAATAATTGTTCTGAAAATGGACAATTTTTTGTCAAGCCATCACCTCATGTACCAACTATCAAAACTGATTCTGAAGCAATAATAACCAATTATTGCCACCTCTGTTTTAATTATAGATTCTAGACAATAGCTAAGCTAAGCACACCAGTGGTGTGGTAATTGCAATTGGTAATTGTAATTAGCTGTAATCATTACACCATCTGCAGTAATTGTAATTGTAATTGTAATTGCATACCTGTAATTGGCAAGTAGTTGGGGTCAAAGACCACTTTGGTAAAGGGTCGGTTCTAAAGCACATGGCAGAATTAAAACAAAATTACAAACTTTGTGGGCCCTATTACATGACCACTTATCCTGAGGAGCAGATGTGATGTAATTGTATGTAATTGCTAACAGATTTGTTGTAATTAGTTCTTAAAGGTGTAATTGGTAATTGAAATTGTAATTGAGAAGCAAAAATTTAAAGTAATTGTAATTGTAATTGATTACTTTACTCCTGTAATTGCCACAACCCTGAAGCACACTAGTATATTGCATGTAAGCTCATATATATTACGGACATCATAATGAACCTAAATACTTTTCTGAGGCATATAAAATTTGAAAAATTCAATCTTCCATATCATCATCCATGGAAGACTTCAGTCCTCCATCTACTATGGATGTCGGAAAGGTCTGGAGCATGAGAATCAGACATTTTTCTTTTTACAACAGTGTGCTAGTGGAAGTAGGTGGCATGTACAAGGAGAGAGAAGGAGACGGTAGACAAGCAGTAAGAGCAAGGCCTAGCAGGGGAGGAAGAGGAATAAGGGGAAGGAGGCGTGTTAGTACAAGGCTAGAAAGGGGCATGGGAGACCAATTAATTGCAGGTGGCAGTTGAGAGCAGCTAGTGTACACACTTGCTTCTCTCAATGAAGTAGTTTTTTGTTTTGTTTTTATTGAAGAATGAGGAACCACTGTCAAATATACATAAGTATATGCAGACTCCAGGTCCCACTTCACCAATTATGTTACTGTGATAGTACTCCTGTCAAGCTTCTTTTCTTTTTTTTTTCTTTTTTTTGTTGTCTTTTTTTCTTTTCCTGATGATGTGTGGCATCTGATTGTGGGAGAAACCAGTTTTTATGCTGGTACCTGTATAACTGGTCGTTTGTTTGTAGTGATACTACAATTGAAGAACTAAAGATATTTGTGGGCATTTTGATTTTGATGGGAATCGCGAGGCTACCATGACTGGAATTATATGAGTCTACTGATTTTTCACTCATTAGCATAGGCATTTGTAACCTAATATGCCTAAATTTGAATAGAGGTTTTGTCACTGAACGACAACCAACTTCTTGCACAGTTTGAATTGGAGTTTCAGATGCATCAATTATGTACTAATGAGGAAGCCAAACATACATGAAGAATAAGCCGACAAAATGGGGGATAATAGTTATTTATTTCATGCTCATACTGGATATGTGAAGAGGCGATGCATATATATATATACAGTAAAACGATGCATATATATATATACAGTAAAACGTCCCTTATCTGGGCTTGGGACAGAGAGGTGCCCGTAACTAGGAATTGCCCATATCTCAGAAGCAATACATTTTTAATTGGAGTAACTTGAAAACTACAAAATATTTGCACTCGCCCACTGTTTTAATTGCAATTTTCTATGATTTACCTGCCCGAATAATAGAGTTGCTCGTATCTTAGACGTCCAGATAAGAGACGTTTTACTGTATATGTGACCGTCTATGGGAAAATCGGGCACAACGCGGCATGCGTAGACGTTGCAAAAAGATCGATTTAGTTCTTAAAATTGTATTAAATTAAGCCTAACGAAGGGAACGGTTAGGTGATATATAGCGGGAATGGCTAAAGCTACGGCGATAAAACTTGGAGAGCTTAATATCTGCTTGCTGAGGAGTGTGTAAGTGCAAAAAAAAATTTTTTCGTCGGGGCCGCGTTGTGCCCGATTTTCCTGTAGACGGTCACATATATATAATACTTATAGCACGAGTCAGAGTACAATATGGGAAAATATTTTACGAGCACGCAAAATATTTTCACGAGCCAAAGGCGAGTGAAAATGTGGCGTGAGAGTAAAATATCATTCCCATATTGTACGACGAGTGTGATAAGTGATTTATTGCAGCCTTGATATTTTTTCTCAACCGGTTACAATTCAATTTTCATTGATTTTACTCGATACGCGCATGCGTAGTGTACCGTACAATATAAACCGTACAATATGGGAGAATACAGAACGCTCGCGTGATGCGGAAATATTCAATAAAAAATATCAAAACTGCAATAAATATATATATATTATATACATAGGTAAGGGTTTAGATAATGGTGTTTCTGTTCTTGCATTGTGTACCAAGGCTTGATGGAAGGTTTTGATCACATGAGTGTTCAACTGTACACTGACAACTTTTGTACTAGTCCTCTCCTTTATTATAGGCTTTATAAGAATCAAGGCATCAATGCATGTGGTACTGTACGTTCCCAGAGAGTCGACTTCCATCTGAGCTGATTATCAAGGTCTCTGAAATAAATAAGTGATGTGTATCTAATATCTTAGTAATATTCGCTTCATCTTATGCATGTTCATGAGTTGACGAGAGGTCCATGTATTTTTTAATTGGCAATTCACATTGGTGAGCATGCTGGAAAACCTGCAGTGAAAAGGTACATTTGATTATAATTTTTTGTCTGTCTTTGTTGAAACAACATAATACTACCTGTATAAAGTTGGATTTTATTTCTCTATAACCTTATTGTATATATTAAAATACTTTATTCACACACACACACATATATATATAATATATATATATAATATATAATACTTGTTACATGAGTCAGAGTGTGATATGGCGAAATATTTCACGAGCAGGCTAATTTATTTTCATGAGCCAGAGGCGAGTGAAAATAAAGCCTGAGAGTGAAATATCTTGCCATAACACTCTGATAAGTGGTTTATTCCACACTAGATTATCTTCACTACTGTAGTTAGTACTATAGTATGTCCAAGTTGAGTTGGCGCGGTAAAAACCGTTAATAACTTTTGAACGGAAGTAGCTACGCTTCCGTGGTTTGTACCATTCGAAAGCTCATGCCGAAGCGGTCCAGAAAATTTCCTTTAAAAACTTCTGAGCCAGCGGGAAACTGCAGTTTCAAAACTCAATAGAAAAGTCTATGGGAATAAATAAAACCACACGTTTCCCGCGCTACACGCGGCGGGATTTAGTCACGCGCACAAACCGGGCCAAACACGTGCGCCGTACCTCAGAGACAATTGTAAACAAAAAGCAGTCGTAGTTTGGTGACTTCGTTTCTACCCTTCTGCTTGATCATTTTAGGCTCAGGAATTTGTTGCTATTCAAGGCTACTTAACAAGAGCAAGCTACAATGTGAGGTACGTTTGTATCACGGGTTGCTTGTCCACTCAGATTTTCTTACCTGTTTAAATAGGGCCTATTTATTTAGAAACTCAGCCAATTTATTGTTTGCTGACCAAGATAATAAGATATACAATTCATCATAGACTCTATATGCCACTATTTATGCTTTAGCTGTCCATTACTCCTCATGTCTATATAGGTACAGTTCTCTATGGTTATGGTGATGCTATTTACCACCCTCCAAATTCAACTGCTGCTTGTATCTACCATAATTTCATGTCATCATAAAATTATATAATATATATATTGTACATGTCATTATAAAATTATATTAATTGTCAATTTTTTTTGTATAATTTAAAAAAAGTTGAAATTTAACAAGTAGATAGAAAATATAGTAAAATCATGAATAAAATGATATGAATGATTCAGTGTGAAGGACAAGGTAATACTGGAATGTGTGTGGCCATAGCTAAAGTGTAGGTGATGTGCTGGATTCTTCACATTACTGTTGAGTACTTCAGAAATTCGTCACACCAAGAAAGTAAGAATAGAGTTTAAATACACGCTTAAGCACACAACAATCAGACTTACTTGAGGAGGCATTCAGCCGCGGTCCTGTGCTTCTTTCCTCTAACTTTGTAGCTCCAGATAACCCTCCGCAACCTTCAACCAGTTTTAGTACACAACTAGAAGCTTGTGCAAACTATAAACTACGAGTGAGTGATTAGTTATAACTGGGCATATATTGAATACAGCTGCGGAAGAAACTGCCATAGCTTCTTTTTCATTTCAACAAGTAAACTTACGGTAATAGTGCGCACCTTGGACCCGCCCCGTTATTACTGTGGGCGTCGACGTTTTCGCGCATTTGAGCTACTACTGTCATGTGACCTTAATTGGTCTCAGGTTTCGCCAAGTGCATTCCTCTTTTGCCACATTTGTGGTCGTGCCAAATGTAGTTTAACGTAGTTAAACGTAGTTAACGAAGATGTAGCCCACGCATCACACGCGCCCAGGAAAAGCGCCCAGGAAAAGGTCGGCAGAGGACCTGTGAGTACGGCTAAGCGGTCACACATGAAGCAATGGCACCCGGGCACCCGGGCACCAGTATATTAGTCCTGATAGCTAGCAGCTACTGATAGCCACTGTTCTCAGTGCTGGTAGCCCTAGCCTAGCAGCTACCTGATACCGCTAGTCTGCTGGGGGCCCATGAGTTTACAACTGGCAATTCTCATCAGGTAAAATAGTATGCCCAATGGCTGTTCCACCACAGGCACTATTAGCTCTCTAAGGATGGCTGCTCAGTCAGTGGTGGTATTATTGGAATAGTAAGGGGTGGTAGATATATTGTACTCTAAATAATTAGTTTTCTGCAGGTCAGGTTGGATATATGGGATCTAAACCACCAGTCAGTGGTGAATGGCCTTCATTGATACTTACAGATGCAATCAGCAGAAAACAGTAATTCTATGGCTCGACAATACATGGGCATGCTGCCAGTTCAGTTGCCTTGCTTAGCTAGTGCAGTTGGGTTAAGAGTTGGACTCTAGTCCTGATGCTGTTTCTCTACCCACAGTCACAACCCCTAGATCACAAGGGCACGCTGAACCCTCGCTATGGTCAGGCGTAGGCCTTCATTACATGTGTGGGATGTGTTGCCGGCTCCCACTCTCTGCTTTATAACCTTCATTCAAAAAAAAAAAATATGATCATTATTGTCCAGTGCATGTTAGTAACTATCTGCAGTATGTGGCCAGACCCTCTCACGGTGTTGCTAAGGTTGGCTCTGTCAAAGTGAGCGGTATTCTCAAAGCAGAAACTCCTGAATCAGTCAGGTGCATGCTGTAATTGATATTTATGCTGACATGAGAGTGTTACATGAGAAGAGGTGGAACAAATAGGGGTTACATAATGAATGAGATTAGAGAATGAACTGTAGTGCTGGATGCAGTGTCTTAGGACTCATAAGCTACACTATACTATTGTCAGTGTGGCATTATAGAACTTGGGTAGTAGGTTCTAGTAATTAGGGTTAGATCTCCACCTAGTAGAGGTGTGACGGTCCGTCGGGGCCCCCTTAAAAGCGTCTATGTAAGGCACGCTGCCCTTCACTCTATTGGTACTGGACTTATTCTCACACTATTACACTCACTGCCTGTCTATTCTCACACGATCAGGCTCTCTGCCTGTCTATTCTTGCACTATCAAGCTCTCTGCCTGTCTATTCTCACATGACCAGGCTCTCTGCCTGTCTATTCTTGCACTATCAGGCTCTCTGCCTGTCTATTCTCACATGATCAGGCTCTCTGCCTGTCTATTCTTGCGCTATCAGGCTCACGGCCGTCTATTCTCTCACTGTCAGGCTCACTGCCTGTCTAGTCTTTCTCTATCAGGCTCATATTCTCTCACTATCAGGCTTACTGCATGTCTACATACTCTCACTCGCAGGCTTGCTGCGTATCTATTCTGTCACTCTTGTTCTTATCCATTCTCACATTCAGACTGGCTGCCTATCTAGTGGCACTTTGTCATGCTTTATTCGTGCACTCTCAAACTCGCTGCCATCTGTTCTTGCACTATCAGACTTGCCTACCTAATCTCGCACTTAGGCCCAGGGCCTATATATTCTTGCATGCACTATCGGGCTTGCTCACCTGCGTATTCTCAAGCTCACTGCCTATCTACTCACAAGCTCACTGCCTATGTATTCTCAGGCTCACTGCTCATGTATTCTTAGGCTCACTGCCCATGTATTCTTAGGCTCACTGCATATCTAGTCAGAGGCTCCCTGCCTAGGTATTCTCAGGCTTGCTGCCTATCTACTCACAAGCTCACTGCCTATGTATTCTCAGGCTCACTGCCCATGTATTCTTAGGCTCACTGCATATCTAGTCAGAGGCTCACTGCATATCTATTCAGAGGCTCACTGCCTAGGTATTCTCAGGCTCGCTGCCTATCTATTCTCAGGCTTACGGCCTATCTAGTCAGAGGCTCCCTGCCTATGTATTCTCAGGCTCGCTGCCTATCGGTTCTCAGGCTCACTGGCTATATATTCTCAGGCTCACTGCCTATGTATTCTCAGGTCGCTGCCTATCTGTTCTCAGGCTCACTGCCTATGTATTCTCAGGCTCACTGCCTAGCTCACTGCCTATGTATTCTCGGGCTCACTGCCTATGTATTCTGGGGCTCGCGGCCTAGGTATTCTTAGGCTCACTGCCTAGGTATTCTCAGGCTCACTGCCTATGTATTGTCAGGCTCACTGCCTATGTATTCTCAGGCTTGCTGCCTATGTATTCTCAGTCTCACTGCCTATGTATTCTCAGGCTTGCTGCCTATCTAGTCACAAGCTCACTGCCTATGTATTTTCAGGCTCACTGCCTATGTATTCTCAGGCTCGCTGCCTATGTATTCTCAGGCTCGCTGCCTATCTATTCTCAGACTCACTGCCTATCTATTCTCAGGCTCACTGCCTATGTATCGTCAGGCTCACTGCCTATGTATTCTCAGGCTCACTGCCTACGTATTCTCAGGCTTGCTGCCTATGTATTCTCAGTCTCACTGCCTATGTATTCTCAGGCTTGCTGCCTATCTAGTCACAAGCTCACTGCCTATGTATTCTCAGGCTCACTGCCCATGTATTCTTAAGCTCACTGCCTAGGTATTCTCAGGCTCACTGCCTATGTATTCTCAAGCTCGCTGTCTATGTATTCTCAGGCTCGCTGCCTATCTATTCTCAGACTCACTGCCTATCTATTCTCAGGCTCACCGCCTATGTACTCTCAGGCTCACTGCCTATGTATTCTCAGACTCACTGCCTATCTATTCTCAGGCTCACTGCCTATGTACTCTCAGGCTTGCTGCCTACGTATTCTTGGGCTCGCTGCCTATGTATTCTCAGGCTCGCTGCCTATCTATTCTCAGACTCACTGCCTATCTATTCTCAGGCTCACCGCCTATGTACTCTCAGGCTCACTGCCTATGTATTCTCAGACTCACTGCCTATCTATTCTCAGGCTCACCGCCTATGTACTCTCAGGCTCACTGCCTATCTATTCTCAGGCTCACTGCCTATCTATTCTCAGGCTCACTGCCTATGTACTCTCAGGCTCGCTGCCTATCTATTCTCAGACTCACTGCCTATCTATTCTCAGGCTCACTGCCTATGTATTCTCAGACTCACTGCCTATCTATTCTCAGGCTCACTGCCTATGTACTCTCAGGCTTGCTGCCTACGTATTCTTGGGCTCGCTGCCTATGTATTCTCAGGCTCGCTGCCTATCTATTCTCAGACTCACTGCCTATCTATTCTCAGGCTCACCGCCTATGTACTCTCAGGCTCACTGCCTATGTATTCTCAGACTCACTGCCTATCTATTCTCAGGCTCACTGCCTATGTACTCTCAGGCTTGCTGCCTACGTATTCTTAGGCTCACTGCCTATGTATTCTCAGGCTTGCTGCCTATCTATTCTCAGACTCACTGCCTATCTATTCTCAGGCTCACTGCCTATGTACTCTCAGGCTTGCTGCCTACGTATTCTTAGGCTCACTGCATATCTATTCTAAGGCTTACGGCCTATCTAGTCACAGGTTCACTGCCTATGTATTCTCAGGCTCACTGCCTATGTATTCTTAGGCTCACTGCCTAGGTATTCTCAGGCTCGCAGCCTATCTATTCTCAGACTCACTGCCTATGTACTCTCAGGCTTGCTGCCTACGTATTCTAGGGCTCACTGCCTATGTATTCTCAGGCTTGCTGCCTATCTACTCACAAGCTCTCTGCCTATGTATTCTCAGGCTCACGGCCCATGTATTCTTAGGATCACTGCATATCTATTCTAAGGCTTACGGCCTATCTAGTCACAGGCTCACTGCCTATATATTCTCAAGCTCACTGCCTATATATTCTCAGGCTCGCTGACTATCTATTCTAAGGCTTACGGCCTATCTAGTCACAGGCTCGCTGCCTATCTATTCTCAGGCTCGCTGCCTATATATTCTCAGGCTCGCTGCCTATATATTCTCAGGCTCGCTGCCTATCTATTCTAAGGCTTACGGCCTATCTAGTCACAGGCTCACTGCCCATGTATTCTCAGGCTCGCTGCCTATCTATTCTCAGGCTCGCTGCCTATCTATTCTCAGGCTCGCTGCCTATATATTCTCAGGCTCGCTGCCTATCTATTCTAAGGCTTACGGCCTATCTAGTCACAGGCTCACTGCCCATGTATTCTCAGGCTCGCTGCCTATCTACTCTCAGGCTCGCTGCCTATCTATTCTCTGGCTCGCTGCCTATCTATTCTCAGGCTCGCTGCTATCTATTCTCAGGCTCGCTGCCTATCTATTCTCAGGCTCGCTGCCTATCTATTCTAAGGCTTACGGCCTATCTAGTCACAGGCTCATTGCCCATGTATTCTCAGGCTCGCTGCCTATATACTCTCAGGCTCGCTGCCTATCTATTCTCTGGCTCGCTGCCTATCTATTCTAAGGCTTACGGCCTATGTAATCTCAGGCTCACTGCCTAGGTATTCTCAGGCTTACTGCCTATGTATTCTCAGGCTCACTGCCTATTTGTTCTGAGGCTCTCGTATGCATCTACACGGCGCCCACTCAATTATCCCATTACGCAATCAGGACATGCTCCTTCTCACTTGTGTCTGTTGCTGCCTCCACCAGGCACACCCACTGTTATTACTAAGACACGGTCACTTGACTGAATAGCTAATGCCAGCTTGGGGAGGGTTGAACAGTAGTACTAGGATACAGGAGTAAGTCATGGGGTCACACGCCACTTGACTATGGCAAGAGTGGTGTAGAGAGTAGTGATGGTACTGTTAGCACGTAAGGTTAGATTCTCCACCCAATAGGGGTGTGGCGGTCAGACAGATCATACCTGGGGTATGGGGTCCGTCACGTATTAACCACTACTGTCTCCTTCACCCGACGGCCACTACCCTGGTTGTGTTCCTAGAGTCTACTTAGACTTCAGTGTGCAGTGAAAGCAGGTGAGTTGGGAGTACACAGTACTCACCAGTCCTGGTTTACTGAAGCTGTGCCCATTCGGGTTACCTGAGACAGACATGGTGGCTGGAGTCATCCAGGTACCAGGCACTGATCACAACTCCAAGGTCGGTGGCACCACTCCCTTCTCTAAGGAACCAATACGTAGTCACTGGATGGCCACATCACAAAGTCAGTGAGAGGGAGAAGGTTGGGGGTCATGGGTAGTTCAGCATTACTCTTGTCATAACGCTCAGTTCTCAATGTGTATGCTTGTCTGTACTTACTTTCACAGGTATACAGCCTACTACCATTGGTAAGAGAGCTGTCAACCCCCTTTCCTAACCTATTACTTATAGCCTTGGGGGTATAGGCCGCCTCCTGCGGCCCTTTGGGGGACTCCGGCGAAGCAGGGCAATTAATGCTAATTGCCACTGACCTGCCGAGTCTCTCACCCCCAAGGCCACACAGGGGGGTGGGTCCAAGGTCATACCGCTGCCTCACGCAAGGAGCATGCGCACACATGACTGCGGGCTCACATCAGCTCAGACTGCCAATCTGTAGTTTAGGAGGATGACAGCAGGTAATCATACCAATAAGGCGAATTGTAGTTAAATGTAGTTTAACGTAGTTAAACGTAGTTAACGAAGATGTAGCCCACGCATCACACGCGCCCAGGAAAAGGTCGGCAGAGGACCTGTGAGTACGGCGACCATGCGCTAAGCGGTCACACGTGAAGCAATGGCACCCGGGCACCAGTATATTAGTCCTAATAGCTAGCAGCTACTGATAGCCACTGTTCTCAGTCCCACCACCTCCCCATTTCAAACCACCTAATTAAGGATAGCTAGAAATACTCCATCCAATTCTTTGGATGTGATTTGAGCTGGGGGGACTCCGGCGATGCAGGGCAATTAATGCTAATTGCCACTGACCTGCCGAGTCTCTCACCCCCAAGGCCACACAGGGGGGTGGGTCCAAGGTCATACCGCTGCCTCACGCAAGGAGCATGCGCACACATGACTGCGGGCTCACATCAGCTCAGACTGCCAATCTGTAGTTTAGGAGGATGACAGCAGGTAATCATACCAATAAGGCGAATTGTAGTT
>WLWD01000405.1_pt1 | contig 31101 bp, 31 predicted proteins | sample 6712731 | NCBI WGS metagenome assembly WLWD01 (sample SAMN12718690, study PRJNA576275) | sponge metagenome | isolation source: marine sponge | host: Mycale hentscheli | place: New Zealand: South Island, Marlborough, Capsize Point | collected 2014-11-01
GTGTTCTTGGTTGTCTGTCATGTTTGGTATCATACCAATGTGTGTAGGGTTTTGAGTTTTCAAAGCTGCACAAATGTGTACATATATATATGTGTGTGTGTGTGTGTGTGTTTGTGCAGCCTGGGTTAGGTTGGAGGGGGTGGGGTGTAAATTAGGTAAATGTGTTGGTTTTTGGGTGATTAAGCACTCTGAAGCCCCCCCCTCCCCCCTCCCCCCCTCCCCTCCCCTTCCCTTTCAGTATAGTACTGTCATACTGTTTTCTGTACACTTCTTGTTGCTTGTTGCTGGTATAATGCACCAACACCTGCCAGTTGTTGGTGAACCTCCATCACCTTGTCCTAGTGTCAGCTCCCAGGGTGGCCCATTAGCTAGTATTGGGGAGCAGCTGTTGAAACAGTGACTCTCACTCACCTGGTACAGTGTGTGTGGTGTGTATGTGTGTGAGGAGTGTATGTATGTGTGTTATGATGTGTACTTGCAGTATACTGGCCTCAGTCTTGTGTCTTGTGACTGACTGAGTTTCCTGTCATGCGAGTATGCATTATCCTTCAAACAAGTCTTCACAGACCTTCTCTCCACGTGGTTATAGGCCTTTATAATTCAAAACTTGGGGGGGGGAGGGGGGGTTGTAGAAAAAATGGGTTGTTTTTTTACAGTTTAGGATGGACTGAGTACAAGAGAGATTAAAATGTGATATTTTGTGTGTTTATGGAAGTTTGAACGTCTCAAAATAGTAATTGTTAAAGTCTTTCGTGAAGGAAAAGCTCCATCCTACCTCGTTCTAAACTCTAGAAGACTCCCCGTCTTCTAGAGCACAGCCATGGCTTCACTCCATAGCCGTGTGTTGTATTCTGTAGATTTATTAAGGAATCTTCAGCCAAAGTTAAGTTTTGTATGTGACATGTCTGATGGTAACAGCTCCTTACTGTTTGTCATGACATGTATGGTTTTTAAGTTTCATTTTTTAAGCTTGCATGGAAGACGGACTGACGTTGTCAGGCTCGATTTGTTATCTTTGTTGATTGTGGGCATGCATACGTGTGTGTGTGTGTGTGCTTATCTGACAGAGTTCTAGTTCAGCGGAGAATATTCTTGTGTAGTAATGGTTGAGGGATTCACTACGCTTTGGGAGTGTGAGTGGATGTGCGTGCATGAGTGTATGTGCATGTGTGTGGATGTATGTGTATGTGTGTGCGTGCATGCGTGCATGCGGTGGTGTAATTTGTGACAATGTGTTATTTTGGTCCCACCTGTCTTAGACACGTTCATGATCAAATTGTTTCATTTCACACAATTTTGAAGTTATGTCTAAATAACCACTTCCCTCCGTGTTGTGGGTTTGTTCGTGTGTTATGTCACATGTTTCATGTATGCAGTGAGAATGGATGTATGTGTGTTAGTATTCACATGGGACATGTGTCCCACGAGTGGTAGCTATGGCAACTGTACTGGCATACACACTTCAATCACTGGTGGTTAGAGGGATGGAATCTTCTAGAGGGTGTGATGCAGGCGCAAGCCACAAGTATAATGATATTCACAGGCACCCAATGATATTCATAGATGCCACACCCCCTCCTTAAATGAATAGTTATGGCTAGGTAGTAACTGTTGGTTACTGCTATATCCCCAAAGAAAGATATTTTTTATAGTTGCTAAGAAGATTATTTGAAGAGATGTATTATTAATACTGTTTTATTTGAGTTAGTGAGGGTTTAGGCAGCTTGAGGAGGATGTAGACGTCTTTTGAACGAGTGCATAGAGAATAGACTTACATTCATAAGGGCATTGACCGCAGGGTCACATGGTAACTTATGACGAGGGGGCAGAGGGCCAGGACAGACTGTGTGCAGCTGCCGTAGGGTGACGGAGATGATGTCATAGTTTTTATTTCCACTCCGCCCGTGTCAGTGCAGGGAATGTTTTTTTTGTTGTTTTTTTTTGACTGAGTTGGTACGGGATCATCAAATGGTTTTGCACATCATTTCAAAATTTATTTGCTATAGAGTTGTCCATTATCTCTTTTCTGAGTAGGGAGTAACCTTGGCGGCTTGGCCTTGCCCACAGCTTGTGGGTGGTGGGTGGGTGTGGTTTGAGAGGCTGTGACAATGATCTGAGCGTTGCTTGTGTTAGCTTATTTATTTTATTTTATTATTTATTAATTTCTTGAGTGAGTGATCAGCTGCATTTGTATAACTTCCTTTCCCTTTCATTGCCAGTTGCTTGACTTGCTTGCTAATTGAGTGTTAGTGTGTATTGTTGTGGCTTGATTTCCCGGGAGACTGGCGGGTCTTTTCAATGGAGTTTTTAATTGTATTTTATTTTCTTAAGTTTTTCTACTGTGCTCAGCACACAATGGTTTTTAAAAATTAATTTTTTTATTACAAGCTCCAGCATCAGGTGTGCAGCTATTGTGAGGTTTTGACCCCAATATAAAAACACGAATTAATACTGTGGTATGTGTAAATATAATCATTGAATACCATGGAATATTATGAGTCTGTTGGCTAGCATTTGCACGAGTGTAAATGCCACCGACGGAGGAGTGATATTCCCGCGGTATCCAATGATGAATCAATTTACTGTGTACTGGTCATGCACGAATGGCATAGAAACCGAGTGGCTAATGTAATGGATGCTGCCAAGAAGTCTTTCGATTTTTTTTTTTCTGATGAAGTCATTGAAAATCTTTTCTCTAATATTTGAGGTGGAGTAGAAAGGGAATGTGAAAGGCAAGAAGTGCCGCCATCTTGTAGCATTGAGAGTGAACAATCAGTTAGTCTTGACGATGAGGAATTACGGAAGTTTTTAGAAGAGCCAAAAATACTGTAATACTCAAAATAAAACATTACCCGACTTGAGAACGTGGTAGCTATTGTTCGTGTAAAGAGATAAATGAAAGCGAAAAATTGAGAATATTTCACCCAAAGAATTAGACAGACTTCTCGTGGAGTGCAAGTGGTAGTCTGTAAGAACCGAGCACTCTCATAGCTAGTAATAAAAAGTCTTTGCATTGATATGAAGCTATTTTATTTAACCAAATTAATGTAATTGGCACAGAATGGTATTATAGAATTAACAGATCCTCAGTGGACGCAATAAACGTAAAATTGTAGCTTAGGGGGACACAATAACCCAACGCAATAACTCCGGACTTCCCCTTTACTGCGGAATATTGTGGGCACACAATACTTTCCAATTCAATACATTTTCTACGTAAAGGCACTCAATGGGCCGATTCAGTACACAATAAAAATGATTAATAATGTGAAAGGTTCTTCACCATTTTCTTTGTACAATAGTACATTACATGTTCCTTGATCATTTTGTATTGTTCGTATGGACATCTTATCTCACTTCATCGGGCATAGCAATACAACATTGACAACATTGTGTAATCATTTATTCTTTATAACTTTATGGGCTTGGTGCAAACATATAAAATGGCTTTTAATAACCATTGTGTTGTCAATTCTTCTGTCTGTTGTTCAGAGCAAATTAACTTTATATACTTCACTCTCCGTTCCCCCTCCCCCCCTCCCTCCTCCCTCCCTCCCCCCTCCTCCCTCCTCCCTCCCCCCTACCAACCCCTCCCAGCATGGAGTGGAAAGAGACAGCCAGGTGGGTCAAGTTTGAAGAAGACGTTGAAGAAGGAGGCAACAAGTGGTCCAAGCCTCATGTAGCCACCCTCTCCCTCCACAGTCTGTTTGAGCTCCGCAGCTGCATCTTCAAGGGGACCGTCATGTTGGACGTGCAGGCAGAGAACCTGGCAACAATATCTGGTGAGGGGTAAACAGTGGTAAAGTTGATGTTTAAGCAATTTAATTTATTTTACTTATATACAAAATGCCTTCTTGAAGGTCATGTCTCACATAATGGACGGGTACTTCACCAGCTCATCAAATGCTGTGGTACAGTGTTGCCATGGGCAGCTATAAACTCAACATGCATGTTTTGTTTGGATAGCATTTGCAAGTTCTTTCTTGTATGTATGTAGGTTTTCTGAGGTATGCTTTCAAGTAACACCATATTATGAATATTAATATGAAGCCTTGTTGACCTGCCAGTCTTCAGATGTTTATTCAGTATGCTGTCGGCATGCCACTGCTGGGCTGCATTTAGAATGATTAATCTATCCCCTCCTCCCTTGCCCTCCTCCCCTATATACATCATTGACATATCAACGTTTCAACACCCTTTACCCAATAGTGATAGGAGGGTAATTGTTTGACACAACTTGTCTTGCTCCTTTAAAAAAAAATTCCCCAACCTTAAATTGCTTATTGTATCTCTGCACAGCTGTTTATCATTGCCTGTGAGTTCTGTGAGAGAGTTGTTGTTGAGGAATTGATAGACTAGTTTCCATGAATTAGCTAGCTTGAATCGGTCACCAATGTGGGGCCATCTCTAGTTGTCTTTTGGGAGTGATGTTTATCATCTTCATCGGGTGTCACGTTGTAATACATGTCAGCATTGTTTTAGTGAACTGCTTTCAGTTACGCATGGATTTGGTAAAGGGTAGCCACATTTAGAAGCACTGACAGCACTTTTGAAGTTGCCAGAAGAGGTCACTTTTTATTGCATCTTATTAACCACTGCTAGTACTCGGGAATGACACAATATTAGACGTATTCTCTCTCTTTCACAGGCTTTTTAAACAATACAGAATTAATAATATTTGGTTGCCACCGGGAATCGAGCCCAGGACCGCTTGCGACCAAGTAATTTTAATTCTGTATTGTTTAAAACAGCCTGTGAAAGAGAGCGAATGCATCTAATGAGTAAAGAAGGCTGAGAAAGAAATTGTGAAATGACATAGTATTTATATATTTCACCCCGAACTCCCTCTCTCCCTCATCTTTTCTCCTTGGCTTGTTTTCAGACGAGGTACTGGATAACCTGGTGAGCACGGGCCAGCTTCTCGAGGACTGCCGAGAAAAAGTCCGAGCTGCCCTTCTCCAGCGACACATGCACTTGAACTCCAAGAGGGACCACAGTCACGGGGAGATCAAACTGCTAGACCACATCAAGTGAGCCCTTCTTTTATACTACTACTATTACTACTACTACTACTACTACTACTACTACTACTACTACTACTACTACTACTACTACTACTACTACTACTACTAGTAACAATAGTAGTAATAGTAGTAGTAACAGTAGTAGTAATAGTAGTAGTAGTAACAGTAGTAATAATAGTAGTGGTAACAATAGTAGTAACAGTAATAATAATAGTAGTAATAGTAATAGTAGCCATGGCTCAGATAAATACTAATTTCATGTATAGAATTCTACTGAGTATTAAAAATTTTATTTAATAGGATTACATTATGTATATTTACATTATATCAGTTTCCTCTCTTCTCTCTCTCTCTCTATAATCATACTGTGGTGGATCATCAAAGAGGACCATTTTGTTGTTGTTGTTGTTTTTGTTGATAATGTGCTGATAATCAATCAAATATTGTTTTCCTACAATAATACATATATTAGTACGAGCATGCCCAGTGCAACAACTAGACTTACTTCTAATCAACAACTCTACACCCCAAGACGAGGAAGTTATATGTATAAACATCTATTAATCAGCAGCTAATGAAGGAAGTGTCTCACTGCAGATTAGGATAATATTGAGCAAACAAAATAAAACAAGGAATCATTGATGTGGTGTAAATTTCTCAAGTTTCAACCCTGTACCTGAATAATTGGATTACAATCTAATCTAGTTTAGACACACTTTTATAACATTGTCTTTTAAATCTCCATTGTTGTCCCTTGTAAGGAAGTGAACTGATTCTCTCAGTGAAGAGCTGCACGATACACAATATTATAGATATTGGGATAAGAGAATGAAGATTAATGTAAACACCAGCTGAGGGTAGAGTCCGGCTGTTTGTTATCAGATGTGAGTGAGTGGGTGGTACTTCATTGTACACACACGCTTGTGTACAGTCCTCGAACATTCATTGTGTGTATGTTTGTACGTGTGTACGTGTGTTATGACTCACTCCTCTCCCAGAGTTGCTTTCAATTTGCCAGTCTTGCGATGCAGAAAGTGTAGAGATAAACCCGGCATTGAATTAGCGGCACAGACTGAAGTTCCACCAACCTCAGCACGTGTTTGACAAGTCTCAGAGAGTTTGTAGAACTATGTCAGACACTTTTCTTAGTGTCGTGCAATCCCATATTGTGTTTTGCAACTGACCACTATGTTGTCAGGCAAGGCTGGAGGTCAAGGCTGGAGGTCAACTCTGTAGTCTGGTTTCCCTCTTTCTCCCATTGTATAGTCGTGCGACTCTGGTAGTTCTGTGGCCTTAATTCCTTTCTCTCTAAGATAACAAGTGGAAGGCACATATACCGTTCAGCCTGGCGGGACTAAAGGGGCTCACAACCCCTACTGTCTATTGATAATCTCTGTGCTAGTTAAAGGTGTATCGGTAGATAATATCATATCTTATAAATGTCTTTAACCATGTGAATAGCTTACAATTTAGTTGCCTTTTTCCCTTTTATTAAGTTATTGTGTAATAAATTTATCAGCATCTGTAATTCTGATACTGGTGTATCAATACTGACGTTATATTTTTAAATTTAAATTTCTAGTTCCACATCTTCATATTTTTCTTTTTTGTTTGCATGTACTATATAAGTTTTATGTACAGCTCTATACATGTGTAGTGCTTATGTTTAGTGGTGGGAGAGTCTCATACTTGGTGTACTAGCTGGAGGTTGGTGTACTAGCTGGAGGTTGGTGTACTAGCTGGAGGTTGGTGTACTAGCTGGAGGTTGGTGTACTAGCTGGAGGCTGGTGTACTAGCTGGAGGCTGGTGTACTAGCTGGAGGCTGGTGTACTAGCTGGAGGCTGGTGTTCTAGCTGGAGGCTGGTGTACTAGCTGGAGGCTGGTGTACTAGCTGGAGGCTGGTGTACTAGCTGGAGGCTGGTGTACTAGCTGGAGGCTGGTGTACTAGCTGGAGGCTGGTGTACTAGCTGGAGGCTGGTGTACTAGCTGGAGGCTGGTATACTAGCTGGAGGCTGGTGTACTAGCTGGAGGTTGGTATATTAGCCAGGTGATTGGACCAGTGGGTCGTCAGTCAGCCTTTCCATGTACAGTAAATTCCGCCATGTCCATGGCAAAGAAAGTTTTGCACGCTCATTATCATCCAATTAGTTGATTATGGCTTGTCTATTCCATGTTTGTTGTTGACTTGCCGAGAGGATGCTGGCATTGGGATGGTTTGAAGACTTCCCGACGGGTACTAATGGCGTTGCCTAGAGAGAGATTGGCTGCAATCGGTAGCAGCAAATTGAATAGCTGATGAAACGCTCAACAGGGGGGCGGAGTAAAGTCGCGGAGTGAAGACGCAGTGTTGTTGGACAGATTGGTTGTATGCTGATGTGGGCAGTATGATTGATGGGTGTGGTGTTCTAGATATGTTAGACAAGATGGACTGTTGTGCTGATAGGTAAAGGTCATCATAGTAGGACTGTGTGTGTATTAGTGAGAGTGTTGGTGTGTGTGTGTGTGTGTGTGTGTGTGTGTGTGTGTGTGTGTGTGTGTGTGTGTGTGTGGTGTAGTGTGATTTATTAAATTTACTAAAAGGATTAGAAGTTGCAGCTGTTCTTCCTCCCCCCCCCTGTACTATGTATTATGTATTGCCACATGGGAAAGAGAGAGGGAGAGATCTTTTATTACTCCTGCCAGAGTTCTGTCTAGTGGAAGTAGTGGTGGCTTCAGTTGGTCCACATACTCTAGTTTCTCTGGTAGAGTTCACATGGTTGGTGTGTGTGTGTGTGGGACATGCTATATTCCTGTGGTCTGGAGGATGTTTGGGTTTTTAATGATGATCTGTAGCAGTGATTCACACTGGACGATACATAACGGCAGGCACGGGCTATTGATTGCACGGACCATTGTAGGCACACACACACACACACACACACACACACACACACACACACACACACACACACACACACACACACACACACACACCACACACACACCATCCAAGGTGTGCACTTCCATCTTGCTTCAAGTCTTCAAGACTATCTTATGTTACTTGTACTCAGTATGTTTGATTTGTGGTTGTTTTTTTCCCTTCATTATCGTTGAAGTGTATGGTTTTGAACTCTGTTTCGAGGAGTCACAATTCACAATACATTATATGTGTCATTTCAGAATCTGAAATACGTTTGTGGTTAGTCAAAAAACAAGTAAATAATGAACAGATAGGCAGAGAAAGGATTAATCCAAAGCAAAATTTAATTATTCAGAGTCTGAGATAGGTAGGTCCTGGATTGTCCAAAGAATAATAATAAATAAAAAAATAAATAAACCAAACCAATGAGCGAGTACAGGAAAAGTCCTAGTAGTTTATTCTCCTTGACTTTATCATTTCCCTTTCCTCTTCTCTTTCATTGTGCAGATCTCTGGGGGAGCTAGCTCGCCACAACTCTAAAGACTTTGACAATATGATCTCCACAGTCATGGCGGCAGTTTTGCTGGGGTCCAGGAGCAACTCACGACGAGGGTCGTTCTTGGAGATCACTCCGGTCTGAGGAACGGCAGCATGACTGGCAGTCGTCTAGACGACCCGGCAGCTGCAGCGTCTGCCGCCGCCGAGGAGCTGGAGCTACGAACAGGAAGGTGAGTGCGTGGACTTACTAACTGGGTGTGGCCTGAGTGGGCGTGGCAGACAGTGGTGTCTCTGATCTGAGCATGTCAGAAGCAGTATAATCCTATTTGAGAAAGACGGTCTTTTTTTAAATAATGATGACAATAATAAGTTGTTGTTGTTTTTGCCAGTGAGTTTTAAGGCCTGAATGGGCGTGTCAGAGAGTGTGTCTCTGATCTGGGAATGTGAGATGCAATGTAATCCTAAGTGATAGAAATAGTCAATATAATATTGCAGTTTTTTTTTTTATAAAACAGTAAGGACAATAATAATAGCAGTTTTTTTTTTTTTTTTTTTTTTTTTTTGCCAATGAGTTTTTATCTTTGAAAATAAAGTTAATTGCTGTAATGGAGTAGTTGCGTGATTCACTAATAAAAAAATGTTTTTTTTAAAGGAATGATTTATAATACTAGTTCTAGTAATTTAGGCTTAACACCTGGTTAAGCTCAACTTTAGCCATTGCTACTGCTATTTTAGCCGAGAATGACTGAATTGTTGAATTTTGTTCTTTCTCTCTCTCTCCCCCCCTCCCTCCCTCCCCTCACCTCCTTCATTGTCTCTTTCTAAACTAACTGTCACCACCAGCCTGACAGTTTCATGAAGAAGATCCCGCCCGGGTCTGAGGCCTCCAATGTACTCGTTGGAGAAGTGGACTTCCTATCGCACCCCATCATTGCGTTCGTGCGCCTGGCGAGGGGCGTGTATTTGGGCGACCTGACGGAAGTGCCGATCCCTACCAGGTTTATATTTATCATGCTGGGACCTGTCGGGCATAGTCAGAGGTACCACGAGGTCGGACGATCCATCGCCACTCTCATGAGTGACGAGGTGAGATACGTGGGGGTGTGGTTAAGGGTGTAGTTAGTGGGTGTGGTTAGGAGAGTGTTGTTTAAGTTGAAACAAATACAGTGAATTAGTGATAAGGGTGGATGAATGAGTTGGATAGAAGGTAAAGGATCATCAAAACAGTTAGGTCATCTAACAGTTGGATCAGTGGGTAGAAGGTAAAGGATCATCAAAACAGTGGGATCAGTGCATTGAAGGTAAAGGGTTATCGAAACAGTAGAATCAGTTGATATAAGTTAAAAGGTTATCTACCAGGGTAAAGGGTTACTAAACAGTTGGATCAGTGTGAATGTTTATCCGAACGTTAATTCAGTGGTGTTCAGTTATCTGTCACCTTCAGTCCTAGAGCAAGTTTGTTAGTTAGTTCACTGTAGCAGACTCTATTCTATGTCATTAGGTGTTTCATGAAGTAGCTTACAAAGCTCGTAACCGTGGCGACCTAATGGCTGGCATAGATGAGTTCCTGGATAAAGTTACAGTACTTCCTCCTGGAGAATGGGACCCCCAGATCAGACTGGAGCCTCCGTCTAAAGTCCCATCTCAGGCCAATCGCAAAAACACTCTGCAGAAGAATGTGCTGGAGCCGAGTAAAGAGAATGTACCGTACAGATGCAAGCACTGCAAGGCCAACAAGACTGACCACAATCAGATCCAGTGGAGCAAGAGGTAAAGGGTAGTCACGATGGAGGTAAAGGGTGGTCACGATGGATGTAAATGGTGGGTCACAATTAGAAGTCTATCAGGTCATAACGGTAAAGAAGGGTCACGGAATAGGTAAAGGATGGTCACGGAATAGGTAAAGGGTGGTCACGGAATAGTATAGGATGGTCACGGAATAGGTAAAGGATGGTCATGGAATAGGTAAAGGATGGTCATGGAATAGGTAAAGGATGGTCATACAGTAGGTAAAGGGTGGTCATGATTGGAATACAAATGATAGCTGATCAATTGTAAAATATTTGTCATTATTGGAGAAGAGCTTGTGGGTGAAGTTGGTGGTTACAAAGAAAAGATAAATAAAAAAGTAGGATTTTATTTTGGCTGTATCCGTGTAGGCCATTTCGAGGTTTGGTGCAGGACATCACTCGTTGCTACGGTCTTTATCGCAGTGACTTCCGCGAGTCTGTCAGTCTTCAGTCTGTGGCTGCTCTTCTTCTCATCTACTTTGCCAACATCACTCTGGCCTTCACCTTTGGGGCATTCCTCTCAGACCACACTGACAATTCACTGGTTGGTAGTGGGTAAATGGGGAGTGGTATACCTTTGTTTGTGATGACACTTTACCCAATGGGGTTCTATTGTGTCTGTACAGTGCATTTATGAATGAGATATTAGAATGTTGTGTTGAAAAGTCTTATGGTAAATTCTAATACTTTCTTTGCATGCTATACCAAACATTTACATTTATAAATGATTATTACCAACTGAGCAGCATAGTTTGAGTAGTATTTTTTATAAATGTAGGTTGGTACGGTGAGGTTAACTAGCATGCGTATACTAACACTAGTACTTAGTATGTATAATCAGTTAGTTACTCCTTCAATTACTAAAACTTGAGTGTGACCACAAAGCCTTCTTTATCTTAGTTAGATAGAAGAACAATACCAGCCATGCTACTGAACTTGTTTTAGAACTCATCCTTCTGGTATGTATCCTTATTGTGTGATTCCAACTCCCAGTGTGTGTATGGTATTTTGTAAGTGTTACTAATAAATTCTATATTTTAACTTAAATTAGTTGTAGATATAGTTTGGTATTTAGTTTACAAACAGACGTTTCGACTCATATTCAAAAGAATACTTTTTTTCTCCAGGGTGAACATTTTTCCCTTAGGCTTTTAACATCACTAATAAAGACTTGTCAGAGCTGAATGTCTGTTTGTTTGTTTGTGGATTAAATACCAAACTATATTTAGTAATAGTTTAAGTTAAAAAATTGAATTTATTTATTTATATACTAAAGTAGTAGATGGAAATATATGAACTTTAATAAGTATGTATACTTATTCAGTCATTCTCGGCTGAAATAATTATAATAATAGCAAATTTTTCTCGTTCTAACAGCCAAAGAGGACTTCGGCAAGAAGTCAAAACGTTGGGTTAAGTTTTAATTAACAATATTGGCTGTTAGAACGAGAAAAAATTATTATTATTATGTATTACTTGTCTGTTGTTTTACTCTCTGTTCCTTCATAGGGTGCCACCGAGACAATCCTAGCTGTGGGTCTCGGAAATTTGTTCTACTCCATCTTCTCTGGCCAGCCTCTAGTGATCCTCAGCCCCACTGGCCCCACCCTCATCATGGAGCAGCTCGTTGCCCAGTTCTGCAGCCAGCAAGGAATCCCGTTCCTAGAGTTCCGCGTGTGGATCGGACTGTGGAGTGCTCTGTTCATGTTCATCCTGGTCTCTTTGAACGTGAGCGCCATCACCAAACTCTTCACGCGCTTTACAGCGGAGATATTCACGACTTTAATTGGGCTTGTGTTTATTTACGAGGCGTTGAGGTCACTTTGGAGTATTCACTTGAGTCGCCCGTACAACCGCTGGGTGGTGCTCGGCATCAGGGAAAGAGATTGCAGCTGCTTCCTGTTCCCCAGCGAGGAGAGCAGGCTGGGTGGCAACGTCAGCAACGCCACCAGGGTGGGCTCTTTTTGGGATTCGGACGTCACACGAGAGAACTGCACGGGGCCACTGATGGGGTTCGTGGGCAGATTGTGCCCCGAGGGCTTGATGAATAGCCACGACGTGTTCTTGATGTCTATCATTCTGTTCTTCGGTACTTTTCTGGTCTGTATCTACTTCAAGAAGATACGCAAGTCACATTTCCTGAAATCATATGTAAGTTGTTACTCACAAAATATGTAAAACTCCCAAAAGTAAATGTGCTTTGAAAATGTTTGGTGTCTGTATGTGATGAAATTTATCAGGGCCACCATTGGCCATTGGTGCCGGTGCTATTTCAACCATCTACATATGTATTTAATATTGTACGTATGAATTTTGAAATGGTGAAACTAAAGAAAGTGTGTTGTTTCAATGCTTAATGTGTTGCATGGATATATATATATATCTGTACTAGCTTAACGACGACAACAACAACCGTAGTGGGAAAGATGAAATTGCATTATATGAACTGGGTTTTATCCAGTGGGAGAGGTGGGGGGACTTTTCCCTTAAATTTACCAGCTTCCCCCTCTATATTTACAAGCGGTGTGCATTAAGCTGTAATGGCCAAGCTTTAATTACGGAACTTAGCTCATAAAACACCAGTAATTGACTTAAAATATATCCTTTCCCTTAAGGTTGGGCGATATTGGGGTATATTGTATCACGATATTTTGGCAGGACAATATTGTGATATGACTATATATTGAATATTTTTATATTATTAATTATTTAGGAAAAAAATTAACAGCAAGAATTTTTAATGATGATAGCATCTAATGGCAAGCCAAACTGAATGATGAGGAAAAAAATTATAAAAAAAGATCATTAAAAATTTGAATGATGAGGGGGAAAAGAAAAAAAATTACGGAAACTTTGAAGGATGGGAAAAGAAATTATTGAAACTTTGAATTATGAGGAAAAAATGGAGAATTATGGGTCCAATTACAAGTTTTCGAAAGAAAGGTTAGCATCTCAACCTTGTCTGGCTTCAAATTCGTTCATACCTCTGTACTCTATCCACTGACTCTGCAAGTGAGAGTTGATCAGCAGGCCTCTTCCTTGAAGTTGATGCTCCTAGTGTTGCTAGCGATTCTTTCATCATAGCCTCCTTTAAATGCAAGTGAAGATTGCTATGGGTAGTGCGCAAATGTGCAAGCAAGTTACTAGCGTTCCCATTCTTGGTTGCCACTCTTCGATAACAAGTGCGACAAATTGCAGTCTCCTTCTGAAACTCTCCATCCTTTTTCTCCAAGCCAAAATAGTTCCACACTTGACTCTTGCTTCCAGGCTTCTTGTGTAGCTCCCGTACTCTCGTCGCAGGGTCTGCCGTACTTACTTCTTGCAAGAGAATAAAAATACAGCTGCTCGACTATTGCGTGTGCGTCGCTTCCCGCGCATTATGCGCGCGCAGGTAAGTTTCGGCGGTTTTTCTAGATTTTCAATATTTCAATATTGCTAGCCAACACGATACCGCCAGACGGTTATTGACAGATACCACGATCATGACTATATACCGGTATATCGCCCAACCTTACTTTCCCTCATAACTTTGCGATGTGGACTGGCCTGAGCTTTCCCCTCCCCCATGAAACTAACAACGTTCTCTAGATTGAACCCTGACCTGACAATGTAATTTGTAACTTCATGGAGTGTTATTTACTTCTTGTTCCCATTCTGTCTCCAGATTCGTGTGATTCTGAGCGACTTTGCTGTATTCATAGCCGTGGTGGTGTGGGTTGTTGTGGACGTGCTGGCGAAGGTGGACACGCCCAAACTGGAGGTCCCCAACGTGTTTGAGAATGGAGTGTACACACAACGGAATCGGTCTTTCTTCATAGATCCATTAGGTAAGGGGTTGCTGCCTCCGGTAGTTGAGTATTAGAGCTGCTTGCTACATGTAATGAATCTCGGAGGGGCGATGAGGGTGAAGTGCAGACATATTTTGTTGTGCACATTTTGTAGTGCTTAAAGGACATGTAAGATATGTGGTTGTCATGTTGCATAGTCGAAACACCAGAATGATAGATTTCAGTGAGGTAAAGAGTTTCCATCGAAGGCCCTCCTTTACCCTACCCCTTAAGCCCTGAGTTTGTTTGTTCAACATTTTGAGATAATAATAATAATAATAATAATAATAATAATAATAATAATATTATTATTATTAATAATAATAGAGAGTAATAATAATTTTTATTTATTGATTTGTTTGTTTGTGTGTATGGTTAGGTAATGGTCTCCCATCGTGGGGGGCAGGAGCAGCCGTAGTGCCTGCCATACTGGTCACCATCCTCCTGTTCATGGACCAACACATCACCGCCATCATCGTCAACAGGAAGGACAACAAACTCAAGGTAGCTCGGGTAGTCATGAAGATGCGGATGGATGGGCGTGTAGTCATGGAGATGCGGGTGGATGGGCGTGTAGTCATGGAGATGCGGGTGGATGGGCGTGTAGTCATGGAGATGCGGGTGGATGTGCGTGTAGTCATGGAGATGCGGGTGGATGGGCTTGTAGTCATGGAGATGCGGGTGGATGGGCTTGTAGTCATGGAGATGCGGGTGGATGGGCGTGTAGTCATGGAGATGCGGGTGGATGGGCTTGTAGTCATGGAGATGCGGGCGGATGGGCTTGTAGTCATGGAGATGGGGGTGGATGGGCGTGTAGTCATGGAGATGCGGGTGGATGGGTGTGCATGTGTGTGTGTGTGCATGTGTGTATTTGTACATGCAAGTGTATTGTATATTCTACAGAATATCTATATTAGAATGTGGCTGGTCACATGCGAGCAATCTGATTGGTCCGTTACGTGAATCTATTAAAATAGATTCATGCTCTGCGGCATTTGGAGATGTAGTAAAGAGTAAATAGGAGACTTGTTGCTATGCTCTAAGGCTTTATGGGCAAGATTTTTTTAACTTTATTTTAATTTTATTTTTTTAGCCTTTGCTACATTCTACAACAGTTAGATTCATGTATGTGATTCGGTAATGGTTAGGAATCCTTGGCCTCAAGTAGCGTCTCTATTAAGCTCTCATGACACAGTTTGAGGCCTCAGATTCTTAAATGCAGCAGATTCACATTATCCTAATCCAACTTTTATTCCAATGAAATTGAAAAGTTGTTGAACATACCAATATTATGTGTTCCTTTACTTATCCCCTCCCCCTCCCCCTTATTTATTCCCATTTAGAAACAGCCCGGCTATCATCTGGACTTGCTCCTGATTGCCTGTCTTCTGTTCCTCTTCTCCTTCATGGGTCTCCCTTGGGTGGTCGGCTCTACTATCGTATCTATCTCGCACGTGCAGTCTCTCTTTATCTACTCCTCCCGCACTGCCCCTGGGGAGAGTCCCAAGTTCATCGGAGTTAGGTAAGGGGTAGCTCCATTAACTAGTGTTGTAGGTAGTTTGTATGGTCAGTCCCAGTGCCCATCTAGGTGGAACACTGGTCTCAATAGTCGTGTCTTTCATTCTTCCATCGATAGAGTGTGACTTATCTATGGCACAATTAATGCACTTATTAATTCTCAGTGCGCCAAACAAGTGCGAATTTAATGCAACAACATTACCTTTTGCGTACATATGTTGACGTTATATAGCAGTCACATGATCACTTATAGTTCGTGTATTTTTTTTTTGTATTTTCTCTTAACTGCGTGTGTCCTCGGTATTTTCAGAAGTTGAACTTAATTGTGTAATAATGCGCTGAAGGTTTACTCCCTGGGTGCTCTAGTTGATCTAGTAGAGCCGATGATGTAGTTGATTGGAGATAAGCAGTAAGGACAAGACGTAGAGCAGATAAGAGACCAGCCATGATTAGGAGTGCTACTGCAAATGGAAAAAAAATTGTACAGAATTTACTCAACAATTTTCACTCTGTGTTAATGAACATGAATGTAGTAGTAATGAAGTTTAAAAATGGTCCAATCAACTTATTTAGTCACTGGATGTATGTATACGAGAACATGAAATTTTGTGGCGGATCCAAGTGGGGGAGGGAGAGGGGGAATGAAAGGAGGGAGATCTCCCCCTCCCCTCTCCCACTTTCTACCATGTTCGTTGGCAATTTTTAATGTAGGGCTGTACCGGTACAGGCTAGTCACATGAGACAGCTACTTGCTAACTTACTTTTGATGTGTTTTGTATTAAGCAGTCATTAACATTTTTGTTAAATTCTTACTTTTTGGCCTCAATGCAATAGGGTACTTCTGTGCCTTTAGTGCTATGGATTTTCTTGTGCCATTCAAATTTTTTGTCACTATTTTCCAGAGAGCAAAGAGTGACTCTTTTTTTCATGGCACTCATGGTCAGCCTGTCCGTCATGGCCTACAGCGTCCTCAAGCTCCTCCCACTTCCTGTTCTGTACGGTCTCCTGCTGTATCTGGGTGTGGCTTCGCTCAACGGGCTGCAGTTCATAGATCGTGTGCTGTTAGCCTTGATTCCCAATAAACACAGACCGGACATCAAGTATCTCCGTCAGATTCCAAACCGTAGGATCTACGTGTATACCGGTATCCAGGTGATATTCCTCTTGCTACTGTGCTTGCTCCAAGGTTACTTCTACCTCAAGACTCTTCTCCCATTAATGGTGAGATAGAAATATAATTTGCAATCTGCACTTTTTTTTTAATCTGTAATAGTATTAATTGGATGGTCACTTCAGTAGTATGTATATTTTTTTCTTTTTTTTGTTTTTTCCTCCCCACTACGGGATTCACTTTGGACCTTTTTTTTTTGTTCAACTTGTGTTGGTTGCTTTGAAACTTTGTGTTGATCAGGGGTTTATTTAGGAATTAATTAGGGGTGAGGGCGAGACTGAGCTTTAGCTATCTTAAGGGGGTCACAAATAACTTTGCTTTTGCTTACGAATGTTTAAAAATATTTCAAGGGGGGGCTAGCACCCCTGCCCCTCCCTCCCAGAATGAACCCCTGTAATTATGCTGATGATTGATTTTGGATTATTTTCTCTTTCTTTCCTGCAGATTGTTGCACTTGTGTTTGGTAGATGGCTGTTGGGCTTTGCCTTCAGCAAGCACGACCTCGAGCTACTTGATGACCCTATACCAGATTCCCTGTACTGCAGAAAGTGTCGCCAGAAGAACCTGACCAAGATGGGATTGTCGCAAGGTAGCTCTAAGGATTCAGTTTCAGACTCGTACGACATTGAGGCCTGCAGGGACTTCCCCGTCACTGTGGAACCCGTGGCTAGCAATGGGAGCATACCCAGCGAGTCTCATAACAAGCTCAACGACAGCTTCAACTTGACGCGGGAGGTAGACAAGTGCGATATTTGGAAGAACATGGTGAAGACTCTTGACGCTGCACCTGGTTCGGGCAACGAACACTGGCATTCCGTGGATGCCAGGAGAGAGTCCGGTGTGGGAAACGGGAACAAGATGTGGCTGGTGACCGATTCAGACTACAGGGAACTTGGAACGCTGGAAGAGTGTGACACTGACCTGGAGGCGTGTCCGGTATCGACCTCAGCTGACGAATGCCGAGAAAGTGACGGAACGGAAAGAAGGAACCGGTTTGTATTCCACACGCCCGGGGTCACGTCCATCAGAACTTCTTCTCCGAGGCTGAGTTCCAGGGAATCTAAGAGCTCTCGTCATGGAGGCTACGAAGGAGGGAAGGAAAGCGATGAGGGCGTGGCCAGTGATTACCAGTCAGCTAAATACAAGATGACATCAGTTTAGCAAACACTTTTTTCTTTTTTCTTTTTGCGTTTTTCAAACTTTTTTTTTTTTTTTTTTTTTAAATGAAAGCAGGGAACTTTCTTCTCAATTGTGCAGTTTTTCACTCACCAGTTGTTTTCTAATATTATTCCAGTATTTATTGGACTTTTTTCTGCTAATGTTTCAGTCAATAATTCGAATCATTCTATTCTATTTATTTTGTTGTTGTTTTTTTCTTTTCCGTACACTATTTATAACTATTTCTAATATATGAAGTATTGAAGTAGGGATGATAAGAGCAACTTTAACATCATTAGGGCTGGGCTAGATGAATTATTTGAATGCATTTGACTCAGCATCATTTGATAAGCTTCTTGCTTGTAAACATTCCCTCGCTTGTCTTGAGCTCCACAGTGCTGTGTCATGACAAGATCTCATTTCCAAACTGCAAGCTGAGTGGGTTAATGGAGAATGTCCATCCTGCTTCGACTGATTCTAACCTACAGTTGCTGTGGCCATCCCAGTAGATGTGTACCACGGCCTGCCTTTGAATGTAATATCTTGAACCAGCTCCTGGGAATGTATAGTGATGGGTAATGAGGGATTTAAGGTCATGGAATCTAAATGGCTTATGTTGGATTGACTGTGTCACAAAGGAAGGCACAAATGCCTTAAATATTTTAAGTTTGTTTAAGCTCACTGAGTTGGTCAAATCAACTGCATTGTACTTCTACTATATAGTAGCATTAGTTTGTTTATTAATTACCAGCTACAAGTTCTGTATTTGTTGTGACAGTGGCAAGAATATGTTGGTAAGGTGAGATCCCAAGTAGTGTTGAGCACCAATCACATGCCCACTTCATCTTATTGATTCCAATAGAATAGTAATTGAAGGGGTTTGTTGGCATATTAAATGGCAGTCAGGCAGGAGGTGAATGGGAGTAGTTGTATCTGACCTTCAGAATAGTACCTGATATCCCAACTAAACAATTACCCACTATAGTACCAAGAAATGCAACAATGAGTTTTTAGATACTAATACTATAAGGTAACTACATTTAACTAAAACATGTGAGCATACCAGCTTTTAGGCATGTTAACCCTTAGGCTATATAATGGCAGCTGCCCATGACCTGCAGGAAAATGAAACAAGCATGTGTGAGTTATGTCTTAGGCTTAGACCTTGATTGAAGCTTGAACAGTAATCCTAATTACTACTACTACTCCCACTACTACTAGTGATGTGCTTGAGCACAAATGGCGAGCGAGCCTAAAGACTATACTATTTTTATTTTGACTTCTAACACTGAAGTTACTGAAAATAAGGTCCAGTTTTTTAATTTAGCATACAGGGTAAAGGGATTTCAGTGCCATAGTAACAACTCTCTGCAACTGCTTGGAAGGAAAAAACAACAACAAAACAATACACGTTAATTAAAAGTTTTCTTTGTGATATTCTTTAGCTAAGTAGTGGTTGTAACACACAATGCTTTGACACAACTGGACATGCACCTACACAGACTTACCATAGCGGTAGTCTAGTGGACAATGTATTTTCAAGTAAATACTTTTGCGCACGGCTTATAACGGTGACAAAGAGCGCATTGACTTACCACCGCCACTAACTCGAATAGAAATGGAAGTCCCTTAAGTTTTCAAGTTTGAACTGCACCGGCAAAAGAATTCAAAACGGTAAACAATTCAATTTCTAGGGTGATACGGGTACTGATCGATAAACCGGAGAATTCTGTTTAGTGCAATTTGGGACGGGGTCGACCACATAACTAACACAAAAACGCGAGGGTCAAAGTACAAAAATGCCTTACGTACGTCCAAACATATATACTAGTGATGTGCTTGAGCACAAATGGCGAGCGAGCCTAAAGACTATACTATTTTTATATGAATGATTTTGACTTCTAACACTGAAGCAGGGTAAAGGGATTTCAGTGCCATAGTAACAACTCTCTGCAACTGCTTGAATTGAAGGAAAAAAACAACAACAAAACAATACACGTTATTTAAAAGTTTTCTTTGTGATATTCTTTAGCTAAGTAGTGGTTGTAACACATAATGCTTTGACACAACTGGACATGCACCTACACAGACTTACCTTCGCAGTAGTCTAGTGGACAATGTATTTTCAAGTAAATACTGTTGCGCGCGGCTTATAACCGTGACAAAGAGCGCATTGACTTACCACCGCCACTAACTCTAATAGAAAAACTGCACCCGCAAAAGAATTCAAACGGTAAACAATTCAATTTCTAGGGTGATACGGGTACTGATCGATAAACCAGAGGATTCTGTTTAGTGCAATTTGGAACGGGGTCGACCACATAACTAACACAAAAACGCGATGACATACGTACGTCCATATATATAAATAAATAAATAAATAAACAAACATCCCCGATTTTCGATTGTGTTACCCCTGTAAGTGTCTCGCTCGCTACGCTCGCTCGCCAATAAACAAACAAACATCCCCGATTTTCGATTGTGTTACCCCTGTAAGTGTCTCGCTCGCTACGCTCGCTCGCCAATTACTACTACTACTACTACTAGTGGTGCGCTCGAATAGCGCAAATGCATGGCGAGCGAGTAAATATATGAGTATAGGTAAAGATGATTTGTGAAGGAAATCGCTAAATAATAGCAATGATTAAGCATGAAGAGTTAACAATAACAGAATTACCTGAATAAACTTCGAAAGCAGTGGCAAAGAAGCGCAGCTTGGCAATTTGCCATTCAGTCTTTCGCGAAGAAGAGAGTAGCTATAAACTTTTTGGTTGAAACAAAGTTGCGTAAGGCAGTGCAGCAGGATTCTCCGTGCTAGTTAATTGAAAACTACTGGAACTGTGAACGCTTTACCTAACTTACGTAATTAGAAGCGCGGGCGAAATTTTTTGACGTACGCATACATACCTACATATATATATATACACTCAAACCTCTCTTATCCGGACAGTCTGGGACCAAGGGGTGTCCGTAACTAAGAAATGTCCGTAACTCAGAAATACTTAATTTATTCGGTGATGAACCGTGTATACAATTAATTATTTGATAATTGAATTAGTATATTACTTAAAATTAACAAAAACACCTGTAAATTCATGAATCAATTTATTTAAAATATGAAGTGATTTTAGTTTGCTTTTTAGATTTCAAGCGACGCTGAGCCGCATCGTCTCTCCAACTTTTTACCAGCATAAGATGTGCAGAGTGTGTGTTGCCTTTGGACTCCAACCACTTCAAAGCAGTATCGAAAGCAGCACAAGATTGCGATGGAGTAACTGCGCTTGAAGAGGCTTCATCTTCATTTTCGGACTCAGATTCTTTTCTCTCTTGCAACGCATCTTCTACAATTTCTTCATCGTTCATGTCCAAATATCATTCACTGTAGATTTTGGAACACCAAACTGTCCAGACACTGCCTCACTGACTTACCTTTCTTAACTCATGATATTATCTCCAGCTTTCTTTCTAGAGTTAAAACGCTACGCTTGCGTTTAGTTACCCCAACCTTGCCTCCACCACCGCTGGTCGTTCAGTTCTTAGAAGAACTAGCAGCACCACTTCCTTTCATAGAGTTTTGAGAAGAACTAGCAGCGACGCCGCCAGTCAACGAGTTCTGAGAAGATCTAGCGGTAGACGCACTAACTGCCTGTTGATTTCCCTGCTCCATCTCCGCATACAACGCTAGCGCTACGATCGAATACACTCGAAGTGCCACACGCGAAATATTTTCCCGATTTTATTCGTTTAATTTGGTAGCTTTCCGACTACACTGACGATCCATACGCAGTCAATAATTTTAGTTGGTGTCCGGTAGACAGAGGTGTCCGTAACTTAGACGAACGGATAAGAGAGGTTCGAGTGTATATATATATCTGAAATCTCAATTGAACACGACTGATAGTCAGCTTCGCTCGCTTCGCTCGCTCGCTGAATTACTCTAATATACTACTGCTGCTACTAGTACCTACTACAAAGTTTTGACGACAAATTAGCTATAAGTGGAAAATTTTCTATATTTTTTTTGGCAGCACTCTTTGGTTATCATTGAACTCTTTCTCTAGTCACTCATGAAAGTACTGTACGTATTGCAATTTACTGGAATATACAAGATAGTACATAGCACCTAGCAGCAGTAAGGTTGAATTTTGTCAATAGCTGAAGCTTCAATGTACATTGGAATTTTAAATGTACCAGAGGCTTTTTTCAGGTAAATCGGCTGAAAAAATAATCTGACAAGTTGTATAGTCACCAGATTGATGGAACAAAAACACATCATTGCTATGTACTTTGACAAATTAAGATATCACCTTTGCTTTGACATCCTAGTCAATGCAGTTTATAAATCTGTTTTACTGTACAATACATTTCACCATTACTGTTATTGATGACAACATAACTCTTGTCACATTAAGCTCTAGCTGAGCTTGCCATAAATTGGGTGAAACATAGATATAAGGAATAATTTTAATGTTTGATTTAATAGACTTGGCATAATCATAGATAAATGTATGAAAGTACAATACAGTGGAACACATTTCATAATGAACAAAATAATCTTCTTTAGAACAGAAAGTTGAAAACAACAAAACATATTAGAAATATGTAGTAATACTCTTTTTTTTACAAAGAATGCGGAATAATAGAGTTAACATTTTAAAAATCATAAAAATAAGAAAATTAAATGAAAAAATATTTTCTTTAGAACAAATGTTAAAACAGCAAACCTAATTAGAAAAAATTACACAGAAAAATTTTTGCTATAAAAATAGCAAAACAGGCTACTTTATAACAACTCAGACATAATATTCTCAGCACTTGGTCTGTCTGTTGGCCTTTCTGACAAGCATCTCTGAAGAAGGCGTAGCAGGTGCTCGTGATGGACTTGGCGGAACAAACTTGACCGATTTTCTGGTGCCAGCAATTGACCGGTGAGCATCTCCAGCATCAAGACACCAAAGCTGTAGATGTCCATTTTAGTTGTCTGCTGGCTTGGAGTCCCTGCCTCTGGTGCTGAATAAGCAGGACTTCCTGGATTCTCAGTGTGGAGCTGGCGAACTAGATTAACTGAACCGTAGTCAGTTATTTTAGCTTTCCAATATTTGGGAGGCAGTAAAGGTTCAAGGAGAACATTAGCACTGCTGATGTCACGATGGATCATAGGATCTGGCTTCATCTGGTGGAGATAGTTTAAGGCTTTGACTATGTCAAGACTTACTTGTTTCACAATATTAGGAGTAAAATATTCATCTATTTCCAGCTGTTTTCTGAGACTAGTTGACATATACTCCATTAGTATCATCATGTCTCCCTCAATTGTAGCTCCAATGAACTGGACTAAGTTAGGATGGCGTACTCTAGCCGCCATTTGCATTTCTCTACGAAACATTTCCTTGTTACGTCGACAAACTATCTGGTTATGAATTCTCTTGACTGCAACTTGTACTCCTCTGAACTTAGCCACACTAACTGTTGCCCACCCACCTCTCCCTATCTCAGGACCAGTCAATTCTATATCCTCCCGTCTGACAACCCACTGTTCATCGTTGGCCTTTTTTAGCTGATCAGCTCTTGTAACAGCCTCATTAGCTCTCCTGCGTTCTTCCTCAGCTATTGTATTAGCCTGCTGTGCTATTTGAAGTTGTTCTTCTGCTCTTCTATGTTCATCCTCAGCTCTTCTTTCTCCCTCTTCAGCTCTTGTCACTGCCACTTCTGCCCTTCTGCCTGCCTCCTCTGCCCTTATGTCAGCCTCTTCTGCCCTCTTGTCTGCCTCCTCTGCCCTCTTGTCTGCCTCCTCTGCCCTTCTGTCAGCCTTTTCTGCCATTGTTTCTGCCTCCTCTGCCCTTCTATCTGCCTTGTCTGCCCTTCTGCCTATTTTAGAAGACATTAAATTTGATAATAACTAAAACTACCAGTAGAGTGGATGACATAAACTAAAACTAAGCAATCTTTGCTGTAAACAATTCACCTTGAATTTTGTCATTATTAATGAAGGTAAAAATTGCCATCAAGTTAAAATTCTCTAAAATTTATATATCATACTGTATTTATAATACATAAGATTTCATAGAAATATGTTTTTTTTAAGCTATTTGGGAAAACTACCAATATTACTTTTTTTTTATGGAGTCTCATTATTGCAAGATTTGAGAGACAATGTAAATGAACTAAAACTAAGTCAATTGATAGTAGCTATAACTAACTAAACCTTCTACATGATATTGAAGAAATACTAAAAACTAACCAAATCTTCAGGGAGAATTTGGGAAAACAATAAAACTAAGCATTCAAGCTATTTTTTATAGCATAAATCTGGAATCTCTAAACCAAAACAAACTGGTCATTGTAGTCTAATAATCGATGCACTTTTGAATTGCTCATGCAAATAATTATTTTCTTATTTAAAAAAAGCTTCAGATACAGAATAGAACTGAATTCATATATATTTATTAAAGTATAAACACACATATATGTCTATAATGCAGATTTTGCATCACTGTAAGAATATTGTAACCTTTACTTCTTTATTATGCTTACTGACTACTCTATTGTCCAGTTCAAGTAAGTGTCCTGCACCAAACATTCACTAAACATGTATCCATTTAGATCAATTTCCATTTAAACTAAACAATAACAATGAACTAGTATGTTAACAGTAACAACACACCTTTGCTTGGAACTCCTGTTTGAACCTCATAAATTGAATGAACTTTCTCTTTTAGAAGTTTGAGAGCTCCATTTTCTATTAATAACTTGATGACATCAACACGCTCACTCTGAATTGCCAACATTAATGCAAATAACCCATTTTTATCCTGCAAATCTACCTGGGCCCCATTCTCTAGCAATATTTTTGCCTCTTCAGCATGGCCATTCTGACTTGCTACAAGTAGAGCGGACCATCCATCTTTATTTTGCGAATCTACCTGAGCCCCATTCTCTAGCAATATTTTTGCCACTTCAGCATGGCCATTCTGACTTGCATTATGTAGAGCGGACCATCCATCTTTATTTTGCGAATCTACCTGAGCCCCATTCTCTAGCAATATTTTTGCTACTTCAGAATGGCCTTTCCGACTTGCTATAAGTAGAGCAGACCATCCATCTTTATTCTGCAAATCTACCTGAGCTCCATTCTCTAGCAATATTTTTGCCACTTCAGTATGGCCATTCTGACTTGCTATAAGTAGAGCAGACCATCCATCTTTATTCTGCAAATCTACCTGAGCTCCATTCTCTAGCAATATTTTTGCCACTTCAGTATGGCCATTCTGACTTGCTATAAGTAGAGCAAACCACCAATCTTTATTCTGCAAATCTACCTGAGCTCCATTCTCTAGCAATATTTTTGCCACTTCAGTATGGCCATTCTGACTTGCTATAAGTAGAGCAGACCATCCATTTTTATCCTGCAAATCTACCTGAGCCCCATTCTCTAGCAATATTTTTGCCACTTCAGTATGGCCATTCTGACTTGCTATAAGTAAAGCAGAACATCCATCTTCATCCAGCAAATCTACCTGAGCCCCATTCTCTAGCAATATTTTTGCCACTTCAGCATGGCCATTGTGACTTGCTATAAGTAAAGCAGACCATCCATCATTTTGCTGAGCTCCATTCTCTAGCAATATTTTTGCCACTTCAGCATGGCCATTCTCACTTGCTATGTATAGAGCAGAACTTCTATAGTTATCCTGCAAATCTACCTGAGCCCCATTCTCTAGTAATACTTTTGCCACTTCAGTATAGCCATTCTGACTTGCTATAAGTAGAGCAGAACATCCATCATTTCCCTGAAAATTTACCTGAGCCCCATTCTCTAGCAAATTTTTTGCCACTTCAGTATGGCCATTCTGACTTGCTACAAGTAGAGCAGAACATCCATCATTTCCCTGAAAATTTACCTGAGCCCCATTCTCTAGCAATATTTCTGCCACTTCAGCATGGCCATTCTGACTAGCTATAAGTAGAGCAGACCACCCACTTTTACTCTGCAAATCTACCTGAGCCCTATTCTGTAGCAATATTTTTACAATTTCAGTATAGCCCGCTGCACTTGCACAAAGTAAGGCTGACTCTCCTTTATCATTCAACTGATTTATCAGAGCCCCTTTCTCCTCTAATAGTATCTTAACTACTTCAGCATTACCTTCTTTACATGCTGACAATAAAGCAGTAGTGGTGTTAGAATCACTGGTACCAGCAGATGGCGTAGGGTTGGAGATGATTTCCATATTATTAGTACCAGAAGTCAAAGTTGAGAAGATAACTTAATAACTTGTAATTGTTTGGCAAATCTACTCGGGATTTTCTTATTTGAAACAGCAATAAAGGTAGTACTGGAGCAGAAGTAGATTAGCAATGTCGCATGTGATGAGAAATATGATTTTCACTGTAACCACAGATATTGGAGGATATTCTCTGACTCATGTGACCTGGTAATGAAATATTCATGGTTTGTTAGTGACATATTTAGCTATAGTTGTAGTTATGTTGCTGTTAACTTAAGGCAATAGATAATAAGAAGACACAATTTAATCTCTATATCTGCACATCTAAGTTATTACTGTAATTCATTGACATTAATCCTGTTCATAGAAGAAAGTCGAGTATTGCATTGTACAAAAGTTTATGTCAACATCAGAATGCTCTATTGTATTGCATAAATGTGGTTTGTTTATGCCATTTTATTTATTGAAACTGCATTACGCCACTAAATGGAAGAACTTCACATGAATCACTGGTATACAAATCAGAGCGTTCTGATGTTGGACCAACACTGGCAGAGGATACTTCCAAGCTGTGGCAACATTCTATCTGTGCAGAATTTGGTGCATTCTCTATAGGAATATTTAGAGAAGAAGCAACTTCCTTTGGGCTAGAACCTCCTGGATATTTGTATTTATCTCTCTTAGACATTTTAATCATCAAATTAAGCTAACTGATGGCAGATTGTGCAGTGTGAGCTGTATATGTTAGTAATAGATGGGTAACTATAAACCAATACATTAATTTTCTAAAGAAGTGTCAATGCTTGAAGCTATACCTTACATTTATGGTCCAGGAATTGCTTGTAGAGTACAGGGCCAGCGCCTTCTTCGATACCTCTGCTACAGTTTTGGCAGATCTTTTTTTTTTTTTTGAAATCTATATTAGGTAAAGATCGCATACATGGTAAAGTATAGTCTAGATTATTGGCTTTGTGACGGTCGAATAGTTTATTGAATGTTCAGATGGATTCTTTTGGTCGAAAATTTGTTCTACCTGATATACCTCCAGTTCCTTATCATCGTGTATAGTCTTTTGTTTTTGCAAAGAAACCGTTTGGAAAGAAATCAGTAGTTTGGAGATCTAGTCAAGGTGCATGATTCAAGCAGTGACATTTTCTACACTATGATGAAGTTCGTGATGTTGCTGCATATCACCATATCTGTATTGCTGCCTTTAAAGAGAAGAAGATGAGAAGTAGCAGTGCTGATCCTTCCTTTGTAAATTGCTAGTTATATCTTATTTCTTGTAGCTACCAATATTTTCTTTTGGATTCATTAGCAGATCAAGAATTAATCTTTTTTTGATAATAAAAATCATTTTACAACCTTAACCTTTTGAATGAAGCTATGAATCTATTGCAGCTTATATAACAAATTCTACATCAGATAGATCTTTCCTCCCCCTTTCACTCCCCTGGATTCTCTCCTGGTGGTGTTATTAGCACTTGTAGTCAGGGATGTGATGAGCTTTATTTCATTGAAGGACACTTGCCGTATTCCCCACTTTCATGCCTCTGGGGAGAGCCCCAAGTTCATCAGAGTTAGGTAAATTGGAGGTGAGGGGAGCAAGCAACCAAGCCCACTTCCCCCTCCAACCCCCAAACTTTTTACCCCAACCAACCATGTCCATTATTTGCAATTTGTAATATTGAAATTGTAGGACTGTAAGGTAAAAGCAATTCACATGAGACAGTTAGAGACAGCTGTTTGCTCACTTACACACTTAACATCTTGTATTCAAGATTTACTAGTGAGTAATCAATATTGAATTCTTAAGTTTTGGCCTAAATGCAATACGGCCCTTCCATCCTCAAACTCCTCTCACTTCCTGTTCTGTACGGTCTCCTGCTATATCTGGGTGTGGCTTCGCTGAACGGGCTGCAGTTCATAGAGCACGTGTTGTTTTTCCTGATTCCCAATAAACACAGACCAGACATCAAGTATCTCTGCCAGATTCCGAACCGTAGGATCTACGTGTATGCGGTTTTTTCCCTTTTTAAAAAAAATGAAAGCAGGGAACTTTCTTCTCAATTGTGCAGTTTTTCACTCACCAGTTGTTTTCTAATATTATTATTTATTGGACTTTTTTCAGCTAATGTTTCAGTCAGTAATTTGAATTATTCTATTCTATTTATTTTACTGTTGTTTCTATTTATAACGATTTCTAATATATGGAGTATTGAAGTTGGGATGATAACAGAGCAACTTTTAACATCATTAGGGCTGGCCTGATGAATTATTTGGCAATTATTAATACATTTGATTCACCGGTTTCTCGCTTGTAAACATTTCCTCACTTGTCTTGAGCTCCATAGCGCTGTTAGTCATGATAGAACCTTATTTCAAAACTGCAAGCTGAGTGGGTTAAGGGAGAGTGTCCATCCTGCTTCAACTGATTCTAACATACGGTTGCTGTGGCCATTCCAGTATATGTGTGCCACAACCTGCCTTTGAATGTAATATCTTGTACCAGCTCCTTGGAATGTATAGTGATGGGTAATGTGGGATTTAAGGTCATGGAATCTAAATGGCTTATGTTGGATTGACTATGTGTCACAAAGGAAGACACAAATGCCTTAAATATTTCTTTTATTTTAAGTTTGTTTAAGCTCACTGAGTTGGTCAAATCTCAAGAACCAATGTGAACTCATTCTGAACTTCTACCAATGCTAATACTATAAGGTAACTACAGAAACTGAAATAACGTTGTTAAGGAGTAGTGAGCATGCCAGCCTTTAGGCATGTTAACGTTTAGGCTATATAATGACAGCTGCTCCTGACCTGCAGGGAACAGCTGTTAGAATAAAACAAGCATATGAATGTGTGAGAGTTATGTCTTAGGCTTTGGCCTTGATTGAAGTTTGAACAGTAATCCTAACTGCTACTACTCAGTGGAGTAAGAACATGAAAATGATTGGGGGGGCCGAACTTCGTGGCCATTATGTAGTATTTATTTTTTTATTTTTGATGTTAGTAAATTGTGAAATATAATATACAAGTGTAAATATATGACCAGTTATAAAAACACAGTTATACATGGGTCTGGATTTAAAAATTTCCAAAGAAATTCTTCCTTCTTTCACATACTGAAACAAATTCCCTCGCTACATGGACCAGGTCCAGCTCATCAGTTTTTTCATGATGCATATGTAGAAGCATGCAATGATTTAATCTCTCCTGTGTCATGGTGTTGCGTAGATATGTTTTAATTCTCTTCAGAGCTGAGAAACTACGTTCAGCTGAGGCAGTAGTGACTGGAATAGTAAGATGAAGTCTTAATAGAGTATGGATTTCTGTGAAAATAGTTTTGAGGCAAGGTTGGTTGTTGAAAATATCGCAAAGTGTATTTACTCTAGTCACCTGCTTGATTGCAATATTGTCCAAATGTGCTGATCTCACCACATCTTGAAGTGCTTCTAAATGAATGATGAGTTTATCCATGTCTATATCATTCTTATACAGCTTCTTAAATCTTGGAGAGAGAGATATGTTTTTTCCATTTGCACTATCGATCAATAATGCCTCAACACTTCTTATGAAAAGAAAATTTTCTTGTTGAAATCTTCTATGAAGATCTCCCTTGACAGTATCAATCGCTTCAAAATATTCTTTTCGATAATAGAAGTGCAGATAGATCAGGTGGAGGGAATACAGCAAGTGCATGAGAGGGAACATTAATTAAAAATAGCCAATACATTATTAAGGAAAGATTGAAGGGGGGGCCGGGCCTCCCTCCTCTGCAGCATTGGGGGGGCCAAGGCCCCCCCGGCCCCCCCGGTTCTTACTCCCCTGCTACTACTACATCTTCCACTACTATTACTACTACTACTATTACTGTTAATACTAATACTACTGCTGCTACTACTATCTACTACTAAGATTACTACTAGTAGCTACCATGATTTTTTTGACGACATAATTATTATAAGTGGAAAAATTTGTATATTTTTTTGGCAGCACGCTTTGGTTATCATTGAACTCTTTCTCTAGTCACTCATGAAAGTACTGTATACATATTGCAATTTACTGGAATGTACAAAATAGTACATAGTATCCAAAAGCTGAAAGGTTGAATTCTGTCAATAGGTGAGGGGGGGGCCACTGAGAAATCAATAAAATAAATACTTATAAACTTATTATAAAGTCACCTATTTTAATTTACTTATTTTATCACTTTTTCTATTATTAATTGAAAAATTGAAAATTGAAAATTGATGACCATTACCTAATATTTTTTAAAGTTTACCTGTATTGAAAACCCTTTACCACCTACCTTACAATTGCCATCAGTAATTAAATAATTTATTGTTTATCACCTTTTAAGCAAGCAACCTTAGATTATTAACTGAACTGAAAGCAATTGTCCTCAACCCAGGCATTCTTTTGTAGTTATATACCTGCCTATTTCAAGTTTTGAGAAAAAAATATGATTCCATATGTAATAGATACCATGTGAATTACGATATGTAGCTAGCTATCTAGGGGAAATGTATTGCAGTTATTTATTGTATTTCGCTACAGTGATTGAAATTTCATGGTTTTATGCTGTAGTTATATAACATGGGATAAATATATATTTTATGCATGAGAATAACTTTTTGTTTATATTGTTGTACTTAAATTGATCCATTTTCTAGGTTCAGTAGCTAATATCAATATGGCTATATCTGACTATATAGCTGTTTAGCTACTCCATTGTCATTAGTAGCTAATACATTTATATATGATATATTATTACATGAGTCAGAGAGTTATGTGGCTGAAACATTTCACGAGCAAGCTAATTATTTCACTTTGGTAAATAGTAACTTGGGTGCACTCAATGTTTCTTAAAAACACTGGCTGTTCATTACAGCATTGGTCAACTTAGCAGCATAAAATAGATGCAACTTGATATTAAAATCTTGTTTGATTCATGATCAGTTCCAGCAATAGACTTCACAGCACTT
>WLWD01001841.1_pt1 | contig 31098 bp, 14 predicted proteins | sample 6712731 | NCBI WGS metagenome assembly WLWD01 (sample SAMN12718690, study PRJNA576275) | sponge metagenome | isolation source: marine sponge | host: Mycale hentscheli | place: New Zealand: South Island, Marlborough, Capsize Point | collected 2014-11-01
AGAGCTAAAAGCTGTCTTCTGAGAAAAGTGTGTGAGTTTGCTGCTTGTGAATTGGGAGTGTGCAAAATGAATGGATAGCCTTCTGCTGCTCTTTCATGTTTTACGTGCAGTTTATATCCCATATGATACAGTTTGTAGGGCTTAATACAGATTTCAGTCACCTCCACTTCCAGTGCAGTGAAGTTTTATCGATCTAGTTTTTCTTCCCGCTTCTCCGCGTGACGATTAGCCTCCTTGTCATCCGCTTCTTTCTGGAGAGCTTCAGTGTGGTCCTTCTGAGTGAGGAGATTTTGCCACATAACATCCCGTTGGTGATCGCGATAGATACGTTCCTGCTGCCTCCAGAGGAGTTCTTGCTGCAGTTGCAGTCGATGCTTACGATCACGCAGTTCGTTCTGTGTAAGAAACATAGACCACAAATGGTTAGTGGAAGTCTTGGGTTGTGATGCCAGTCTTGTCATCTGGGCACGGAGTTGATCGATAATTTGATCTGGAATTTGAGCATGGGCAGAAGTAGAAGTAGTAGGCTTCTCCGCGCCGGCATAAACACCATCAAACCCCAAAACTGGGTCTGTATCTCTAGGCTGGGCATGTACCTCGGACTTATGGCCGATGAAAACACCACTGCTTGTGGAGTCTCCAGACAGATCAGGGGTAACTAAGCGCACCAGATCTTCATCCAAATCGCCAGACATGGCAGACTTCGCCCCGAGTCCGTGCCTCCTGTCGCTTCTCCCGGCTGTCAGTATCGGTGTGTCGGAGTCTGTCATGGCTTCTAAACAAAAAATCAAAAAGAACAACAAAATGAATATATATCGGAGGAAGCTTAGCTTCTACTGAGCTCCGGAGTGGAAGAGTAAAACAGAAGGAAAAAAACGAGAGAAAATATAGCTAAAGCAAATAGTAAAGCTCACTTGTCTCAGTTCCCGCGCTTAGCTCTATCGGAACACAAGAGAACAACAGCTGTAGTAGCTTGTCGTGAGTTCGTCTCTTAACTCCTAGAAAGAAGAAAAAGCATAGGAGCACCGCTGCCAACAGGTGTGGTGGGATCAGGTCACTGTTAGCCAAAGAGACGTAGTTGCGCTGTCACCAGAGTTTCAGGCTAGCACCCAGCAAGCTAAGTCACACAGCAAAGCTAGGCTCTTGAATTCTCCAACCCAGGGTTTAGCTAGCAAGGCCCTAACCCCAGTTTCTCGATGTAGTCTGATTTTTAAGCAGATCTTTCAAGTTATGCTAAAACTGAGAACTGAGGAAAAAAAGGAAGTGAATGAATGATATATGTATAGGTGAATGGTGAGTAGTGTGTATTTAGTCTATACATAACTTGAAAAGATGTAGTGTGAGTAAGTTGTTTAGTCTGTATATAGCATGAGAAGATGTAATGTGAATAAGTTAATTTTGTATACAGCAATAGGTAAATAAATGTAGCTAATGGTACAGAAAGTAAATGACTATTCAATTAGTTAATGTTGTTAGTGTGGGGTGGTGTCACACCACAATTTTATATAGTCAGTTTGAGGTTAGTCATGTGACTGGTACAACTTACAGATATTGCTGTAGCAAACCTGAAAACGTTATGGCTGTCCCCAGACCATTTCCAGGCAAGCAGTACATAAAATTATGATTAAATTAAAGGTATGGTACGCAAGATTACATATAACATATTAAAAGGCAGCACAAGTCTCTTTTGTTTTTTGCATCTAAACAACTCTCCATGCCCCTAATCAAGTGTGTCACTACTTTAGCTCACGAGCTATAAAAAAGTTTGGACTAACTATCTTACCAATTTGAAAGTTAAAACTATGCATACGTCACTTCAAATCAGTTCTAATGTAGCTATTCTTAACTGGACAAACTCACTTGAGCCCGGAGTCGGACAACATGCGAAGAAACTCTAGAGAGAACGGAATTGGACGATCGTCTGAGGTGGCTCAGCAGTAACTAAGCCCCACTCAGGACCAAAACAAATGTATAGCACATGATACAATTCAAGTCAACAATAAGCTAGCTACTGCACTTATAAAACCTTTACCCATGCGTGATAGCAGTTGAGTTTTGTCAGTAGTACCAATCGTTCTGTAGTGACAACGGTAGCATATCTTGAAGATGGGTGCCTCTGAATTTTACCCACAATTTTAAGTGTATTGTAGCACATGTTCAAAACAATTCATTGTAAATTTATTAGTTAAAAGATATTCACAGCATAAATTTCTCACAAAAATGACTTAAGTAAGCTCTCCATAATCAATATAAACAAGTTAGTCAAAGTAAACAGACATTCTAGCAAAATCAAACGGAAAATTCCTGCAGACTTACAGTAGTTCAGGATTAAATACAATCATGGGTCATGGAACATTCTTTTGATTTCATTTCAATAGGTATGGGAAATACAGAGGGTGTTGCCTGACCCTTTTCTCCTCCCCAAAAGTGATAGTGAGACTGAGATAAATATGATATTTCACTAGCTAGACTACAAATTATTTTCTCAATAATAGTTTTCTCCAGAAAGTTAGTTGGATGGTTATATGGAATCAGTAAAGTAGATTGATTATCAATACGCATTACTTTTAATTTAGTCACATCTATTAGTAGTGCACTTCAAGCATTAATAATCAGAAATCCCTGAAGGCTTGTGAGCATGGAGTTTAGTTTAGAGCAAGATCCAGCTACAGTAGAACCTCCCTTATCCAGACTCCCAAGTTACGAGCACCTCCCTCTACCGGGCAGCTGCTATGTACCTTGCGGTTAGGTAAAGTATCCCAACTAGCAAATTAGACAGCTGCTTTTGGGTGGGCAGTTCAGCTGGCAGCACTAAATTGTGTATATTCTGAGATACGGGCAAATCTGAGATACGGGCACCCCTTGAAACCAAGGTGCCCGGATAGGAGAGGGTCTACTGTACTTTATCATTCCGTGCCATATTCAAATAATAAAAATTCTGTAAGTATTTATGCAAACAACTAACTCTAAGCAACTATAATTAAATTTATTTCATTATTGTGGTGTCTAGAAAAATCCAACAGCAAGTATACCTATCAAGAAATATTCTGAGTTGCAATAAAGTTTGGCGGGCATTGTTCATTGTCTTATCACTTCAAGCGTGGGTGTATCTCATATTGGAATCAACTGGTAATTACAATATTTATTATACTTGCTTACTCTCTATCTAGTTAAGGATGGTGTGCAACGAAGTGATGGCGATAACATTTGTTTTAAAAAGTGTTCGATGTTTCGTGACTCCACTTGTATTTATGTATACATGTATAATTCACATAACATATGAGAATATGAACATCTACAACTATGAACCATAGATGCCAGTGTTACATGAAATTTTGTCCGTGCGGTTTTCGGTCCGATCGAACCATGCTATCATATTTTGGTCCCCCCAGGCCAAAAGTGCTAGCAAATTGGTCCGCCAAATGCGGACTTAGTCCGCCCTAATGTTTAGTGTTATAAAGAAGTGTATTAGTCAGATTATTACCATGTTTAACTTGTTAGGATATGTGACCGGTTTTGGGAAAATCGGCCTAAACGCGGCTAACAATTTTTTTCAGTATCCCCGGGTAAAGCCTTATGGGTCGATTTTTTTCAAAAAATTTTTTATGGCAGAAATGGATAGACACCAATTAGCACTAGCTTATGACGCAGTTGTAAGCTCTGGCGTGCTCTAGAACTCACACTAAGAGGCTAGAAACACTAGCCGGTTGGACTCGTGTACGGAGAGTTGCTAAGAAATTATTGGCGGGCTTTTCACTAACAGCGGGGGAAAAACTGTAGCTAACTAATTCACTTACTATTCTACATAATTCACGTACTCACGCAATTCTCGCCATCATAGTTTCTTAAGGAGCCCTGCATTAAGCCTTTTAGACTTCTTTTAATCCGCCTGTAACCGGTTTATACCGTAGTGTCCCGGAGACAGGCAGTAATAGTATACGGACACAAGGCACGCCCCCTGACCTTAGCAACGCCTTTACCCGGCGTTTTTTCGAAATCAGCAATAATAAGTTTAGCAAAAATACTGAAGTGTTGTAGTGCATAGGGCGAAGACGGCTTGGGCTACACCTTCCAAATTAGGAGGATGGCATCCCAAGGCCCCGTGCAGCCTACTGGTAGAATAAATTAGAGAACTTTAGATGCCGCGTTTAGGCCGATTTTCCCAAAACCGGTCACATATTATTACCATGTTTAACCTACCTTGCTACAGAGAACCAATTATATGATTCTGTATATTAATTGTGATCTTTTAAGGTCTTTATCTTTTTCAGCAGCCTTGTTTTCTTAGTCCAACTTAGAGTATTCCACACTCTCATTTTTATTCACTCTTTAGTTTGTGACTAACTTACAGTCTTTTAAAGTCTCTTGCAGTCTCTGAGCTGAACTTAGCTGCCTCAAAATAAATGGCTATTAGTTAGTCTGTTTAGGTTCCTAAATACCTGAAATGCTATTCACAGTTCACAAAGATAACTGACTATGTTCACAAATTTCAGGTAATTGCATTATTCATTTTTATATATTGCCTGTAGTGAAAATTCGTTTACAATATATCTAGAAAAATTTCCTGGGGCGACAAATGTTTAATGTCTGAAATGGGCCCCAGTCAAGTAGAGGCCGAGACCCAATTCGAAACAAATGGCTAATAAATAAACTAATTAACTAACTCGAAGGACCAGGAAGTTTGCCCACTCAATCACCACCCAGCCCGACAAGGGCTCCCGCCGCACTAGTTAATTCTCGCGCAAACAAACTTATAGATTAATTAGGAGGTGAACTACATGTAAGGAATAGGATGAGGGTGAGATAGTTGGGTGTAAAGAGGGCGGAGTTGGGAAAGGGTCGGGGAATATACATACAATTATTGGTGACAGTTCATGGTGAGTTCATGTTCAGCACGTGCTGAGAATGACTTTATAGTTTAGTGTTCTAGTGTTCCGGTTAGATTTTCCTGCCTTCTCCTGAAGGGCGGGGTTAGCTTGATGGCTGCGGCTGCTGCTGCTCGTCAGGGGCTTGTTTATCCTCCAGGGGCACATAGAATCGGGAGATTCATCAGTGGTGCTCGAAGTCAAGTGAACCAGCCGCTCCATCCCACGTCGGATGATTTTGCATCGCCATCTGAAGTCGACAACCCTAGTCATCCCGTCCTTGCCTGGGAAGACTGCAGTGACCACTGCTAGCGGCCATTGTTGAGAGTCTGTCAATTACTGCTCGTCCCGGACTAGGACGACATCACCTGTTTTGACATCTCTTGGATTTAGGTGTTGTTGTCGATGTGCTCGAAGACTTTAGATGTAGGCTCCTTTCCATTGGCGCCACAGCAGCTCAGTTAGTCTCTGGATGACATTCCACCTCCTAAAGTGTGTGATAGGCTTATCCTCCAGGTGTTTTGGAGGTAGTGTGACAGGAGGCCTTCCGATGAGACAGTGACCCGGGCGTCAAAGGTGGCAGTTTTGTCAGGTTCAGTGGAGTGAGCCATTACTAGGGGTCTAGAATTCATCATGGCTTCGGCGTTGACCAAAACTGTCTCCAGTTCATCGTAGCGGAGAGGAACCGATCCCATGGTTTTGGTTATAAGGCGTTTGAGTGTCTTTATGTTGGACTCCCAGAGCCCACCAAAATGTGTACTCCGGGGTGGGATGAAGTGCCACTTGATCCCCTTCTCTCCGGCCGATCGTTGGCACAGGGTTCGACTCGCGCTGACAAGGTTAGTGCCATTATCTGAAAAGATGTCGCTAGGTAGTCCCCTCCTAGCTGCAAAGCGATTGATAGCTGCCAGGAGGGCTTCTGTTGTCAAATTCGAACATAGCTCGACATGCACAGCCTTCGTGGCCATATATACGAACAGTACTATATAAACTTTCACTCACATGGGTTTCTGCGGATTCCCTCGGGTGACAAGTAGAGGTCCTGTCAAGTCCACACCTATTTTGGTAAAGGACAATGCAGGCGTGGTTCTGTCGATAGGCAAGTCTCCGGTTGGTTGAGTGATCGGCCTGGCATACACCCGCTGGCAGGTCACACATGACCTACCAACTCCCTTGACATGACTCTTCAAACGAGAGGCACGCCCTAACAAACCGATCAAAGTTGATGTGTCCGGATGCCCTTTGTTGTGGGCGGATGAAACAATGAGTCTTGTGATAGTTGATGATAGTCTCAATGGGATGACCTCATTTTCCCTGACGCGTCCACGTAAGCGAATGAGTCCGTCGTGGATACGTAAATGATATTTGCTCAGCAGATGCCCACGCGGCAACTGCTGTTGCTTGTTCAAGTGCTCCCAGACTTCTGGCCAACACTCATGCTGGCCCCTGTAGAGAATCAACCGTTCAGCTGCTTCCAATTTCTCGGCCGTCAATTCCTTGGAGTTGGAGACTGGCTTGTTTCTGAATTTCGTAGCCGCCTGGATGACCCAGGCTGTGATCCTCTTCAGTTTCTTGAAGCTGGAATACCATTCCCACAGACGGAATGTGGGGACTTCTGACATTGTCATGACGACTGTAGGCCTTAACCCCTCAGTTGTTGTTGGAGGAGTCAATCCTGTGTATGGCCATTGGTCTGGAGATAAGAAGAGCCAACCTGGCCCCTCCCACCATAGCTTAGATGTTGACAGATCTGAGACAGTTGTTCCCCGGCTAGCTAGGTCAGCCGGATTGTCTCTCGTCCGGACATGCCTCCACCTATGTCTGGGGAGTATGTCCATGATGCGCCCGACTTGATTCGCTTGGAACACCTGCAGTGATGCAGGTGAGTGTCCTAGCCATGCCAGGACGATCACCGGGTCAGTCCACCCGAACCATTGGTTGTTGGGCACATTTAGCTCCTTCCCCATTGTGGAGAGTATCCTGGCCAATAGGTCAGCAGCCATTACTCCAGCTTAGGGATTGTTACCAGCTTGATGGGAGTGACCTTGGCCTTGGCGACTACTAGTCTGACAGATGATGTGGTGTCGCCGTAGATAACTCGTAGATAGATTGCAGCCCCAAATGCTTTCTCAGACGCATCTGAGAAGCCATGCAGCTGCCTAGATAGGATGTCTGGTGAGTTCTTGAGACATCGTGGCACTTTGATCTTGCCAATGTCTGGAACTTCCTCCAACCAAGTTCTCCACTGTTGGTAGAGGTTCTCTGGGAGAGAGTCATTTGGTTGTCCATAGCTGCTGGAGGAAAATCCTGGCTTGCACCATCACAGGTGCAACCCAACCCATGAGGTCGTAGATTTTGGCCGCCAAGAATGCGACCTGTCATTTGGCATGGTTGTTCATCCAATTCGACCTCTGGGGTGGAGATCCGGAAGGTGTTGGTGTGTAGATTCCAGTAGATCCCCAGGGTCTTATCGGCATTGTTGATCACTAGGTCCTCTTCTGTTGCTTCTCTCAGTTCTGCTGGGATACGTCGCAACAAGGTCTGGTTATTAGTCCGGTACTTCCAGAGTTGCATCCCTGCTGAGGCTAGAAGCTTGACGAGATTGCTGCTGCTGCTGCGACGGTATCTGCACCTGTTAAGCAATCGTCAACGTATAGCTGACTCCTAACAACTTGAGACAGCTCTGGTTGGTATTTGGCCACTTCATTGTCCAGTTGGTGTAGGACTTTGGTAGCCAGGAAAGGGAAGCAAGTGACCCCGAAGGTCAGTTTCAGCATCCGGCAGTCAGTCAACTTACCACCCTGGTTCCTATAGATAAAGCGATGAAGATCACTATCTCCTGCTTGTAGCATGACCTCTCGAAACATTTTTCGTATGTCTGCCGAAAAGATTATCAGAGGTAATCTAAATTTGTTAATCACGCTGGTGATTGGCGGGTAGACGTTAGGTCCCGGGAGTAATATGTCGTTAAGTGATATCCCGGTTGATGTTGAGCAAGAAGCGTCAAACACAGCCCTCGACTTTGTCGAGGTCGACGTTTCCTTGATCACGCCGTGGACCGGCAGCAGATAGTAACTTGGTTTGTTCGTCAATTGATCCTCAGGGACTACCTCGGCATGTCCCAGGTCCAAGTACTCCTGGAGCACTTGCTCGAAGTCGCCCAGCTTCCCCTTTCTCCTGAGTGAGGATTCATTACTGAGAAATCTTCTGATGGCTGTCTGTCGAGACTCACCAAGCACAGGTGGAGTCTCCTTCCGTGGAAGTCTAACACAGAACCTCCCCTCAGGGAGTCGGTGATGGTTGTCCCAGAAGTCATCCAGAGCCCTGACCTCATCTTGGGTCAAGCTCTTCCTCTCTGGTTCAGCTTCTAGTTGATATAACCGTTCCAGAGCCTTGTCCAGTTGGCTGTATGGACAGTACAGTCTGGCCGGCAGGTGCGCTGTGCAACTGACCACCCAGCACCCAGCCGAATAAGGTCGGGTCCACTTCAGTTGCTGTACCATGTAGCAGACTACCGCGATCGGTTCTGTCACGGCTGGCCCTGGTATGTTCAGACTTACTGTTACCTGCGATCTGCACTCAAGCAGATTGCAGGTCGCTCCAGTAAAACTCCTCTGGCATGAAGTCCTATGGAGCCTAAGGGTGTTCGCTAACTGTTCTGAGATAAAGGATGTCACAGAACCATCATCCAGAAGTGCTCTTGTCACCTGCGTTAGCCGCCCATTGGTTACGGCGACCTTTGCTGTGGAAAGGATAGTGGGCACCCCTACATTGCCTGTTGAAGCTACTATTACATTGGTTGTTGATGTTGATGCTGCTGTCACTGCTGGAGTACTGTTTTTGTGGAGCATAGTATGATGCTTCTGACTGCAATGCCTGCAAGTGAAGGATGATTTGCATTGATTGGAATAATGTCCAGGATAGAGGCAGTTGAGGCAGATGCCCTGACTATGGACAACTTCCTGCCTTCTCTCGACTACCATGTCGATGAACTTCTGACATTTAGAGATAGAGTGTTGTCTTCCACCACAGATCTTGCAGGACCGCATGTTGTCTGGTTGTCAGCTCTGCGATACAGTGGCAACAGGACTGGTTCTTCCTGACCTCTTTGGTGCTTGCTTGGACTTTGGTACTGTGGTGGTGGGTTGCTCTACCATACAGACTTCCCTCTTCCGGAAAAAAATCCCGGACTTCCTGGATCGTGGGAAGTTTATCGTTGTCTGCCCAATGTATGCCCCACTCATATGCCATCGTTTTATCAAACCTGGAAACAAACAAAGTCCCCAGGAAACTTTCGAGATTGTCACCTTTGTGCTGTTTGAGTCCCTTTAGGTTGAGGTCTATGGTTTCACGCATTTGCCGCAATGATTCAGCGGTGTAGGTATAAGTCTCGGCCTTGACAAGGACAGCTACGTGGATGGGGTACACCCTCCAGGATCCCCCGTAAGTATCCTCGAGGGCCTGGATGGCGTCAGCGTACCCATTCACGAGAGCCGCATACTGCCTTACAGTTTGCTTGGCAGCTGTCATTGTCATGCAGCCCAAGAGGTGCATACACTTCTCTTGGTCTGTAAGACCCAATCCCTCCTTATCCATTGCTGCAGTGAAGATCGCCTTAAAGCTTACCCACTCCGTGGGATCACCATGGAATTTGGGCAAGTCCAGTCGTAATCTGCTGCTGTGATGTATGGTAGTATTGGTGGTAGAAGTAGTTGGGGTCATTCCTGCAGGCGTGTCTAGAGTCTCTTTGAGGGAGTCTTTGTATCTCTGGCTCAGTTCCCTCAATGCTTCCAGCTGGTCTGACAAGGCTCCTACGTCACGGAACCGCTGCATTGCCAGTTTCACCCTGTTGAAGACGGTTGACGGCCACTGAAACTCCGTCCTGTTGATTGCAGCTGCTGGCTCACCCTGGTTTATGAGCCGCTGCAGATCATCTTGTAACAATGCCATCTTCTGAGCCAGCCCGTGTTGCTGACCCAAGTCGGTTACTGCGTCTGACAAGGCCAGATGCTCACTCTCGGATTGAGCTTGGTTGTCTTCCACGGTTTCCACCTGAACATCATCGTCTCCAATCCGGTCCATTTTCCGGTAGAATAATGCGTTTGAGAGTTTCAGGGCTCTGTCAAGCTCAGCAGCCTTTCGTTGGAGCTCCCTGGGATTGAGTGTCTCAGGGAGCTTTGCCGCGAATTCCTCCACCTGCTTCTTGATCCTCCCATACTGCACCTTCCTTGCCCGAATCCGCCTGGCGACGGGCTCGGATGTAGGCAAGGTACGGATCTCTGCCAACTCTTCTTCTAGAGTAGGCATGACTTGATATATGTAAGCCGGGATCATCGAGCTTTCTGAGGAGGTTGGTGAGGGAGTCAGTAAAGATTCCACAAGCAGCAACCAGTCCTTTGTCCTGGAACCGGTAGTGTATACGCTAGTAGGGGAATACTTTACGTTACGTTGCGTTGACGTTGACGTTGGTTGATAGCGACGTTGATTGTTGTGTCGATAGATGTGACGATGACTTTGACGTTGATGGTATCGACGTTGATGTGGTACCTGCACACAACTACCCTCACAAGGTTAGGCGTTGCGCTCTGCGTTGTGTCAAGCATTCGCACGCAAAGGTACCCTGATCACTACCAGAAGCCCAAAGAAGCGGGCTAATGGAGTCTTCCTGCCGGCAGTGGAAGAATTTGTTCGTTTCCGGCTCCCCAATAAAGCTAGGTACCTGGAGACGAACAGAGACTGGCTGTGGTCCTTCCGACAGAGATGGTCGGCACTGACTGCACACGGGGTAAACAGCTACTAGCAAGTTAACTGGCTTGACTTGTAGTATTGTCTACCACAAGTCCTTTGCAACCCTAGTTACGATAACGATAAATGTCTAGATGTCTACCCTAGTCTAAAAGACCACCTGTGCTGTCCTAAGTCAGTCAGAAAAGGTGTGGATGCATTTATAGACAAACTTAGCCTGATTGGGTATGGGGTCGTCAATTCCCTAAACTCAGCTATCAGGTTGGGTGAAGTGTCATCAATCCAACAAAACACACACAGTTGGTTGATTAGGTAAAGTGTCCACACTTGAGTTAACTTAATTAAGCCCAACTGAGTAAAGGTCGTCAAGTTAGAAAACTCCTGTAAAGTCTAGTCTGGTAAGGAATTGTCGTTTACTAAAACTCGGTTGTTAGAGAATTATCAAAGGGCAACGAGGTTGTTCTCTCAGTGGAGAGAGAAGCTCAGCTGTCTTCAGTGGGAAGTCAGCACGTGTTAGGAGTGTCTCCTCAGTTGAGAGGAGAGCTCTTCTGTCTTCTATGTCCAGAAGGCAGACCAAAGTGCTCTGTCAACCGCAGTCAACAAAGGCTTGATAGTGTCCTCCACCAGCAGTGGAAGACAGGTAGATACGGCTCCCAGTCATAGTAGTCAACTTGGTTGTTGTCAGGTGATGTCTCCCACTAGCAGTGAGAGACCGATGTCTGGCTCCCGTTTGTCTTGGGAGTCAGGTAGATAGTCGATATCATAGGTGGCTAGCTCGGATTCCCTGTCCAAAGAATCCGGCTCAAAGGACCATGAAATGGGCTCCAGTCAAATAGAGGCCGAGACCCGATTCGAAACAAACTGATAATAAATAAATTAACTGAGCTAAAAATAAAGTGAGCTAAAAATATGGGCAGAAATCACACCCACGTAAATTCAAAGACTTCAACATTAAAAAAACCCTTACCCACCCATGTGCAACTAAAGCACTCCTACTTCAAAATTAAGACTTCAAACTTTATACATACATTAATTTGTACTTTGTTTAGAAGTGGTTTGGGGGATGTTTCTAAATATTTTTTTTAATTTTATGTTAACGTTTTGGTAAAAATAGTGGATGTCTAACAATAATTTGAAAAACTGTGATTCACTTGAACAAAATTTTTTTTTCACCCAGTCTCTTAAAGAGTGCTTTCAGGTGACATAAACCATCACTATAAACAAGTAGTGAGAACAGTTATGATTTTTAGAAGATTGACAGTTCCACTCATGAGATAATTGCGGTAAACTATAACACAAATTATTCCAGCTGATAATGCCAGTAACTGAATAAAATGAAGCACAAGTTACCTTGTGAACAAATTTCACTCCACAGGAGTTAAAATAAAGTAGCAAACTTAATGTAGAAGCTATTATATATTGTGTTAGGCTCAGATTTAGAGGATCTTTGCTAAAAATTCTGCCGACAAAATCCGAAAGGCAATAGCTATAGCCAAGGTCAAACTTCGTACGATTCCCACCTTCACCTCAGTAAGAATTGGCAAGGCGTGGGTAGTACGATTCATGGTGGATTAGGCGAGCAAATAAATGCTCGTAGTAGCTATTGCAGTGTTTGAATGCAAGGAAGACGAACATCACATGCTATATGTTTATGGTGGGGCTGAGTTCGCTGCGCTTTCCTTCCACGAGTTTTGGTTTTCTTCCAGCATTGTCGGACTCTGTCTCAGGTGAGTTTGTCAAGTTAACTGAATGAGGTTATGGTACCATTTTCTACAAGAATAAAAAATACTGAAATATGCAGTCATTAGTGTAACTATTTATTTACCTGTCATAACTTGCAGATACCATGGGGCTCTGCTAGTCACAGATCTAGTGGTTTACAAGAAGAACTAAGTACTGATTCAACAAAGCTACAGTGCTACTGAGAAACAAAAAGCAGGCATCTGCACAGGGGCGGAGCCACGTGGTTAGGTTTATCAATTGTGGGCGGGAAGCTTTAGAATTACCTGCGTAAGCTAAGTTAGCGGCGTTGTTCAATTATTGCGAGCATCCGGCATTTCTGGTGCACGCGCGTTGCTATGTCACAGCACCCTTAGAATATTCCAGTATTGTAGTTTTTGAATGGGGAAATTCAGAAGTTTTGGCTATGGAAGTGCTATAAAAATTATCAAGAAGCCCTATTCAAGTGAAAGAGGATTTTACACACATGAGAAGAGTAGATGATGATGTTCGGGACTGCTATAGTCACCGAAGGCACACAGAACTATTTAGCTAATTAGCAACGTACTCATAACAATTAGCAAGCTATTCACACATACAAATTACTTTATAATTATATTCATAGATTAACCACTCATGCGTTCCTGTATCATTTCACTTATAGGCAGCCTGCTAGCTCTGCCTCTTTGGTGATGATAACCATTGTTTGTGTTATTATTCTATAACCTAACATTGTTCACTAAAGGGAAGTGGACTCTCCCCCATGAGTCTTTAAGGCCGTCAACTTTATGAGCGGTGCAGTGCATTATTCTGAGCCAGTGCACTGAGTTGTCGATACTTTACCAAATCCTACATTGCGAGTCAGCCCCACGTAGACTTTCTCTGTCCATCCATTGTAGGTCGGCCTTCCATACCCGTTCAGACGAATACAATTCCCCTAAATGTAGGTACATTGCTTATCAGCTTGCTCAGGAATAGTGAATATTACATCTATCATTCCAGAAATACAATTTTTGGTCAGGTAGGGATATTTTATAACGAAGGTGATAATATTAACTGACATGCTGTAGTTAACCTTGCAGTAGCAGGTGCAGTGAAGTAACAGCTTCCAAGTAGCTAGTCAAGTTATATTGTTAATTCTTTTCCTATTACTGTGATTCACAGGTGCTTTAATATAATAAAATATCTGGACCATACACAAAATAAGTACTCAAATATACACTTTTTATACCATGACCAATCAAAATTGTGTCTTAATAAAGTCAACAAGCAATTGTACTTGACAAGGAATATTCTGAGTTGCAATCGCTTGGCTAACATTATTCATTGCACTATTGCTTCAAGTGTGTGTGTCTCATATTGGAATAAACTGGTATTTACAACACAAATATATTAGCCTAATCTCTAGCTAGTTCAGAAGGAGGAACAACAAAGTGATAGCATCAGCATATGTTTTAAGAATTGTTCAAATTGCAAAAATTTCTATCTCAAACATGCTGACTGAATATCAATATAATATATATATCTTTATCATATAGAAGAATAATAACTACTGAGTCGCTAAAACTAAAACCTTCATGCAAATGAGAAAATAGTTGGTCGGTTTCTTGGAGGACATTGAAGATCATTGTTTTAATGGTGTGGGGGTAAACATCCTCAGGGTGGTGGGAGGGTGGGGTGGGTGATTTGGGAGGGAGGCAAAAAGCCCTACTGATCGGTCTAAAACACCCCATTACAATACGAAAGTATTGGAGTAATACTAATAGTACAAACCTTAGGAGTAGCTGCAGCCAGCTCATCCAAGATCTGGCCTTTATTTGAGACCATACCCACAATTTTAAGTGGATTGTAGCACATGTTCAAAACAATTCTCTTATAACATTCTTTGAGAATGTTATTAGAGTTACAAAATGTTCACAGCTCAAACTTCTCACAAACAGTACTTATGTAAGCTCTCCATAATCGATTTAAACAAGTAGACATTCTAGAAAATCAAGCTGAAAATTCCTGCAGACATCCAGTAGTTCGGGATTATAAACAATCGTAAGTCATTAAAAACTTTTTATTGATTTCATATTTGTATGTCTAGAAAGTTCAGCAGTTGTCACCTGACCCTTTTCTCCTCCCCAAAAGTGATAGTGAGACAGAGACAACAACGACAATTCACAGCTAGACACAAATTATTTTCTCATTAGTTTTCTCCAGAAAGTTGGTTGTATGGTGATATGGGGTCAGTAAAGTAGATTGATAATAAACACTCAACACTGTTAATCTAGTCATATATATAATATATATATATATTTATTGCAGCTTTGATATTTTTACTTGAATATTTCCGCATCACGCGAGCGTTCTGTATTCTCCCATATTGTACGGTTTATATTGTACGCTCCTTGTAGCGCGCGCGTAGCTAGTAAAATCAATGAAAATTGTATTGTAACCGGTTGAGAAAAATTTCAAAGAAGCAATAAATCACTTATCACACTCGTCGTACAATATGGGAATGATATTTTACTCTCACGCCACATTTTCACTCGCCTTTGGCTCGTGAAAATATTTTGCGTGCTCGTAAAATATTTTCCCATATTGTACTCTGACTCGTGCTATAAGTATTATATATTATATGTAATGATCTTCAAGTATTAAATAATTAAAAAATATTTTGAAGGCTTGTTTGCATTGCATTTAGTTTAGAGCTAGATCCAGCTTCTTTATCATTGCATCTCATATTCAAATTATAAAAATGCTGTATTTTATGCAAAAAACAACTCTATCAACTGTAATTAAATTTTATTTATTATTGTGGTGTCTAGAAAAAGCTACCAGGAAATATACCTATCAAAAAATATTCTGAGTTGCAATACAGTTTGGTGGGCATTGTTTATTGTCTTATCACTTCAAGTGTGGGTGTGTCTCATATTGGAATCAACTGGTAATTACAATACTTAATATACTTGCTTACTCTCTACCTAGTTAAGGATGGTGTGTAACGAAGTGATGGTGGCAACTTATGTTATAAAATTTGTTCAACTGATCAGATGTTTTGTGTTTCCACTTATATATATATACATTGTGTATATATATTAATTCACATAATATATGTGAAATATGAGCTGCTACAACTATGAACCGTAGATGCCGATGTTACGTGAAATTTGGTCAGGGCGGTTTTCACTCCGATCGAACCAAATCCGATAGCGGTGACCCAATATGCTAGCAGATTTGGTCCCCCCAGGACAATGTGCTAGTAAATATGGTCTGCCAAATTATTGAATGCTTTAATTGTGTTGGGATGAATAATTGTGGAGAAAATTTAAGTATGAAATAGAAGCATTAACGAAGTTGTTAGCTACTTAATAGAGCAAAATAAAAAGCTTATAGTGCAGTCAGTCTAAAGATATCTATTGCAGAGAATGCCACTCTCCAATAGTTCATGATGTTTAGCTACTGCTGTGTGATCTAGGAAAAAACACTCACACACTGTTACACTGGTAAATTTGAATTTGTGCGTAAAATTACATGCGATCTGCATTCGAATCATTCACTGCCATTCCATTAGTCCTTGATAATTGATTGCTACTCTCTCAACAATGATGTAATAACGTTCACTGTTGTGATAACGAGAGCTTGACTGTCAAAACAGATTGTTATCCACAGTGTCACACTTGGTCTTCAAAGCGACCAATCAAGATATCAACATGAGATTTTGTGCATCTGATCAAAACACACAAGTTAATTTTATCCCTTTTTGTTGTTCTTCATTTTGTATTGTCCAAAGCAAATCACTTCTTTTCACTGTTTAAATGAGATTCAAGCGCTATTAGTGTGATAAGACTAATATTGCAATGGAATTTGGAACTGTTTGGCATTAATGTTTTTTAATTCTTTTTTTTTTTGTAGTCCTGTGATATGTTTTCAGAATGTCTTATTATAATGCAAAAAAAATTCATCCTCCATGATGTGTTTTCCAAAGTCCCTAATGACAAATATATGATTAAACAATTGAGACCTAATGTTACACTCTAGTATTAATTAATCCATGAAGGTTTTCTTATTGCATTCTTCAGTACCAGTTTTAGCAAACTATAAGTGATAAAATTGGAGACACTGTATATTATGGTGGGAGAGTGGATTATTATATCCATAATTAGAACTTTATTCCTCCATTAATGATTACTTAAGCAAACTTGTAATGCAATAACTTTTATCAATATATTGAAGCTACTGGGTGATTAGCATAACCATTTGGTTCTCCTTAATGCTTTTCTGTGAGATTTCTATTTTTTTCTAACATTCTTCTATCTGTTGCATTTTCTTGTCAGCAGAAATACAGGATTCATTTCTGTACAGAAAATTGTCATACTAAAGAAAATAATTATAAGTGGATGTGGCATTATTGGCTGCATCATTTCAAATGTACTTCCTATGGCCCTGCCTATTAAAACTGAATTGTCATATCTCTGTTTCTTGAACTCTATATAATAATACTTGTATCTATTGAGCTTTAAACACAACCTGTAGTTTTGACATATTGAGCTCTGATAGTCACTTGACATTCTGCTTCAAGTAGGTAGAGCATTATTTTGGGCTGTTGACTCGTACTTTCATCATTACCTTTACGCTCTCACTGATTTCAATATCTCTTTCCAAAAAGACAGTTTTCAACTATGTCCATGTTGAACTGAGAAGCAAACCACCAAGTAAGTTTTCTAATTGTTTAGCATCACTGTTTTTAACCCTGCTAGCAAGTGATCAGTCAAAATGGCTAACCTCATATCACATAAAGTGCTATGACAAGTAAACTAAGCACACATATGTAGCAGCCTACAAATACATCTATGAATCTATGAATGAGTGGAAATAAACTGTTGCATTGAAAGAATTGCCTTCTTGAAATAGCTAGCTAACTATGAAATCAGAAAAATTATATATGAATTTTCACCCATCAGTTTGTGAGTCAACTGAATGAGGTTATGGCACTAATTTATAAAGGTACACATTAGATTTTACTTGAAGCAACTAATGCATAATAGTTTAAACTTTAAAATCATGAAGATAGTTGGCCCAATTGTATTTGTTTTGATCTCTCTGGAGTTAATGAAGACCAGCTTGAATAGGATCACCACTGGCTAGTTGTTGTATGCAAATTTAGTGAAGGAGACTTGTGTCATTGTTTAATTTTCATGATTTCTGATATGAACAGCTGGTATTGTTGGCACATCAATACTATGGTAGCCTTAAGAGCCATAGAACATTGATAGCCTTGACATAACCTGGGGAGTTCTGTATAGGAAAAACAAAACAAGTATGTAATTAGGAGATTATTAGTGGCTTAGCAAGTACAAGTAGTTAAGAATGTAGTTATATTCCAGTATTGTAGATTTTGAATGGGGAAATTCAGAAGTTTTGGTTGTGGAAGTGCTACAAAAATTAAAAGTAGGTATATTGCTCTTCAGCTTGCTAAGAAATAGTGAATATTATATCTATCATTCCAGAAATACAATTTTTGGCCAGGTAGGGATATTTTATAACTAAAGTGATAATATTAACAGACATGCTGTAGTTAACCTTGCAGTAGCTGGTCCAATGAAGTAACAGTTTCCAAGTATCTAGTCAAGTTATATTGTTGTTTCCTCTTTTAACTACTGTGATCTTCTGGTTCTTAAAATAGTAGTAAAATATCTAGACCATACACAAAATAAGTACTCACATATACACGTGGCATGACCAATCAAAATTGTGTCTTTGATAAAGCCAACAGCAAGTGTACCTATCAAGAAATATTCTGAGTTGCAGTAGTTTGGCTGGCATTGTTCATTGCATTATTACTCCAAGTATGTGACTCATATTGGAATAAACCAGTAATTACAACAAAATGTATTAGCCTAATCTCACCAGTTGAGAAGGAGGAATAACAAAGTGATAGGATCAGCATGTGTTTTAAGAATTGTTCAAAAATGGCAATTTTTTCTAATCTCAGACATGCTGACTGTATCATTATATTATACATAATTATTTCTTTATTTTTTAAATATTATTGAAGAAAAATAACTACTGAGTCGCTACAACTAAAACCTTTATGCAAATGAGAAAATAGTTGGTCGATTTCTTGGAGGATATTGAACATTATAATTTTAAATAAATAGGAAATCATCTTCAGGGTGATGGGAGGATAAGGTGGGTGAGTGGGGGGAGGCAAAACAGACCTACTGGTCGGTCTAAAACATCCCATTATAATACAAAAGTATTGGAGTAATGCTAAGTGTACATACTCTTAGGAATAGCTGCAGCCAGCTCGACCATTATCTGGCCTTTATTTGAGACCATACCCACAATTTTATGTGAATTGTAGCACATCTTCAAAACAATTCATTGTAAACGCGGCTACTACGCGAATATTACAAGAGTTAAAAGATATTCACATCTCAAATTTCTCACAAAAAAACAACACTTAAGTTAGCTCTCCTAATCGATTTAAACACGTAAGTCAAAGTAAATTGACATTCTAGCAAAAGCAAATGGAAAATCTCTGCTGACTTACAGTAGTTCAGGATTAAAATAACACATTCTATTGATTTCATTTCAATAGGTATGGGAGATACAGAGGGTGTTGCCTGACCCTTTTCTCCTCCCCAAAAGTGTTAGTGAGACTGAGATAACTATGATAATTCACAAGCTAGACTACTAATTATTTTCTCAATAATAGTTTTCTCCAGAAAGTTTGTTGGATGGTGATATGGGATCAGTAAAGTAGATTGATTATAAATACTCAGTACTTTTAATCTAGTCACATTTATTAGTAATGCACTTGTAGTATTAAATAATCAGAAAATTTTTGAAGGCTTGTGAGCATGGAGTTTAGTTTAGAGCAAGATGCAGCTACTTTATCATTCCGTGCCATGTTCAAAATAATAAAAATGCTGTAAGTATTTATGCAAACAACTAACTCTAAGCAACTATAATTATATTGTATTTATTAATGTGGTGTCTAGAAAAATCCAACAGCAAGTATACCTATCAAGAAATATTCTGAGTTGCAACACAGTTTGGTGGGCATTGTTCATTGTCTTATCACATCAAGTGTGGGTGTGTCTCATATTGGAATCAACTGGTAATTACAATATTTATTATACTTGCTTACTCTCTATCTAGTTAAGGATGGTGTGTAACGAAGTGATGGCGATAACATATGTTTTAGGTGTTCAACTGATCAGATGTTTCTTGTCTCCACTTATATTTATTTATAATATATATAATTCAGAGCACTATGAGCATGCACAACTATGAACTGTAGTTACTATACTATTTCCTGTCCATAAAATCTAGATATGACTGAGATCTCAAGTTACATCGGAACATTGAATAACTAATAACATATTTTTACTCTAAGCCCTAAATATAGTTTCTCCATGCCGCCCATAACTCCCTTACCTAAAAGATCCACTCCTCCCTCCACAAGGACTCGATGGTCTGCCCAAGCCACTCATTTCTGCACGAGTCTTCAAAGACGCGGATCACCTGAGCTGCCAGGTCCTCCAGTAGCGCTGCCCGAGCAGTGGCCCCCACGGCTTGTGCAATGGATGCATTGATGTGCAGGAGTGAATTATTCACTGTCCACTGGTCCAGATTCTAACAGAGGACAACATGATTACATCATCGTTACATCATTTACTATTACATAAACATGTACACAAAATATTAAATTTTAAATACTTTTTAGTTATACTTATTAAATAAATAAATAAAGAAATAAATAAAGAAATAAATAGAAATAAATAAAGAAATAAAGAAATAAAAGGGACTATAGCTCTATATACTACTGCATATGCAGGATAATTAAAATATAAAATAAAATAAACTGGCTAATAGTAGGATTTTGAGAATAAAAAAGTTGATAAAGGCTAAGAAAAAAAAGCAAACAAAAAAAATAATCATAATTTTTCTTCCTATTCTGCTTACTTCTGAAGAATCACTCTTGGCACGTCTGCCGAGGTGCTCCATGGAAGGAGAGGTGGAGTAAGGACAGCAGAGAAGCAGGAGATGGCGGGATTGTACTGATGTCAGCACCCCGTACCCCAACATGTCCAAGTCCAGCAGGCGGGCGGAGTTGGTGGCACACTGGCTGCGTATCCATGGCTCCACACACACCAGCTCCAGAGTCTTCCTCAACTGCGATATTCAGTACATGTAAACACTTTTTAAACACAAATACACACATACATGATTACATACACACATACATACAAACAAACAAACATACAAACATACATACATACATACATACATACTGTACATACATACATACATACAAACAAACATACATACATTACACACATACATACTGTACACACATACATACAAACATACATATATACAAACATACATACATACAAACAGTAGGAGACAAAATAAAGTTCTTAATTCCGTTCCATAGTACGGCCATAAAAGAGTAGGTTCATTACCACAGTTTATATTGTTGCGTTCCATACCATTTGGACTAATAAACGGCCGACACCGTTTATTGAAACGGTAAAAAACAGGTAAGCTTTTCCATCAAAAAAGCTCATACAAAATTTAACTTATTTCAATAAAGCTGCAGATCGAAGTTTTGAAGGGCACAGAACTATAACAAGGTCCGCACTTCATAGGTCTTAGCAACCGATGGACCTCCAGTAGTAAAAAATCCAAGCCTGAGAAGGCCCTAACATCGAGAAAATGTCGATACCGTGCGGTGGTTGAACTAACAATTCTCTGCGGGACAATTTCGAATAGGACAGCTTCAATTTTTTTTAACCCAAAAAGTTCCGCCTCTGGAGCCTGTAAACAAAAAATCGGAACGTTTTATTGGATAAACGATTTTTTTTAATATTTCTATGAGCGAGGCATGCAGTGAATGAGAAAGAATAACAATAACGTTTAGTCTATACCTTTAGACATTGTGTGCAAGTCCGCCACAGTCACAGCCGACCAATCAGAATCCACGGCCTCGTTCCTCATCTCTTGCTCAGCTGATGCCAGTGCACATATCATCTGAATAGAATATACACGAACCAGTTATTAACTCGATGACTAATAATAATAATAATAATAGTAATAAAAATAATAATAATAACAATAACAATAAATAAATAATAAATAACAGAAAATTGGACGAATAAAGTAGAACCAAAAGAAATCTCAGAATAATTACAAAATGATTACTCTCTCTAGATCCCTAAAAACACACAAAAAAATCGCTCATTCTTGAGTTGTACGTTGTACACATACATAGTTGTATGATGGGGATTTCCCCATCATTAAGTGCAGATGGCGTCCCCACTGTATGCTTGCAGTCTTTCGATGATGACGACACGCTGGACTTCTTCCTGGTTTTAGTAGTGGCCACGCCCACTGGGGTGTCTGCATTGCTGTGCAGTTCAGTCTTGATTTCACTGATCCCAGGCTCCGTCTTGATGGACACCAGTGGTACTAGAATCAAACACGGAGTCGTCCTCCATTGGGAGGTCCTCTGCCTCAGTTTTGAGGGGGATGCTGGATGGAGGGGGCTGAAATTTGGCCAGTTTTTGCTCTAGCTCGAATATGGTGGACAGACGCTGACAGAAATTCTTGACTAAAGGACGTGCCAGTACCACACACGCAGCTACATCTATGAGATGCTGGAAGAGAAAGTGGAAAGGAATAGTCAAAACTAAAGTCCCATATACAAGTAAATATGTACACTACCATCTCTCAAGGTGGAAGCATTTAAGCATATTAAAAAATAATAACATTAATTAATAGTAATAATTTAAAGCAGGTGGCTGGCTTTCACACACACACACACTTATCAACTAACCTGCCCCATACTCTCTCGCCCCCCTCCCCCCCCAACACACACACACAGACATACACACACACACACACATACCTTCAGCACCAAGGGTAATTAATACAGTTGAAGTATTTTCGTGTTGTAGGTTTGATGTGTTCCACTCTCTCTACAATCAGGCGAAGGAACTCATGACAGTCCAGCAAGTCTTCCTACACAACAATCAATCAATAAACCACAACACTGGCTAATAACTGAACTACAGAAATAGCTGGCTAACAACAGAACTACAGAAATAGCTGGCTAACAACTGAACTACAGAAATAGCTGGCTAATAACTGAACTGCCTACAGAGATTAAAGTAATAACTAAGACAAATCAAGAAAACATCTTGCCTATGTGCACAAGGAATGCAAGAAGGGGTGGAACTCTCTCTCCCTCTCCTTCTCTCTACATATTTTAGTTCACAAAAGCGACCATAACTCCAGAATCATTCTATGCACAAGTTTAATTCAAATAGTATACTACTCCATAGAAAAATTTTTTTCTATTGATAGACTACATGTGACCAAGAAATATTAGCTTTACAAAAAAAAACAAAAAAACAAAACAAACAACTTGCATATTAAAGACCTTAATCGTGTTAACCTAGCATAAATATATGTATACATACATATACCTAAACCTATGTGCCAGTTTTTGTTAAAAAAGTATCCAGTTCCCAAATCCATTGGACTACGCAAGATTTTCTTTCTTTTATCTTTTTTTATAGCCAACTAGTAGCTTTACAAACTGTAGCACACACTTGTTCATAATGTTTAGAAGAGAAACCAAGTGAAAAATGAATACTCCCTCATTTACAACCATGTACAAGCAAAGACAATTTCTTACAAGAAACACTAATACTGACCCTGAAACTGATAAACAAAAATTATAGGTGTGAGCAATGAGTAGTCTGTAACACTTTTCCATTAGCAACCCTTTACCTCATGAAACTCTCCCTTGCATACAGCATTCTGCACATGATATCCTTTACCTGATACAGCCAGCCAGACAAGTAGACCATGTACTGCCAGCTGTTGAGTTCAGCCAGTCCTTCCTCCGAGGGAGTTTGAGTCTGGGCTCCTGACACACCCTGTTGAACTAGCTGTCATGGTTTCCTGGCGAGGGATGGGCGTGGGCTCGTTGCTAATGTGCCAGACACATTCCTGCATATATTTGGTAAGGGACACCGTCCAGTCTGTGCTGGGAGTTCAGAGTGTAGAGGGGAGAATAGAGGGAATCAGGAACAAGAGTAAAGAAGAAATGAAAGTATGATATCATATTATAGCACAAGTTCTCTAATGTTAATGAGAATTCGTCCATGAATTATACATTTTTGCCTCTAAATTTCTTCAGACTCCAACCAAGGGTTGACTCAGAAATTTAATAAACATCGTATGTATGAATGATTTACGTATGTATGCGTTTATGTGCATATGCAGGTATGTGTGTAGGTATGTAATATTAATAGAGTGCTACATATTTATACATAGTCTAACTCAGTACAATGGCTGAAGTGTGAATACTGCAGGACTACTGTCCATAAAATATACAAAGTAGGGCAAGAAAGCATTGTACTATTAGTACATGAGTATTTCTAACTAAACATATTAGAGAATTTTCCAACTGAGTAAAGCAGTTTGACCCTTACAGGGTTTATTTCAGAGTTTTTCCCAAGGGGGGGAAAATGGGCGTGGCTTTGACTTGAAGGGGGCAATTATTAATTATTATATTCATTTGTAATGTCAACTTTGATGTATTTTGACTAAGGAGTGCTCAGATTTTACTACAGCACAGCAACAATACCAAGTTAATCTTATTTCAATGCCTAACATTGTCTATTTTTTTGCCTACAACATTTTCCCCATTCTTTAACTACTGTCCCATTGTTATTTGTTCAATACACATCAATTTAGGTGTACTAAAATGGAAACTAATTCCTGGAAAAATTTTTATCAAGTGCACACTGTCTAGCTTAAGAACTAATTTGAAGGCTTAAATGGACAGTGACCACATCTTCCAATGCAGCTGCTTGAAAATTCCTATTAATGCTTCTCAGAGGTGCCTGACTTAGCTATTGACAGGATATATACTCATGCCATTAGTAAGGATATCAGAAAATACTGCAAGCGTGCACAGCACCCGCAAAAGAATTCAAAACGGTAAACAATTCAATTTCTAGGGTGATACGGGTACTGATCGATAAACCAGAGGATTCTGTTTAGTGCAATTTGGGACGGGGTCGACCACATAACTAACACAAAAACGCGAGGGTCAAAGTACAAAATGACATACATACGTCCGTACATAATTATATCTAAATAAATAAACCCGATTTTCGATTGTGTTACTCCTGTAAGTGTCTCGCTCGCCAATTACTATCAGTTGATTCTCTGCAACTTAGCATTTCTGTAACAAGCCACTAGTCTGTATAATTTTTTTGATTACGAGCTAATCACCTGTCTAAGGCAGGGTTTATTTCAGGGGGGGCAAGGGGGGGCTTTCGCCCCCCCTTGGGTTTGTTTTGCCCCCCCTTGCAGTATGAGTGTATAGTTATGAAATCAAAATTGGAGAAATCACTGAATCAGTATTGATTTGTGAGAAAGACAAAATACAGGTTAATTAATTATACTGATATTCTTCTATGTTTTCTGTTCCAAACATCAATCATTTGTTCTAATTCATTGTCAGACAATTGTTCAGGAGATTCTGAAGATATCCTCATTAAATGTGACAAGTTAAATTCAGACAGCCTGTTCTGTAGCCGGGACTTGATATTTTTCATATGTGAAAAGCTTCTCTTTACAAAGAAAACTTTTAAATAACGTGTATTGTTTTGTTGTTGTTTTTTTCTTTCCAAGCAGTTGCAGAGAGTTGTTACTATGGCACTGAAATCCCTTTACCCTGTACGCTAAATTTAAAAACTGGACCTTATTTTCAGTAGTAAAATGACTCCATGCCGCTGGTCCCCCAAAGCTGACTTATCTTAGCTCTGAACAAGAAGTAAGAACACTGTCTCTAATAAACATTCCCAAGAATACTAAATAAGTCGTTAAGATTTGATGGAACTTAACTACAGCAATACTGCTACAAAACTGCTATAGACTATGTGTTTTATAATATCAGCTTTACGCTTATGTAAGTCGATTGAAATTAATGTTTTCGCTCATATTCACCCAGTTTAAGAAGACATTACACGATTCATTTATTCTTAAAACATATTTTAAATGAGTTTAAATGAGGATAATGATGGAATAGTAGGTAGTCAAGGTGTGGTAGCAATAATGTTTCTCTACCACCTGGTCAAGCCTACGATAATATTGATAATGGAAATGTATTGATAATGGAAATGAAATTAGCCATGTATTTTCCATGTCAATTAAAAATTGCAATACTGAACTAAACTTTCCTTTGTATTGTTTAAAGTACTTGTATTCTTTTGCATGATGAAATGATAGTATAAAAGTGTGAAATATTAATTAATGAGCTTGCAAGCTCAAATTATAATAATGTTACGGTTTGGGGTCCTAAATTGAATAATGTTAGAAATGTAATAGTTATTCAGCTGAAATGAGTGCTAGCAAATCAAATGATTGACTCATTAGAATGCACTATTACAGTATGCAATACTCACTGCAATTGTCTTCCATTAATTAAAATGTAAAGGAGTTTTATGGGGTGTGTGGGTTCCCCACACAACCGCCATTGATACCTGCACTCTACTGTGCACTTTGTACTTTCTGGTGCATGTGGACTGAGCTGGACTCTCACACTTCATTTATTGTGTGTTTGTGTGTTTGTTTGGTGTGTGTGGTTTTTCATGCATATGCCTGCAATTTTTGGTTTTGTTCAAGTGCTGTTCTGTCTAAGTTCGAATTATACCAAACTTAAGCCTAACTTACTTAACTTTCCATAGCTACTCTTAGCTGTCCACTTCACAACACTGTTGGGTGGTCCTTCTCTTCTATTACTTGAGCTCAGGGATTTACACCCCTGAACATGGGGTTTCATTGTGATTTTTCAAAATGAGCATTTATCAGTGGTTAGGGTTTAAAAAAGATTGGCACAACAATTTTGACAATTACTACAAATACTTAGTTATTGTCAAATGAAATAGTTTATTTGAAATCACAACGATAAATTAACATACTATTTTATAGCTAATTACTATTATTACGATTCACATGAAACACCGTGTACAACAATAGGATTTGAAACTTCTACATGGTGAGTCAAAATAATTTTTTATGAGAGTATTATGTTTGTGCTGCAATTTTCACTCCTCCCACCCACTCCTAAAGCGATGTGTAGTAAAAGTGTATTGGAGATGTATTAATGACATGGATGTGTAAGTAGATATTGCATTTTCTAATATACAACAGGACATTAATATTGTGGTCATATAATGTTTTAGCTACCATGTTGTTTAAATTACTGTGGACAATGGCTCGCTAGCCATTTGTGCTAAAACACATCACAAATATATCTATTAGTGTCATTCAATAGATAAAGAAATAGAGAAAGCTTGTCAAGAAGCCATACAAAAGCAGATATGTGTGGACCTATGTGTAGGACGAATGAATTTTGTTGGTCTTCCAAGATCTGGTAAAAGTTCAACTCTACGTCGACTACTTGGAGATTTTATAAACATTGATCAATCTAGCATGAAAATTAATGAGCCAAGCACTGGAGTAGCTGAGAGAAGGCAGCTATTCATTCAGAGTATCAGTAAGTCATTTGGATTTGCACAGCAGGGGCAATGGACCAAGAAAGACATTGTGGGTGAAACTTCAATTCTTAATGCGGTTATACAAGAAGCTGTAGAAAGTAAGTAGAAAATATACCAATTCATCATGGTAAAACATTATAATTATCATTGCATTATGCCTTTAATTTACTACCAATTTTATCATTTACTTGAGCTTTATTTCAGAAATGAGTCGTGAAGTAAATTGAGTAGCTCTCATATTTGAAGTGTGACACTTAACCATACGTCTCCAGTAATCAGAATAATTAAACCCAGTTTCATTTCAGATAATATGAAATCTACAATTTTATATACCAATAACAGTTTCTTTGTATGAACTTTGTAATGCATAAACTTGGATAAGAACTTGATCAGTACAAGAAATATTTCAAAATGTATCTGTAGTATAAGTATTAGTTCTTTTATGTTAGACTTGCTTACGTTATAATAGTGCCTTATAATTGTGAAATGTTGTAACTCTATAAAACAACAAGTATTATTATTTATTTAGCATAAATGATCTAAGTCAAAAGAATGCTGACAAGCTCATCAAAATTTACTGTTACAGTTACAAAACACTTATTCTCTTTCATAAATTGAATGAAATGCTAATTGAATTTGATTGATCATTTTATGCAGATACAAAACCAAAATTCCAAATCCAACTAAGTGTGTCATCAACTGAAGAAGTTAAAGATGCCAAATCTTCAAATGATGCTAAGGAAGTGTCTTTAAATTCAACTGTAGAAAATATAAGAACACCAGCTGAAACATCAGCAACTTCTGATAATGAAGAAATGTTAAAAGAATCACATGTCATCAATTTAGCTGAAATTTATCCTGCTTATATTGAAGCTGCAGCAGAACACAATGAAGAGAAGGTAAAGTATTTACTGAAAGACACTATATACTTGATAACAACTGATCATGGAGGCCAAACTGAATTTCTAGACCTCATGTCTCGCTTTCTAATGGGGGCTTCTTTACATCTTATTTTCAGTCGACTCACTGATTCCTGGGACAGTGTTTTTAAAATGTATTGCACCAATGAAGATGGAGTTTCTACTGAGAAAGAAGACTCTATAGTAACTCTAGAAGAAGTCACCCTTCAAACTCTAGCTAGTATAGCATGCATGAAGAATACGACTGACAAATTGACCTCAAATCAAGCCTCTAATGCTGACATGGAGAAAACCAACATAGTTACTAAAGCTATGTTTGTGGGAACATTTAGAGACAAGGTGACTCCGTCACAGTTTAGAGAAAGGGATCAAATTCTTAAAAACAAAATTAAACAAACAGAGTTTAACCACCAAAAATTTGTCGAGTATGCCTCAGAAGAATTCCTGACATTAGCACTGGACAACAAGAAAGGAACTATAGAGGAAATCAACAAAGCAAGAGAAACTTTTGAGAAGTGTATTAAGAAGAATCTAGGTAAAGTTAGCATTCCTTGCTCCTGGTTGATGTTTAGTATTGTTGTGCGATCAAAAGAAAGGCGTGTGATGACACTGACAGAATGCAATGAGATTGCAGAAAGTTTAAATATTAGTTCATCAGATGTACGCAATGTTCTATGGTTTCTTCATTATCGTGTCGGCACGCTCCTGTACTATCCAGAAGTGAGAGGATTTGAAAACTTAGTCATTTGTGATGTTAAGGTTAGAAATACTTGCATATTATTTTATTTCCGTTAAGACTTCATTAAGGTTAATTGGAATCAATGTTATTAATAAACAATAATAATTTTGTAACAAAATATACGTTATTTTTGAGTTACAAAAAATTAAGTAGTTTTAAAATTTACATTGCACATGGTAATCAAATGCCTAATACACCGACTTAATCATAAATACAGGATTTTTAAACTGTAATGACCTCTACTAATTTAAGTTTTAAATATTAGAACTTGTATTGTCACAAAAATACGGAGGGTCAAAGTACAAAATCACATACATACGTCCAAACATATATATAAATAAATAAACAAACATCCCCGATTTTCGATTGTGTTACCCCTGTAAGTGTCTCGCTCGCTACGCTCGCTCGCCAATTATACCTTAGTTTGATCTTTGAAACATGTTTTTGATTCTGTGTAATGTCATTGGTAAACTGGTAAAGGAAGCGAGTCACAATAGATAGCTAACGATATTATGTGAATATATCAATTAATGATATACTTAACTTATAAGAAACTGCCAAATTAGTTCATGCAGTGTCTAACAATACAAATTAATTGGGTCTAGGGTGATGCACTGATGCCATTTATTAATCAATGGATTATTTGATGTTTGCTTCTTCTGCAATTTAACTACAGTGAAAATGTTACCACACCATATTAAAGTAATGCTGCTAGAATAAGCTAAGTGCTCTATAATTATAATTTCATTGACTTGTTTTTCAATTACAATTATTTTTGCCTTTGCCAAATAAATGTAGTATTTTTTACTTGACCATTTAATTATAGTATTGTAGTAAAAAGTTGAGGTTGTTTGAGATTTATCACAAATTTTTTCTTTGTTATAATTGAATCAGATGCATATCTAGTTGATTATTCCTCATTTCTAACTATTTGGTTGTTTTTTTTCCAATAACAACAAAACTTAAAAGTCTTTAGTAATTACTGCATGCTAACTTTATATGTATTATAATGTATTAATACAGTGCAATTATTATACACAAACAACGGAATAATACAAACATCAATTATGCACTGTATTGAGGATATTAGATTTTAATTTAACGTGATATGTAATAGTTAGAGCATAATTGCATAGCTACTGGTAGATCTAGAGTAATCAACCCCTGGGAACTGTGGTGCTTGGGCTTTCACGCACAAAATTTACCAGTAGAGCTACACACATGATCTAACTATTTTAGATCTTGTTCACTCAACTTTGTTTACTAGCATTTTCATTTTGCACTATTACAGTTGTAATACTCACTGCAATGGTCTTCCATGAATTAAATAGAGTTGTAAAGGAGTTTTATGGGGTGTGTGGGTTCCCCACACAACCGCCATTGGTGCCTGCACTCTACTGTGCACTGTATACTTTCTGGTGCATGTGGACTGAACTGGGCTCTCACACTTGTGTTTGTGTGTTTGTTTGGTGTGTGTGGTTTTTCATGCATATGCCTGCAATTTTTGGTTTTGTTCAAGTGCTGTTCTGTCTATGTTTGAATTATACCAACCTAAGCCTAACTTACTTAACTTTCTATAGCTATTCTTAGCTATCTACTTCCCAACACTGTTGGGTGGTCCTTCTCTTCTATTACTTGAGCTCAGGGATTTACACCCCTGAACATGGGGCTCCATTGTGATTTTTCAAAATGAGCATTTATCAGTGGTTAGGGTTTGAAAAAGATTGGCAGAACAATTTTGACAATTACTACAAATTACTTAGTTATTGTCAAATGAAATAGTTTATTTGAAATCGCAACGATAAATTAACATATTATTTTATAGCTAATTACTATTATTACGATTCACATGAAACACCGTGTACAACAATAAGCAATTGAAACTTCCAGATGGTGAGTCAAAATAATTTGTTATGAGAGTATTATGTTTGTGCTGCAATTTTCACTCCTCCCACCCACTCCTAAAGTGATGTGTAGTAAAAGTGTATTGGAGATTTATTAATGACATCATGTGTAAGTAGATCCTGCATTTTCTAATGGACATACAGGACATTAATTGTGGTCATATTATATTTTAGCTACCATGTTGTTTAAATTACTGTGGACAATGGCTCGCTAGCCATTTGTGCTAAAACACATCACAATATCTAGTAATATTGCTAACTAGCATACTTGTGTCATTCAATAGATAAAGAAATAGAGAAAGCTTGTCAAGAAGCCATACAAAAACAGATATGTGTGGACCTATGTGTAGGACGAATGAATTTTGTTGGTCTTCCAAGATCTGGTAAAAGTTCAACTCTACGTCGACTACTTGGAGATTTTATAAACATTGATCAATCTAACATGAAAATTAATGAGCCAAGCACTGGAGTAGCTGAGAGAAGGCAGCTATTCATTCAGAGTATCAGTAAGTCATTTGGATTTGCACAGCAGGGGCAATGGACCAAGAAAGACATTGTGGGTGAAACTTCAATTCTTAATCAGGTTGTACAAGAAGCTGTAGAAAGTAAGTAGAAAATATACCAATT